>ENA-OQET01000248-OQET01000248.1-human-gut-metagenome-genome-assembly--contig:-NODE-248-length-30109-cov-14.988326_pt1 | contig 30109 bp, 33 predicted proteins | sample MGYA00242800_ERZ504645 | MGnify/ENA primary metagenome ERZ504645 (study PRJEB26092, sample SAMD00036308) | human gut metagenome | host: Homo sapiens | study: EMG produced TPA metagenomics assembly of... | reverse complement strand
GGAAAATCATGAGAGAAAACACAGGAAAAGTAGTATTAGTTGGAGCAGGACCGGGAGATACGGGCCTGCTCACTTTAAAAGGAGAAAAATATATAAAACAGGCGGATTGTCTGGTGTATGACAGGCTATCATCACCAGAGTTTCTTTCAATGGCAAAGGCAGGCTGTGAGCTTATTTATGTGGGCAAGGAAAATCATAAGCATGTCATGAAGCAGGATGCCATAAACGAGCTTTTGTACGAGAAATCAAAATATCATGAGCTTGTAGTCCGTTTAAAGGGCGGAGATCCGTATGTATTTGGAAGGGGCGGAGAGGAAGCTCTCTATCTGGTAGATAGAAATGTGGAGGTAGAAGTGGTACCGGGTGTCAGTTCATCGGTTGCAGCGCTTGCGGCTGCAGGAATACCTATCACACACAGAGGCATAGCAAAAGGCTTTCAGGTCATCACTGCGCACAGCAGAAAGGATGAGGAGGCAGATATAGACTATTCCCTTCTTACAGATGAGACAATCACCTGCGTATTTTTGATGGGACTTGCACATGTAAAAAGCATTGCAGCAGGGCTTATGAAAGCAGGACGAAGAGCGGATACTCCGGCAGCAGTGATATCGAATGGCACACTTGCCGCGCAGCGCAAATGTATAGGAACGCTTGCGGATATCGGAGAAAAGATCGAGGAAGCAAAGCTGACATCACCGGCTATAATCGTTGTGGGAGATGTGGTTTCACTGAATGACAGGCTTGATTTCTTTGAAAAAAGACCGCTGTTTGGAAGAAAAATCACAGTACCGTATATCAAAACAAACGAATTGATAGCAAAATTACAGCAGCTTGGAGCAGACATCACACCGGTTAAAACAGGCATAATTAAACCAGTTATAATTCCTAAATTTGTTGATAAGGTAAGATCAGCAGACTGGATAGTTTTTACAAGCAAAAATGGTGTAAGATCATTTTTCTATAATCTGGAGCTGGCAGGGGCAGACATCAGGCTTATAGCAAATGCAAGGTTTGCAGTGGTGGGAAAAGCTACAGAAAAAGAGCTTGCAAAGCATCACATAAATGCAGATATTATTCCGGCAGAACAGACCGGAAAAGAACTTGCAGGAGAATTGAGTTCATATATGGGCGATAATGATGAAATCAAAGTCTGCATTTTCTCGGCAAAGGAGGCTTCACCTGACCTTGAGGCAGGGCTTAAAGAAATATGTCAATTAGAAAAAATTGATGCATATGTAAATGAGCAGGCATATGAGAGTATTCCTGAAAGCATTGGAAACATGGTAAGTGAAGCTGTTTTTACAAGCGCATCAAATGTGGAAAGATTTTTTTATATGCTGCCGGAGAATGCATACGTGGAAACAGCATACTCGATAGGTGAAAAAACAACAGCAGCATTAGAGCAGCACAATGTCAGAGAGATACTGCAAGCTGATGACAGCAGCTATGAAGCACTGGTAGATACAATATGTTATAAAGCTTAAGAATTTATGATGATAAAAGTTATATAATCTGAATTTGTCAAAACGCGCCAAATGTAATATACTATATCCAACCGAAACATTAACATAATAAAGGAGAAGCACAATGAAAGAATACAGTATAGGTACAAAGTGTGTACAGGCAGGCTATGCAGCCGGAAACGGAGAGCCGAGACAGATTCCGATTATTCAGTCAACTACATTCAAATATGACACAAGCGAGGACATGGGAAAGCTTTTTGACCTTGAGGCAGAGGGCTATTTCTACAGCAGACTGCAGAATCCGACCTGTGACACGGTAGCAAGAAAAATCGCAGCTATGGAGGGTGGCACTGCTGCCATGCTCACATCATCAGGACAGGCAGCCAATTTCTATGCCATGTTCAACATATGTGAGTGCGGAGACCATATCGTGGCATCATCATCCATCTATGGAGGCACCTTCAACCTCATCGCGGTAACTATGGCAAAGATGGGTATTACAGCTACATTCGTATCTCCTGATGCTACAGAGGAGGAGCTGAATGCAGCATTCAGACCGAACACAAAGCTTATGTTTGGTGAGACTATTGCCAATCCTGCGCTTACGGTGCTTGATATAGAGCTTTTTGCAAAGGTGGCACACGAGCACGGAGTACCGCTTATAGTGGACAATACCTTCCCGACACCTGTAAACTGCAGACCAATTGAGTGGGGCGCAGATATTGTCACACACTCTACCACAAAGTACATGGACGGACACGGAGCCACACTCGGCGGAGCAATCGTAGACAGCGGCAAATTCGACTGGATGGCACATGCAGATAAATATCCGGGACTGTGCACACCTGATGACAGCTATCATGGCATCACATATGCAGAGAAATTCGGCAAGGAAGGTGCGTTCATCACCAAATGTACAGCACAGCTTATGCGCGATTTTGGTTCTATGCAGTCACCACAGAATGCATTTATGCTGAATCTTGGCCTTGAGTCACTTCATGTGCGTATGCCAAAGCATGTGGAAAATGGACAGGCAGTGGCTGAATTTTTGGAAAATCATCCAAAGGTTGCCTATGTAAACTACTCAGGGCTTCCTTCAAACAAATACTATGAGAGAGCACAGAAGTATCTTCCAAACGGAGGCTGCGGAGTCGTATCATTTGGCTTAAAGGGCGGCAGAGAGGCAGCGTCTGCATTTATGAAGGCATTAAGGCTTGGTGCAATCGAGACACATGTGGCAGATGCGAGAACCTGCTGCTTAAATCCGGCAACAAGCACGCATCGTCAGATGAATGATGAGCAGCTTAAGGAAGCAGGAGTGCCGGCAGAGCTTATCAGAATAAGCTTAGGTCTTGAGGACAAGGTGGATTTGATTGCAGATATCTCAAACGCACTCGACGCCATAAAATAAAACATGTATTCATAAAATACACAAAAAGAACAAAATTAGTAAAAACAAAACTTTACGAAATGACTTGCTAATGATATAGTAGTGATAAATATGAAAAAGTTTTAATAATTATTTTTTTGTGGAAATTATTATGAGTAATAGATTTGATGATGAAAACAATATAGAGATGGATATAAAGACCGCATTCGCATCCTGGGGAAAGTCTGTTTTTAAGTGCTTTCCGCAGGAAGGTTGTTTGAGGTCTTTTTTATCAGAGGATTCATTAGATGACTCAGAAGAGAAAAATGTGGATATTATAAACAATCCGTTTATAGACAGCATGGTTGACAGGGATAATCTGCTGAAGGCTGTTGAACAGATTGCAGAGGGAGAAAAATTTGCTACTGTAGTACTGCATGCCAAGGAAGGAACAGATACCTACAGGATATCATTCAAGTCGATTTGCTTTGATGATGATGGCAGAACAGTTGAGGCAATAGGGCTTGCGGAACAGCTTGATGAGCGTCTTAACGAGAGTGAGATGGTGAATGCTTTAGGAAGCAACTTTAACAGTATCTACTATGTAGATGTAGACAACAATAAGATGTATCCATACAGGATGAATCCTTCTGTCCGTGCTATGTTTGGAGAAGTGCTTGAGTCAAAACCGGGCTATCATGAGATGATGGAACAGTATGTAAATGCTATCGTCTTAGAGGAGGATAAGCTTCACATGCTTTCAGAGACATCAATTAATAATCTGCGCAGGCAGTTTTTGATAAAGGATACCTATCAGCATGATTACCGCATTGTGAGGGATGGACAGGTACAGTATTGCAGAGCCAAGTTTGTCAATGTGTCTGGCGTGGGAGAGCTGCACAAGATGATAGCGGGCTTTTCGGATATAAGCCCGGAGAAGCAAAGAGAGCTTGAGCGTATAGCGTATGTGGATACAGTGACCGGAGGCAACAATTACGAGAGCTTTAAAAAGAAGCTGCGTGACAGAAAGGTATCAGGATATCTGATTTCCATGGATATTCACTCCTTCAAGATAGTAAACTCCATCTGTGGTGTGGCAAAGGGCGATGAGGCGCTTAGATGGATTTCTGAAAATATACGCGGTGTTGTAGGATATAATGACATATCAGGTCATATAAATGCAGACAGATTTGTTATTTTCTGTGCGGATGACAAGATAAATAATGTTATCAGAAAGATACAGACCATCAATTTACAGCTTATTAAGGTTTCAGAATCCTTAAAGATTCCAAAGATTCAGCCATACTTTGGTGTGACAAAATGGGAGTCTGGCAAAAAGGTTGAGGAAGCATACAGCGAGGCCAACTTTGCCAAGAATCGGATCAAGGAGCGGAAGGACGTGCTCTATCAGATATACAGTCAGGCCGATACAGAAAGGATTGTCGAAGAAAAGCAGATGGAGGATAACTTCTACAGGGATTTAAATGACAATCGTTTTGAGATATGGTATCAGCCCAAGTATGCTCCAAAGACCAACAAGCTGGTCGGTGCAGAGGGACTTGTCAGGTGGAGAAGAGGAAATAATGAGATTATTCCGCCATCCAAATTTATACCGCTTTTTGAAAGAAACGGCATGATTAAGGCGCTTGATGAGTATGTGTTCCGCAGGGTGTGTACACATCAGAGAAGATGGCTTGATGAGGGGAAAAAAATAGTTCCTATCTCAATCAACCTGTCCAGAGCGAGCCTGTACTTTGAGTCTGTGGTCAAAAGATATCATGATATAGCAAGAAAAATCGGCATATACACACATCTTGTGCCTATAGAGATTACAGAGAGTGCAGCGGTCGATAATGATGAAATCAAGAGTATTGCAGATAGATTCCATGGCAAAGGATTTCCGCTTTTGGTGGATGATTTTGGCTCAGGCTATTCATCACTTGCTACCCTCAATATGAAGTGCTTTGATACACTCAAAATCGACAAGAGCCTGATTGACTATATAGGAGATTCAAATGGTGAGAGGCTGCTTGTGCACACGATAGCGCTGGCCAAGGAGCTGGGAATCTGCGTGACCGCCGAGGGTGTTGAGAGTCAGGAGCAGGTAGAGTTTTTGAAGAATATAGACTGCGACAGTATACAGGGTTTTTATTATTCAAAGCCACTGCCGTTAGCAGAGTATGAGATGCTTTTGGATTGATAAATATAAAAAAATATAAGCAGTATAAAAGAGCCGGTCACGTGACCGGCTCTTTTGAGGGGAGTATAAATAATTAATAAGAGGTATAACATTGAAAAGATTTCTCTTTTCGGAAACATTATAAAATAACAGTAATTAAAAAGCAATACTTTGAAAGACAAAATAATATAATCTTAATAAAACGGGTTAATTTATTAAAGAGCTAAAGTGCTAAAACACCGGCTGTAATGATTTTGGTGATTTATCGCAGTTCACATCTCATAATAAAATGAATATCATAATGTAAATTCGTATTTTGGCGTATGGATGTATGAAATTTAAAATAGTTTATGCGGATGAGCTTTATAAGGTGCAAAAAGAGATGAATGCACTGCTTATAGATATAAGAACAAGAGAGGAATATGACAGGTCGCACTGGAAAGGCGCACTCAGCATGCCTATGGATATCACGGATTCATATGAGAGTGAACTCGATGTGTCACAGAGTGTGATTTTTTACTGCACGCATGGTGGAAGCAGCATGAAGCTGGCCAGATATCTGGGAAATCGTGGTTTTGATACAGCGACAGTCATAGGTGGATACAATGCTATGTGCGGATATCAAAAAAAGTTGCAGAAATATGGCTGAAACTATTTAAAAAAATTGAAATTTATGCAACAATGTTAGATAACAATGTAAAGTACAATTATAGAAAGGCAGTTACACAATATATGAATAGATTTGAGCTTGTTGTGCCATGTCATTTTGGCCTTGAGGCAGTCGTAAAGAGGGAGATATATGATCTGGGATATGAGATAACACGTGTGGAGGACGGCAGGGTATCGTTTGAGGGCGATGCTGAGGCTATATGCAGAGCGAATATATTCTTAAGAGGCGCAGAGAGAGTATTACTTCAGGTAGGACGATTTAAGGCTGCCACATTTGATGAGCTTTTTGAAAATGTAAAGGCTCTCCCATGGGAAAATTATATTCCCAAGGACGGCAGATTCTGGGTGAAAAAGGCTTCTTCCATAAAGAGTAAGCTTTTTTCACCATCTGATATACAGTCTATCGTGAAAAAGGCTATGGTTGAGAGAATGAAGAAGTCTTATCACATTGACTGGTTCCCGGAGGACGGAGCACAGTATCCGGTAAGGGTTTTTCTGTACAAGGATGAGGTGATGGTGACACTTGATACATCGGGGGATTCCCTTCACAAGAGAGGATACCGTCTGGCAACGAGCAAGGCGCCGCTGACTGAGACACTTGCAGCATCACTCATCATGCTTACACCATGGCATGCAGACAGAATACTTGTGGATCCGTTTTGCGGCAGTGGTACATTTCCGATAGAGGCAGCCATGATGGCAGCAAATATAGCACCAGGTATGAACAGGGAGTTTACAGCTGAGAGCTGGACCAATATCATACCAAGAAAGCTGTGGTATGAGGCTGTGCAGGAGGCAGAGGATATGATAGATAAGGATGTGCAGGTGGACATCCAGGGCTATGACATTGACCCTGATGTGGTGGCTGCAGCCAGGGAAAATGCCAAGAGAGCCGGAGTGGAGCACATGATTCATTTCCAGCAGAGGGCTGTGGCTGACCTGCATCACCCGAAGAAGTACGGATTTATTATCTCAAATCCTCCATACGGTGAGCGACTTGAGGAGAAATCAGCGCTCCCGGCACTGTATTCACAGATTGGAGAAGCTTATAAGAGGCTTGATGCATGGTCGATGTATCTGATTACGAGCTATGAGGATACAGAGCGCTATATCGGCAGAAAAGCTGACAAAAACAGGAAAATCTACAATGGTATGATAAAGACATATTTTTATCAGTTTATGGGGCCTAAGCCTCCGAGAAGGAAAAAGGATTAGCAGGGTATATGAAATATTCAAAGAGATATATTGCATTTACATTTATCTTGGCACTTATCTTTGTGTCTAATTTTTACATATATGCAAAGGACAGCTCTACACTTGGCGCGTTCAGAGGAGCACAGATAGATAATACTATATGGAGTCCGCTTGTGGCTGCTGATGTAAATGGCACCACCATCAGGCTTATGATAGAAAATAAGGAGTATACGAGCGAGGATGAGCATGTGTATATGGATGAGAACAGGAATATAATGGTTCCCGTGTCTATGCTTCGCGATGCACTAAACAGCAGTGCACATGTATACAATAAAAATGAGCTTCTGGTGGAAAAGCACAGTCTGACAGCTGATTTCAAGCTGGCAGACGACAATGGCTTTGTACAGTATAAGGGGCAGTTTTATGCAAGCTTAGACAAGCTGTCTAAACTTTTGGATATGACCTGCAGCTTTGATACGGCGACAAATACGCTCACTATGACAGACAAATCCGAGGGTGTATCAACGGTGCCAACAAAGTATGATCTGAGGGAAAGACAGCGTGTGTCACTAATCAGGGATCAGGGCAGCTACGGCACCTGTTGGGCTTTTGCGGCCACAAGTGCACTCGAGTCAGCCCTTATGCCGGAGGAGCAGCTTTTGTTTTCCGTGGATCATATGAGTATGAGCAATTCCTTCAACGTCAATCAGTATGACGGTGGAGAGTATACCATGGGAATGGCATATCTGGCAGCATGGCAGGGACCGGTTTATGACGCGGATGATCCTTACGGAGATGGAGTGACACGCGATGATCTTGCTGCAGTAAAGCATGTGCAGCAGATGCTTATCATAGATGGAAAGGACTACCAGGGCATAAAGGAGGCTGTTTTCAAATATGGTGGTGTGCAGACATCGCTTTACAGTACAATATCAAGCTCCAGAACAAAGACTCCTTATTACAATAAACAGACTAATTCTTACTGTTACATGGGTCAAGATAAGTCAAATCATGATGTGGTTATAATTGGCTGGGATGACAATTACCCTAAGGAAAACTTCAATGTGGATCTGGAAGGAGATGGAGCCTTTATATGCCAGAACAGCTGGGGCAGCAGTTTTGGAGACAATGGGGTGTTCTATGTGTCATACTACGATACAAATGTGGGTACGCACAATGTTGTTTATACAGATATAGAGAGTGCTGACAATTATGATAATATATACCAGAGTGACCTGTGTGGCTGGGTAGGAAAGATGGGCTACGACAAGGAGGATATGTACGGAGCCAACATATTTACCGCACAGTCGGCTGAATCGCTAAGGGCTTCCGGCTTTTATGCTACAGCAGCGGATACCTCATACAAGCTGTATGTAGTTAAGAATTTTGAGAATGAGTATTCTTTTAAAAATAAGACGCTGGTGGCTGAGGGGTCACTAAAAAATGCAGGCTATTACACTGTTGATTTTGATGAGCCTGTTGATTTGGAGTCAGGTGAGCGTTATGCCATTGTACTTTATATAAATACACCGGGCTCGACTCATCCGATGGCTATAGAGTACAACTCGGGAGAAGCATACATGTCTACGGTCAATCTGGATGATGGCGAGGGCTATATCAGCTATGATGGTGTGGCATATATCAATGTAAAGGAAAAACAGGATTGTAACCTCTGTATAAAGGCCTTTTCTGATAACAGATGATATGGCAAAAGCACTGAAGGAAGGAAATATATTATGACAAAAATCATATTTGCAACAGGAAACAAGGATAAGCTCAGAGAAATCAAAGAGATACTTTCAGACTGTGACGTGGATATCCGTTCAATGAAGGAAGCAGGTATCAATGTGGATATAGTGGAGGATGGGAAGACCTTTGAAGACAATGCGCTGATTAAGGCACGCGCAATAGCGGCACACACAGATGCAATTGTTCTCGCAGACGACTCAGGACTTGAGATTGACTATCTGAATAAGGAACCGGGAGTATATTCAGCGCGCTATATGGGCGAGGATACTTCCTATGATATAAAGAATAATAATCTTATAGAACGCCTTGACGGGGTGCCAAAGGAGAAGCGTACAGCCCGCTTTGTGTGTGCTATCGCCGCAGTGCTGCCTGATGGAAAGGAACTTGTGACCAGACAGACTATGGAGGGCTATATAGGATGGGAGATAGCGGGAGCCAACGGCTTTGGTTATGATCCTATATTCTATTTAGATGAGTACGGCTGCTCTTCTGCAGAGCTTACTCCCCAGCAGAAGAATGCCATAAGCCATCGAGGCAAGGCTCTTCGCGCCATGAAAGAGATGCTTGTGAAGGTGATCTAGAGTATAGGCGTTGAATTGCAACGTATACGGATAAAATGGCTGCCGGCAAGCTCTTTTAAGCTGACCGGCAGCCATTTTAAAAAAAATATAAAAAAATTCGTAAAGTATTATATTAAATGCATAAAGAGTTAATCCTTATGCATTCTACACCGCTCGCGGTAGAGTTAAGAAATTAACTCTACCGCGTTTTTTAATTGTAAAGAATGGGGTGTAATACAAAGTGACATTCGCTATAGGCACTATGTTAAAACACACACATTCACCGCACACACATTGTAACAAAAAACACAGTGGGTATGCAATAAAACACGGTGTTATGTGCCAAAAGTTGATTTACTAACATTTAAAGAAAGTGAGGACGCAAAATGAACACAACATCAACAGCATACTTTAGAAAAAGTGACAAGTTATTCATCTCAACAGCTAGTGTGTATATTCCAAAGACGGAGTTCGCCGGAAGTAGTATTAAATGGTTTGATGACAGTAAGTTAATCAGAAAAAATAAGTAAAACTGTAAATCAGTTACGATTTTCAGAGAAAGGAGCCACTTATGGCAAGGCATATTTACGAGTATATTGGCAAAAAAGAAATTTTCAGACGTGCGCAGAATGTAAGTTACATTGAACTGCCAAAAATGAAAGAGCTTGTTTATTCAAAATTTGAAGGCTGTGAGTGGCTTAAAAACGAAAAGATAGAAATAACGTCACAGGCTTGTGGAACGTGGATACGTGTATGGAATTGTAGAGAACGTATAGATGAAATTCTGTGTGGGTACGATGGAGAAGGAAATTTCTCTAGACATTATGTGAATGGAAAAAATATAGCAGTGAAAGCAGACATAAGTGAACGATTTAAACATTTGTTGGAACTTGATTTGGATAATATGCCTTAGCAATTACCGGATGAACTCAACAGAACTGTTTATTAAAAGGTTTTATAGCTGTGAAAACAGCAGAAAAGAGGTTTTATGATGTACAAAATAATTATCAGCAACTTAAAAGGTGGAGTAGGAAAGACAACTACAACGGTAAATCTTGCATATTCTTTTATGCAGCTTGGAAAGAAGATTCTTGTTGTGGATGCTGATCCACAGGCAAATGCAACGCCATTCTTTTTACCAAGAAAGACAGAACGGTCAATCAAAGATGTGTACCGGAATCCGGCACACGTAAAGAGAAGCATTTATAGAACCAGGTATAGCAATATTGATATAATACCGGGCAGCACAGAACTGGAGGAAGATGATGCATCACAGATTGATGTAATAAAAAAGGCACTGGATACCGTGGCAGATAGATATGATATATGCCTTATTGATACGAGGCCTGCCTTTGAGCAGCTGACTATTACATGTATTTGCGCAGCTGATTTGGTGCTTACTCCGGTATGCCTGAATAAATTCTGTCGTGATAATTTATCAGTTGTAGATGAAAAGATAAATGGACTTAGATATATATATCCGGTTCAAGATGGTGAGTTAATGGAGCCTGTATGTTCACCGGCATGGAAGGTGTTTGCAACTATGGTGAATTCAAACAGAAGGGCACAGAGAGAGATTTATGAGGACCTTGTTGGCAGACATGATTATCCATTTCTTACAACATGTGTAAGTGCTTCGTCAGCAGTCGATAATGCCCTGTTGCTCTACAAGCCTGTTGCAAGACATAGAAAAAGTAATCCGGTAGCAGATGATTATCTGGAGCTTGCAAATGAGATTTTAAGCGAGAAAGCAGGTGAGTTCCATGGCTAAATTCGGAGCTGTATTTAACAGTGACGTAAAGAAAACTGACAACAGACCACGCAGTGAGACCAAATGGATACATTACACCAAGCTCATTGACAATACAGACCAGTATCGTAAAAGTGCAACAGAGGATGATATAGCTGCTTTTGCAGAGCTGATTAAATCGGCCGGCAGGGTTCTTCAGGATTTACTGGTCCGAAAAAGCGGAACTGACACATATGAAATCATTGCAGGTCATCACAGAAGACTTGCCTGCAGGTATCTGGTAGAGCATGAAGGACTTAAGGAGTTTGAGTTCCTTCCATGCAAGGTAGAGCATGTTGATGATGTGCAGGCAGAGTTCCAGCTTTATGCGACTAATGGCTTCATCCCAAAGACAGATGCAGAAAAGCTGCATGAAATAGAACGCATCAAATATCTGCTTGATAAATATCCTGACGAGTTTAAGCATGTGCATGGAGGTAAGACGGTTGAAAAAATAGCCCGCATTCTGAATATGGGAAAAACGACAGTTGGCGATTATGTAAATATTTCAAAAAATCTTGGTGATAAAGGAAGAGAGGCTCTGGAAAAGGGACATATAAATAAAAGCGCTGCGCTGGCACTGGCCTCACTTCCTGAAGAAAAGCAGGAAGAATTGATAATGGACGGAAAGACAACCATGAGGGAGATAGAAGCGCATAAGGAAGCTTCCAAACCTAAAAGAGAGCCGGAACCAAGACAGGTCAGAATTTTTTATGATCTGTTTTTAAAGGACGCAGACCGGCAGTTTAATTCATCCAAAGAGCTGAGAGAATACCTTATGTCTCATTTTGCAAAATCATACAGTGGCGGATGTGAGGCAGGAATATCATACGACTGCTCGCCAAAGGGCATCATATTGTGTAACTCGGACAGACTGTCATGGACAGAATTCCTTGACCTTGTGGATGGTGTTACAGGTTCAGACAGATATGAAAGGATGCAGGAGGAAGAACAGGGCATGACTGGCCAGTATGCATTTAACAACATTGATATGGACATAGACGAGGAAATCATGTCAGAAGAGGATGAGGAAAATGTATTCGATGAGGATGAAGCTGAATTCAAAAAGAGTCTGGAAGTTATGTATGACCTGGCTTTTTACCTTACAGAACAAAGAGAGCGGCTGAAAATGATTAGACAGCGTGCAGAGGCCGGTGCAGATGTTCCGGTTAAAGTTTTAAGAAGGCAGGAGTATATAGTACAAGGATTAGAAAAATTGGCTAAGGAGGAAAAATAATATGGGATGTTTGTGTGCAATAGAAACAGATGAATATCACGGATTTGAATGTTCGGTATCGGGAGGAACATGTATGTATCTCTATCCTGATTCAAAAAGATGTGCAAGAGAGTACGGAGAAGGTCCGGATGTTGGGAATACTGAAGATATGGAAGAATAATGATACTTTCCGCAGGCCGTGCCATAACCGGCACGGCTGTGCGTTGCATCAAATGCAGAAAGTATCTTTGCTGCCAGAAATGGCAGCCATCATAAAACCTTTGCGGCAGATTTTTATATCTGCCGCGCATATGGAAAAAGGGTGAATAAATGAGTGTAATAATTACAGAAGACAGAATTAAAAAAATACTGTCGAACCGCGAAAAAATGCTTAATGACATTAATAAAAAGATGGTTCTTCTTTTCCGCGAGGTAAGCCGGAGTGACATGGGGGTGTTTATGGATGAGCTTATAGCCGAAAAAAGCATCTCAGCTGCTCATAACAGCCTGTTGCCCGGCCCTAAAGGTGGAAAAAAGAAAGACCTGTCTGATCTGATAGTTAAACTTGAAAGAGACAGGGAAATAAGACGTAAAGAGCTTTTAACGATGCTGACAGAGCTGTCGAATCAGGAGGACATGGTTAATCGTGTATGGGCCTGTTATCTGGCGCTGGATGACCCTTATTATACGCTGCTGAGTCAGTTGTATGTTGAAAATGATTTGTATGAGAACGTAAGAATACAGTTTGACATGTCACCGACCACATTTGAGCGTTACAGGAAAAAGGCGCTGCATCTGATTATAGAATACACAAAGAGCCCTCTGTCTGTTGGGGAACTGATAACAGGAAGTTCCGGAAAAATTCATAAACCACAGAAGCGGGCTCCTGCAGGAAGAGTGCCATCAGACAGCATTGAAGGACAGATTGACATGATGGATTTTCTTGAGGTACCGGATTCCGGTACCGGGAATGAAAAGGAGGAAAAACATGTACGTAAGCAGGAAATATAAGACAGTAACCTATGAAAACCGCTGTCAGATACAGGAAATCCTTAAAAATAATAAAAGCATTACAATTATGGAAATTGCAGAAAGGATGAAGTTTGAGTATTCAACGATATACCGGGAAATACGACGTGGAACAAATGAGGATGGTGTTTATGATGCCCAATATGCGCAGAAGCAGTATGAAATATCAATGAATAACAGGGGCCGCAAGGAAAGAGTCTTTGATAAAAATACTGCAATGTATAAATTCTTAAGGCAGAAGCTCATTGATGAATGTGTCAGTCCACAGACTGCATTGGATGAGCTTAAGAAATCAGGGATAAAGACAGATGAACAGTATCCATCAAAAGCCACGTTGTATCGGATGATGAGGAGAGGAGATTTTGAATGAGAGAAGTGATATTTTATTTGGCAATGATAATTGAGATTGCTTATGTGTTCATGTCACAGGTACCAAAGAAACTGGAAAATAAGTATCTGCTTATAGGGACAGCTTTTATCTGTGCTTCAGATTTTACATATCATATAGGGTATAATGCAATAAATATGTCTGTATCTGCACTATCAGGAACAATAGCAATTTCAATATTTCTTATTAGTTTTGTTGTTGGAGTAATAACAAAACGCATAGATTTTGAAGATTTATTTTTTTCATTGTTTATGGAGCTTTTTCTGCCGCTGTTGACAATGCTTTTAACTAAATCATATGAATTGATAATATTTGTAATTATAGCAGTAGTAGGGCTCGGAATGATTAAAATATTCATGGCGCATAAAGAAAAAAATGAGTAGTTTTGAAATTACAACTTTATAAAAAAATCAGATAAGGAGATATAAGAAATATGTTCAATTCAAAAATGTATAAAAAATATTATCCAATCAAGTCTTCATTTGATATTGCAAATATGAATGTGGCTGAACAGAAAAAACTTATTTATTGGATCAAGTCGTTGTCAGAAGATATTAGATTACACAATACGAATAGTTTAAAAAAGGCGATGCAATATAGAGAAAATGAATATCGTGTAGTTGAGGTTAATTGTACTGATGATAATATAGCATCTTTATGTAATAAGATTTCCTGTAATTCAGACTCAATAACGGACAATGAGATCAGTTTAATTAATGCTGTATTATATAGGCATAAGTATGTCAAAATTATTGGAATGTATTGTTTTCCGGTAATGCGTTCATCGACAAATTGCTAATAAACAAAATTGATTGTGGTGGATCAGTAGAAGTTCACGGCAATTCAGGAAGTATTGATTGTGGTGGCCGTTGTGAAGTCAGTGGAGATGTCGAAGGAGATATAGAAGCAGGTGGTTCTGTAACTTGTGGTAACGTATCAGGTGATATAGTTGCTGGTGGAAGTGTGAGATGTAGAAGATAGGAATCCGGTACACGGAGGTAGCGACAATGAGTAAAAATAAGACAGGTAAAAGAGGATTTAAGATTGGCAAAATAAGTTCTTCACATAAGGGTATATGTGTACATACCCCCAGTGGTAAAAAAATTTTTATTGATGAAAATGGAAAAACAAAAGTTATTTGGGATTTGTAAAAAATAAGGATTTAGGGGGGAATAGCCGATGAAATATATTAATGAAAATCCAACAAAAACAGAAAAAATACTTTTTGAAAAATATGGTCTTTATTTAATTTATAAAGATGAAGATTCATATAGATATGCTCCGATTCACATAGAAAACCAATATGTATATCCGTCTTCTGTAGAAGTAGAAAATGACATGGTTGAATGGGAACATGTTATATTGTTTGACATCTTTACCGAAACAGTTACGATTCATGGTAACTATGATTCCATAGGTATTACTTTAATTCATGAAAGAATGAAAGAGCTAAATTTTAACTGATTTGGATTTTTTTTAAGACATTCTCTTATAAGTAATCATCAAAGTAACTGCAACATTCTCTAAAAGGTGTTGCGATTACTCTGACAGCTCATGCTATATACACCATCATAGGAAATTCAAATTTGACAATTATTTCTTCTTTCTAGGAAGTAAACGCAACAGAGGCGTTGCATTTACTTTGAAAATTTTGCAAGAAAAAAATAATCAGCAGGAAAGGGAAAAGTGAATGATTAATGAAAAAAAACTGAAAAAAGAACTGCAGAAAAGGTTTGATGCATTTGTGAGGAAATGTGGAATGGCAGACGACATGAAGTCAGACGGCTATGCAAGCTGTTATGATGATGTATCTGATATCATAGAGCAGCTTGCCACCAAAAATGATATAGAACAACTTTCACACTATATATACTCACATTTATGTAAATATGGGCCATTAAAGGGATTGCTCAAGAGTGTGAGGATTTTATCGAAAAACAGGACAAGACCGAAGCAGATAGTTATAAGGAGTAGATAAGCAATACACTACATAATTAAGAGTCAGAAGGAAGGTGGGAGCATGAAAATGTATGAATGCACAAAGACTTTTGAGATAAAGCAGCCTGCGGACAGTGAGTGTGGGAGCATGCTTGTGCATAAGGGAACATTATGGTATGCGCTTGAAAGCGGAAGAGAAAGGACAACACTGACAGACAGCAGAATAAAATTAGTTCTTTCAGCCAGACTGTTTAAATCTCATTTTGTGAGATGGGGCTAAATGCATAAATTAAAATAATATTAGCATAAGGAGCAGTAATATGGACGGATATAATACTGAGAAATTAACATTACAGGATTATGAAGCAGAAGGACTATGCAGCGGATGCATGTTTTACGGAGCAGTGGATGTAGATGGCAGATTAGGATGCTCGTTCCACTGGTTTGATGATGAGTCGGAAGACTGGAATTACAGTAAAAACTGTGATGAGCTGTGCGGCATGTAAAGGAGGAGATAAGCAATGCACTATATATTGAGAGTTTATTATTATATTATTTAGGGATATGGTTGCACTGCTTAGGGATATGGTTGGCACTGGAATGATGTTATGCTGTATGGCAGCTTCCAGAAACCGTGAGAAGGATGATGCAGAGCAGCTTAAATGGATACATCAGCTATCAGAGGAGAAAAAGAAGTGAATGTAAGAGTGATACCTAACTGGATATGGACTGAATGGGTGCAGGTATGCACACAGCTCAAAAAATATCCTGATGCTGTAAATAACATAAGAATCGTAACAGATAATGAAAGACTGAAAAGGTCTGAATGGAATCATAAAAAACAGTTAGAAAATGAAGTAACAAAGAGGAACAGATGAAGCTTAAGTACAGAATACTTGAAAAACTTCATAACGTGAGCAACAGTGAAATGGATCTGCTGGTTTGGGCAGTGCAGCATTCTGATGAGACCAGTGGAACCATGTATGGGGCATACTACAAAGACTACTGCGATGAGTATGACAGATGTAAGCAGTCTTTCTATAATGCGCTGTATGGCCTTGCTGATAAGGGAATTGTGACCTTCAGACGCAACCAGAATGACGCAGGCACTACAAGTGATTATGACATTACGGTAAACGATAATGCATATCCATGGAAAGGAAGCAGCGAGGCTACATACCGGAATGAGGGATATGTTGACCTGGCAAGTCCGGTGTTCCGTTCAGGCGAGTTCAAGTCATTAAAAGCAAAAGAGAAGTATCTGGCCCTTGAATTCAGAAAGCGCAGCTTTGAGACAGGAAAAGGCTATAAGCATGGCGTCAGGGCTTTTTATGATGCCTGGGATAAAACACTTGGGGTAACTGACAGAACAGTCAGAGGCTATATACATTCACTGTCAAAGGTATGCGGATTCTTCAGCGTAGGAATCAAGGATGGCTTTTACCGAATAACATCAAGGATATGTTTTAGAAAGCCGGCTAAAGGTCAGGAAGGCCACAGGTATGACCAGGACATGTATAATGAGCAGGCAGTCAGAATGGATTTGAACAGAGATAATATCAAGTATGACAAAACAGGCTTTGATGATACCGTTTTTCTTATGTATCAGTACGCTTCAGCCTTTGCCCAAAAGCATGCCGATGTAAAAACATACCTTTCAGCAGCAATACATAACAGTATAAGCGGACATAAATGGAGAGACAGGTCTCTGTCTGCCCCAACAGTACATCATCATTTAAAAGCCATTCTGGAAGGCTTAAAGGATGTGCCGGAAACACAGTCTGTGAAATCAAACAGCAAATCAAACAGATTCAACAGCTTCAGCCAGCGTGACAATGATTATGGAGAGCTGGAGAGTCTGCTTCTCAATTCAACAATATAAATATGGCAAACAGCCTGGGTCGGATGACGCAGGCCTCGTAAACGTTCACATAAACATGCACATTTGCATTTCAAAACGCATAAAATCCAAAAAATACTTCAAAAATGAATAAAAAACATTCCGGAAAGACCGGATGACATGCATGTCACGGCAGCCCTGAACATATCAGTCCAAAAATACGGATATATTTTTAAAGCAGTCCAAAAAAAGTGACATATATGTCATATGCCGGAAAACCAGTCCATAAATGCAGATATATATGGCATATACCAGTCCAAAAGAACGCCGGCATCAGATAAGCTCAAATGCAGTGTTTAAGCCATAAAAGGCATATATTTAAACGCTTTTATATACATTCTTATATCTTACCTTTTCTTTTACTGGAATTAATTCTTATCTTTTCCCATATATGGGACTTGCGGGAGCTGCGCTCCGGATTAAATGATGCATGTTATCGTATAACCGGCTGAAACTCTTACAAGTCCCATTAATGAAAAAGAAAAATTAAAAGGGAAAAGACAAGCCTTATTAGACAAGGCAGCCAGTACCTGTATTACAGTCTTTCAATCTCTGATCCTGGTGCTATGAAAAAAATGTAAATGATGATATGTACGTGTTTATTCCGGTATGTTAACAGAATGTTCATATGCGGCCAGAAAATACGAGATATGTATTTTTTGACCAGATAGCGAAGCAAAAAGTTTGCTGTTAATCTGATAAGCAGTTTAATTATTTTTGTTATAATCATTGGGAATATCCTCCTTCTTTTTTGTTCATATAGAGTATGATTTTTATTTCTCTTATTTTTATTTGATTAAAATATTTCTATAAAAATCATCATAAAATGTCTCATTTATGGGGAGTTCAGAGATATTCCGGCCGACAAAAGACCGGTAGTAAGTGGAGGTAAATGGATGTAGATAGCATATTTATTAAGTGGTATTATATAATTGTGAAAAAAGATAAATATTGCACAAATACAACTTTGTGATCACGATTAAAGAGCAGCATTTTGTTGTGCAACTCTCACAAAAACAATCCAATGGGGCATTTTTACTTGACAAAAACGCCCCATTGGATTACTTTATAAGTGAAGGGAGGATATATATGGGAAATGAAAAGACTGACTGGATGATATATTCAGACCGGGAAATGAGTGTTATGTCTGCACAGGAAGAAAAAGTATCCTTCAAGGAACTGATAAAATCCCTGGGAATGACACAGAAAGAATTTTCGGAGACATTTGGTATTCCAATGGGAACCTTAAGGCACTGGATATCCGGTGACCGTGAGTGTCCTGTATACACTAAAAGAATGCTTGCCTATATGGTAGAATTAAAAAGACTGGAGGCAAAAAGGGATGAAGATGGGGAATAATGGCAGATTTTATAAGATTATCAAGGCAACAGCGTTAGTTATCGGATTAGCACTTGTGATAGTTATACCGGTTGTTAAATGGCACATGAGACAGGAGGCTGCAAAGATAATACAGGAGGACCAGCAGAAAATCTTTAAAGAAGCCTTTGACAGAGGTTATCACTGGGGAGGTAATACTGAAAGTGAAGATGATGAACTGTATTTCGACTTCACTGATAAAAGCACTAATAACCAGTAAAAGAGGTAAAATGATGAAAGAAATTAAAGACATATACAACATGACAAAAGAAGAAAATATATTCTGTGCAAAGAGAGTGCTCGTAGACTCAATCTATAAGCAGGCAAATCTTGAGGGAATAGGAGTGACCTTTGCAGAGACACAGGATATTCTTAATAATGTAAATGTAGATAAAGTAACACCGACCGACATGAGCAAGGTATGCTGCCTCAGGGACGGATGGCATTATCTGTTTGATCATCTGGATGAACCTGTAGATTTGGTGTTTCTTGAATCAATACATGAACTGACAGCTAGATTTGACGTGCCTTACCAGTATCTTGGAAAGCTCCGTGTTGATGATGTCATGATATCAGGCACAGACTGGAGACCGGAGATACCGGATGTAGAAACCATATACCGGGATCTGCAGGAACTAAACAGGATAGAGTGCATTACGGACAGAGCTTTGTCTATCGGTCTTTACATTATGCGTACACAGATGTTCAAGGACGGAAATAAGAGAGTCGGTTCGTTTGCAGCCAATAAAATACTTATAGAAAACGGCAGAGGCATATTCAATGTCCCGGTCAAATATGATGGTGCATTTAAGCAGATGCTTGTTGATTATTATGAGAGCAACGATAACGTAAAACTTAAGGAATGGATAGCGGATAACTGCTTACAGGGCACAACACTTGTAAAAAAGCCGCAGAAGGCAGTAAAAGCCCCACGTTTATAGAAAGGAAGGAAACAGCATGAAGAGAAAAATCATAACAGCAATACTTGCGATAACGGTTGTATTTTCGGCAGCTTCGTGTGGATCAGCCGAAAACAAGAGCAGCAATACACAGGAAGCAACAGTATCCGATACGCAAAACAGCGCGGAAAGAGTATCTGAAGCTGCAGGGGATACGCAGTCTGAAGAAACGGCTGCAACAGTAAAGGACGATGAAAAGGTATCTGGTTCCGGTACATCAAAATCAGATACGTCAGATATTACTGCATCTTCGTCTGCTGACAGTAAGAGCAGTACAAAGAATAGTACCTCCACAGCCGTGAACCACAACAGCACACAAAGTACAGGTGCTTCAACTGCAAAAACAGACAGCGGTAAAAAGAGCGCGCAGTCTTCAGGTGCATCAAATCAGACCAAGCCGGCATCAGCCGCAGGCAGCAAAGGTACAGACAGCTCATCAGGCACAGCGAATAAGCCAGCTGCTCATACCCATACATGGGTAAAGTATGTGGCCAATACAATAAACCACCCGGAGCAGGGACACTATGAGACAAAGGTGGTAAAGGCTGCATATGATGAGCCGAAGTATGAGGAACATAACGTATGTAACAAATGTGGCAAGGATTTAGGAACAGATAATGATGAAACTGATATGGTAGCATATCATTATGCATTTGAATGTGATGGAAGTTACAGCTGTATTCCGGTACAGGTCGGAACCATACACCATGACGCAGTAACAGAGCAGGTATATGTGGTAGATCAGGCAGCATATACGGAGAATGTCTATGGCGAAAGATGCAGTGGATGCGGTGCCACAAAATAGGGTGGAAGTAAGTGGTGGTAGATATCTTTTTCATGATAGTGTAATATATAATTGATGATAAAGGAATTGTACAGAGGTCTCGTACAGTTCCTTTTTTGTTACAAATTGTAAGCCAAATGAATAACATGACAGGAGAACATGATGAAAAAACTTATATCACGAACAGACATCATGCAGAGGGGACCTCCATAACAGCAGGGATTGACCATAGCGGTCAGTCCTTTTTTAGTGCAAATAAATTAAGGAGACAAATCGCATGAAAAAATTTAAAAGAGTGTTGGCACTGGCCATGGCAGTTATTTTATCTGTGCCAACAATCATCACAACCGGTATGGGAACAGTGCCGGTCAAGGCGGCCGGTGATACGGTTGAACTGACGGTATCAGATGATTCTGCCAAGTATGCCGGATACGAAACACACAAGATGTATGCAGGCGGCAATTATGCTTATTGTGTACAGCCGTCTAAAAAGACTCCGCAGTCCGGAACATATGAAAAGCACTATGATGTAGAGAATTATGTAAGCAATGCCGGAGACGAAACGCAGGCACTACAGAGTCGCAATCTTGCGTATTACTGCTGGGGAGCACCGGGCTTTAATGCAAGCTATTTCCCATCTACATGGTATGACGGCAGCGCAATGGATGACGACAAGTACATTGCATTAAGTCACATAATGTTGTCTTTTTTGGTGTCATACGATGAAGTAGGTTCTATGCATGGATGTAACAGTTCATTCAAAAACTGGGTATACCAGAACGTACTTGGATATAATGCCAATGGTGATCTGGTAAATGGGCAGGCTACATTACCAATCCTCTGCTGGTCGACAGCACCTGCATCATTTAAGGTATATATACTTTCCACAGGAAGTGCGACACAGAACATTCTCGGTTATGAGTACACACCGACAGGTACAGTTTCATTAAGCAAGACGTCAGCCAACACAGGAATCACATCAGGAAACTCATGTTATTCACTTGCAGGGGCTGTATACGGAATCTATTCTGATGCAGGCTGTTCAGCTCAGGTTACTACACTGACAACGGATGCAGGCGGAAATGCAGCTGCTGTTTCACTGAATGCCGGAACATACTACTACAAGGAGCTTACAGCTCCGGCAGGATATGCACTTGATAGTTCGGTACAGTCATTTACTGTAACAGACGGACAGAATACAGCGCTAAGCGTATCAGATACTCCTACAAACGATCCTGTGGCTATTACATTAACAAAGATAGACAGTGCTACTGGAGAGGCCGCACAGGGTGGAGCAAGCCTTGAGGGTGCAGAGTTTACGGTTAAGTACTATGCAGGATTCTACAATGCAGGAAATCTTCCTGCAAATGCTACACGTACATGGGTTATTAAGACGAAAAAAATAACCAGTGGCGATAAGACAGCATATATAACTAGATTAGCAAATGAATATAAAGTATCAGGAGATGATTTTTATACTAATGCGTCTGGAACAGCCGTTTTACCACTCGGAACACTCTCAATCGAAGAGACAAAGGCACCGGAAGGATACAAGCTTGATGGTGCAACATTGCAGGCTTCAGGAAGCAGTACAAAGGTTACAGGAAAGTATGTGACACAGATCACGCAGAATGGAACAATTGCACGTCTTAACGGTGGCAATGAGTTTTCTGTTGCCGATAAAATCAAGCGTGGTGACTTCAAGCTTACTAAGATTGACACAGACAATCAGAACAGAATGAGCGACATTCCATTCAGGGTTACATGCAAAGGCACCGGAGAGAGCCACATAATCAAAACTGATGAGAACGGTTATTTCAGCTCAGAGAGCAGCTGGAACGCACACTCAAAGAACACAAACGGTGGCGGAGCATATGACGGACTGTGGTTCTCTACAGGAGACGGAAAAGCTGCTGTTGATGATTCTCTTGGAGCAATGCCTTATGGTGATTACACACTTGAGGAACTTTCCTGTGACAACAACAGGGGCAAAATCCTCTATAATGGCGAGTTCTCTATCAGAAGAGACAAGGTTACAGTTGATATAGGTACAATCGAGAACCATTCAGAGCCAACACCTGTTATCACAACACAGGCATCTGATGCAAAGACACAGTACCAGATTATCAAGCCGTCTGCTGATACTGATATCGTTGATAAGGTAACAATCACAGATACAATGGCAGGCAGAGAGTATACAATCACAGGTACCCTCATGGACAAGGAAACAGGTGAAGCCATTACAGTAAATGGTAATCCTGTGACAGCTTCACAGACATTTACATCTGACGGAACAAAGAAGGTGCTCGATATGCACTTTACCTTTGATTCATCTGCACTTGGCGGAAAGACAGTAGTTGTATGCGAGAAGCTCACATATGGCGATTACGTGGCAGCCACAGAGGAGGATATGGAGAATAAAGACCAGACTATTTATTTCCCTGAAATCCACACCACAGCCACAGACAGTGAGACAGCTGATCACCTTACACTTGCAGACAGCAGGGCTGTTATCACCGATACTGTCACATACACTAACCTTTTAAAAGGTGAGACATACACATTAAGCGGTGTGCTCATGGATAAGGACACAGGCAAGGAGCTGCTTGTTGACGGAGAGCCTGTCACACAGGAAATGGCTTTCACGGCAGGACGTGCATCAGGCACAAAGAAGCTCAAGTTTGAGTTAGACACAACAGGACTTGCAGGAAAGAGCTTTGTAGTGTATGAAACACTTACACTTGAGGATGTGGAGGTTGCAGAGCATAAGGACATTAATGATGAGGGCCAGACAATCCACATTCCGACAGCACAGACCACTGCAACAGATGACAGCTCTAAAATCAACGTGAGCGAGGCAAAGAAGGAAGTATCTGTCACAGATACAGTAGCGTACCGGAATCTGGTACCGGGCAAAGAGTACACAGTCAGGGGAACAGCCGTAGACAAGGAAACCGGAGAGCCTCTTACAGACGCAGACGGAAACGAGCTTGTATCGACAGCTAAGTTTACTGCAGCATCAGCAGACGGCAGTGTGGATGTGAAGTTTACATTTGACGGAACAGCCATGGCCGGACGTTCAGTGGTATTCTTCGAGAATGTCTACTACACTGACAAGCTTATTGCAGTACATGCAGACATTGATGATGAGGCACAGACAGTCCACATTCCACTCATTTTTACAAGCGTTAAGGATAAGGACACTGACTCGCACATGTCACTGGCAGGCAGTGATGTGACTCTTACTGATACAGTAGCGTACCGGAATCTGGTACCGGGCAAGACATACACCATTTCCGGAACACTCATGGATCAGCGTACCGGCAAGGCTGTGACAGTAAACGGCAAGAGCGTTACATCATCAGCTGATTTCACACCAGATACAGCTGACGGAGAGACAAAAGTAGATTTCCATTTCGACACAAAGGGTCTTGATGATACAACTGTGGTTGTATTTGAAAAGATGTTCTATGGAAAGGCAGAGATTGCAGCCCATGAGGATATCAATGACAAGGGACAGACTATCTACATCCCATCAGTAAAGACAACAGCCATTGATGAAAAGACAGCAACAAAGCTTACCCTTGCTGAAAAGGATATCCATATCGTTGACAAGGTAGCGTACCGGAATCTGGTACCAGGTGAGAAATACACAGTCACAGGAACTGCAATAGACAAGACAACAGGCGAGCCATTAAAGGATGATGCAGGAAAAGATGTAACCGCAAAGGCATCATTTAAGGCGGAAAAAGCAAATGGTACAGTCGATGTTGAGTTTGTATTTGACGGAAGCACACTTGCAGGAAAGACTGTAGTAATGTATGAAAACATCTACTACAACAATAAGCTCGTTGGCGTGCATGCTGATATTTCCGATGAAGCACAGATTATATATGTTCCATCAGTAAAGACTGCAGCAACAGACACAAAGACAGAGACGAAGCTCACATATGCTGAGAAGGATATCAAAATCACGGATACTGTCGAGTACACAAATCTCATTCCTGGAAAGACATATAAGGTCACAGGAACAGCGGTGGATAAGAAAACCGGAAAGGTGATTAAAGATGCAGACGGAAAAGCAGTAACTTCAGAAGCGGAGATAACACCTGAGACAGCAGACGGAAAAGTGGATGTTGATTTCATCTTTGACGGAAGTAATTTAGCCGGAAAGACCATTGTAATGTTTGAGGAAATCCGTTATGAGGGCAAGCTTATCGGAGTACATGCAGACATAAATGACGAGGCACAGACCATTTACGTGCCAGCCATTGCAACAGAGGCTCTTGATGAGGTGACAGGCATTCATCTGTCAAATGCAGGGGATGATGTAAAAGTAAAAGATACAGTAACATATAAAAACCTTATCCCTGGCCTTACATACAGGGTAGCAGGAACAGTAATGGATAAGGACACTAAAAAGCCATTGCAGAATGGCGGCAAGGATATCACGGCCGAGGCTGTATTCACACCTGAGACAGCAGATGGCACTGTGGATGTTGAGTTTACATTCAGTGCAAAGGAATTTGCCGGAAAGACAATGGTGCTGTTTGAAAAGCTTTATTTAGTTAAAAATGCGGATAATGCTGATGCAAACCCTGATGATACACAGAAGGCATCTGAGTCAGAAAACACACAGAATAAAACAGATAACACATCAAACAAGGTCGAGGTAGATAATGAAAATAACAATCCAGCCGACAACAGTGAAGTTAAAGAGGTGCTCATTGCGGTACATGAAGATTACAGTGATGAAAACCAGACCATCTGCGTGCCACAGATTAAGACCACAGCAAAGGATGCAAAGTCAGGCACCAGCATGTTTTATGCTGAGAAGAGTGCAAAGATAGTCGATACTGTATCGTACCGGAATCTGGTACCAGGAAAGAAGTATAAGGTAGTCGGAACTGCAGTAGACAAGTCAAACGGAGCACCGGTTATTGCAAACGGAAACAATGTCACAGCAGAGGCAGAGTTTGTTGCTAAGGAAGCAACAGGCAAAGTGGATGTGGTATTTACATTTGATGCGAGCCTTCTTGCAGGAAGAACGATTGTGATGTTTGAGGATGTCTACTATGAGAATAATCTCATTGCGACACATGCAGACATTACAGACGAGGCACAGACACTTTATGTGCCGAAGATTGGAACTACAGCCATTGATGGTGAGCGAAAGGATCACAACTCAACAGCTGACAGCAGCGTTACTATTGTAGATTCAGTTGCGTACCAGAATCTGGTACAGGGACAGACCTACAGAGTAACAGGAAAGCTCATGGACAAGGCTACAGGAAAAGCACTTGTGATTGACGGAAAGGAAGTTACTGCAGTAACTGAGTTTACAGCGGCAGGTACCGAGGGCGTAGTTGACGTGACATTCAGATTCAACGGAAAAGGCATGACAGGAAAGCAGCTTGTAGTATTTGAGCAGCTTGATGTTGTGACTGCAGATGGCGCTTATGCCATTGCATCACACAATGACATCAACGATGCAGCTCAGACCATTACAATGATTGCTCCGCCAAAGCCAAAGACCGGTGATTACATGTCAGTGGTTATGTATGTGCTTGCAGGAATAGCAGGAGTAATGGCAGTCATCTGTTCATTCTTCAGGAAGAAAGCAGTATCAAAGAAGAAACACTAGGGGGTTACCCAATTACCTACAAACAATGATTAACGCAGGGCTGTGAGGCTCTGCGTTTTTTAAAAGGAGAAAATTATTATGCACAGAAAGAAAAAAATACCAGTTGGGTTCATTGTTACATTTGTAGCAGCATTTATGCTTGCATTATCGCTGACAGCGCTGCTTGTTAAATTTAAGCCGGATATGGCACAGTTTATGGGAATGATATTCTTCGGTTCATGGCTCCTGCTGAGCTTTATCGGAGTTGCCATTGTGGCACTTGCAAAAAAGAAAAAATAGGGAGGCATATAAAATGATAAAGTACAGAATACAGAACGTGGATGCGGTACGTTTCTTCCAGGTTATGCTTGCACTGCTTATTACTACAGTAATCATGGCAGGAGAAGTGTCACCGGTATACGCAGCGGATGCAGCAAATGTTGTAACAGCAAAATTCACATCGCTGCAGAATCTTGTAGGTGGAATTGTTTCATCCATTGGTTCAATAATTACACTCTGGGGAATTGCAGAGTGGGGCATTGCCTTTCAGGGGTCTGAGGGTACAATGCAGGCAAACGCATTCAAACGTATTGGAGGCGGTTTTGTAATGGCAATGGCACCGCAGATACTGGCAGCAATAATGTAAGGGAGTGGTTTTATGGACTGGATTACAAGCGGCCTTGCACCTTTATATACTATTGGAGTTAAGCTATACAATTATATGTTGGGATTCAGCCTTGGTTTTGGATTAAATACACCTCAAGGTGCATCGTCTACAGCATGGGCATATGTCAGTGGTACTCTTTTTCCGTTCTTTCAGGCAATAGCAGCCACAATGCTGAATCTTTTCTTTTACATAGGCATATGCAGGCAGGTTGGAAACCTTAGGGAGAGCATGACGATTGAAACCGGAGTCAATGTGCTGATTAAGGTACTGCTCGGCAATCTTGCAATAAATTCGGTACTATGGTTCAGCAAATGGGTATTTTCAGTAACCAAAGTAACCGGAGGGGTTATAATAAGTGAAAGTGATTTTAGAGGACTGGAAGATTCATCGGTCAATGAAGTACAGCTTATGGTACTGATGGTTATTGGCATAATCTTCCTGGTAATAGCGATTGTATGTGCAGCTATCATATTTATCACAATGGTTAGCAGAACTATACAGTTATACATGCTTGCAGCAACGGGACCACTTGCGGTTTCGTGTATTCCCGGAGGACCGGGAATACAGAATGCTGCAGGAGCATGGATTAAAACATTACTCAGTAAATCATTTTCAATAGTTGTCATAGTGATGTTCGTGGTACTGGTCTCGAAGCTGAACCTGCATGATTTCTTTGGAGACAACATTCTTACTGACATAATCCTGCCGACCGGATGCATTGAAAATATGTTCATGATGATGCTGACGGCTGCAGGAGTAAAAGGTGCAGACTCATTCATGAAACAGACTTTTGGGATTTAAAGGAAGGAAACATAATGGCAAAATTAGATGCAAATAGCGAATTTGAAAAGGGAAGGGCTTTGAGCGTGCCGGTAGTAAAGGTGCCGCGGAGCGTCAAGGAATGGCTTTGCATTGACAGGGCATATGAAAACGGCAACTTTAAAATTGAGCCAATGACAGGTGAAGCAATGTATGATCAGAGCTATGTGTTCGAGGATATCAATTATGTAAATAAGGATACCTCTAAAAAGGACAGCACACTGCTGGAGATAATGACACTGCTTAAATCTCTGGATGGACCTTTTAAGATTACACTTGCAAACGAACAGAGAGACCTGGATTCATTTGTGAATGAGATATTCAATCCAATTAACGGACAGGAATATCCTGTGGTAGAAAAAGGAATAGGAAAGTGGATTAACCAGAAGATAGATGAAGGAACGAGAGACATCAGAAAGACAATGATTCTTACTGTGACATGCCGTGCGCACTCTCTAGAAGAAGCTGAGGCATACTTTGCAACGATTGACACTACACTGTCAAACATTTTCCGTAACTTAAGGAGCAGGATATACAAAATGTCTGCAGAAGAGAGAATGGTGCTGCTGTCGAGGATGTTACGGGCAGGGGAAGAGTGCCTTCCTCCGGCAAGAATATCACCAGATGACAGCGGATGGAAAAACCAGATACTTCCGGCATCGATACAGTCAGATACCGACTATATGGTTATAAATAATAAACAATACGTATCAGTGCTTGTGGGAACCGCATTTGGGCAGTCTCTTTCAGAGGACAAGGTAATACACAGCTTAAGTGATGTACTTTTTCCGACATACATTACGATAGACATGCAGCGTGTTCCAAAGAATGTAATTCATGACAGACTCGAAAATGCGCATGCAAATAACGAAAGGGTAATAGCCCAGGAACGTACAAGAAATTACAATAATAAGCAGTTCGGAGCAACCACAAGCTACAGCCTGACCAAAAAGAAGACGAGCCTGGAAGATGACATGGATCAGCTTGATGAGAATGATGAGGAGGGAGTTTTTCTCGGGCTTCTGGTGCTGGTGTATGCAGATTCACTTGAGGAGCTGACACAGAGGGTGGATATTTTAAAACAAAAAGCAAAGGGAAGCTCTTATGAGCTTGAACCGTATTACCACAGGCAGCTTAAGGCATTAAACACTGTCCTTCCGATAGGTGGACGTCAGGTAAATCATATGAGGTTTTTATATACTTCGTCTGCTGTAGCTTTCCAGCCGTTCTATGCAGGAGATGTGCACGACAGAAACGGAACCGTATACGGCCTCAATAAAACGACTAAGCATCTCATATACGGTAACAGAAAACTTCTTCCTGCACCTCATGGCTTTATGGTAGGACATACAGGAAGCGGCAAATCATTTTTCATTAAGGAAACAGAGATAGCACAGCCTCTGCTGTTTACAGATGATGATGTGATTATACTTGACCCGAATAATGAACAGATGGAATTCATACGCTCATTGAGAGGCGGAATGTATTTTGATTTTACACCTCAGAGCAAAATTTATATGAATCCGTATGAGATTCCTGACTATGTGGAGAATGGTGACAGCAATGTCCGGAATAAATTTATTGCAAGGATGACAAACTTTTCTAATTCGTTCTGTGCATCAGTCATGACAAATATTGTTGTAACCAGAATCCACATGAACTATGTCGGACGTGCAGTAAGGACTATGTATGAGGAATATTTTAACGAGACCTCAAAACATGCAAAGAAGAAAAAATACCCGACGCTGCCGCTGCTCAGGGAAAAAATTAAAGCACAGATTGATACTGTTGAGTTTACTGAAGACAAGAGAATAATTATGGAGATAGTCGACTCACTTGAGGATTACACCACAGGTGTATACGACATGTTTGCGCATGAAACGAACCTTGACATGAACAGCAGGCTTATAGGCTTCGGTCTGAAAAATATTGACAAGGAAATATGGGAGCCGTGCATGCTGACAATAATGCATTTTCTCTCAATGAGAATTGATACAAACCAGGAAACAAAGCAGGCACTCCACCTGATTGTGGATGAGGCACAGGTGCTGTGTGAGAAAGAAACTACGGCAGCACAGCTTCTGTATGCAATTGAGACATACCGTAAGGTTGGAGCCATAGTTACGCTTGCCGCACAGAATATTACACACGTGCTTGAAAATCCTTCACTGAGAGACATGTTCTCAAACTGTCCCTTCAAGGTGTTCTTTGACCAGGGTGGGCTTGATGCAGCAAATCTTGCCAAGATTCAGGAATTTTCACCAACAGAGTTTAAGGCACTTGAAGAAAATACTGAAGGCTGCGGGGGTACTGGTATGGCGTGGAAATGTATATCTGATGGATGCGAGAATGTAGTGAGAGCAATCCGCTGTTTGCATCATTTGATACAAATTTCCATAGCAGGCAGAAAAGAAAAAGGAACAGGAAGAGACTGACA
>ENA-OQET01000245-OQET01000245.1-human-gut-metagenome-genome-assembly--contig:-NODE-245-length-30331-cov-5.567110_pt1 | contig 30331 bp, 33 predicted proteins | sample MGYA00242800_ERZ504645 | MGnify/ENA primary metagenome ERZ504645 (study PRJEB26092, sample SAMD00036308) | human gut metagenome | host: Homo sapiens | study: EMG produced TPA metagenomics assembly of... | reverse complement strand
ATGCCAATACAGAAGTTCCCCAAAAAGTGTCAAAAACAGTAGAACCACACCTTCAGCTGCGTCACAGCAGTGATGAATGGAAAGCAATCTGGTGGATGGAGGATTATAATCTGTCACTTAAATTTTTATATGAGCTATTTTTCGAGAAGCAGCAGTCAGCTTCATAAAAGGGCATTAGCCCTTTTATGAAAGTGACATTTTTTCAAATAAATTTCTATATTAAAAAGTGACATTTTCATAAGTTATTGACATTTTTACTTTTTATTTACAGGACATTCAGCTATAATAGATTGGAAAACAGACCATTACTATAATCGTTATTATGAAAGAGGAATTATATCATGATACTTGCATGTCATAATCTTAAAAAATCATTCGGAGACCGAATCATTGTCGATACCGGATCTTTTCATATAGAGGAACGTGAAAAAGCAGCTCTTGTCGGGGTAAACGGCGCCGGAAAATCAACAATCTTCAAAATGATCATCGGAGAAGAACCTTCTGACGGAGGAGAAATAATCCTTGCAAAAGGCCGCTCAATCGGTTATCTTGCCCAACATCAAAACCTGATTCCAAACGGTACCATTTACGAAGAACTTCGATCTGCCAAAGCAGACATCATCGAAATGGAACAACAGCTTCGCTCAATCGAACACGAACTACAATCATTATCCGGAGAGGAATTAAATGCCCGTCTCGAAACATACAACCGCCTTCAGTCGCAATTTGAATCTCAAAACGGATATGCGTGTGAAAGTGAGATTATCGGTGTGTTAAAAGGACTTGGATTTACCGAAGAAGAATTTTCAAAAAAAACAGATACTTTATCCGGTGGACAGAAAACCCGTGTCGCCCTCGGGAAACTTCTTCTTACCGATCCCGACATCCTGCTCCTCGACGAGCCTACAAACCATTTAGATTTAAATTCGATCTCATGGCTTGAAACTTATTTAATGAACTATAACGGCGCTGTATTCATCGTATCTCACGATCGCTTTTTCTTGAATCGAGTAGTTACAAAAGTAATTGAAATTGAAAACGGCGCTCTTTCTATGTATATGGGAAATTACCGCGCCTACTCTGAAAAAAAACAGCAGATCCGTGATGCGAAACTAAAAGAATATTTCAATCAGCAGCGTGAAATCAAACATCAACAGGCAGTAATCGAAAAACTTCGCTCTTTCAATAGGGAAAAATCCATCCGCCGGGCAGAAAGCCGTGAAAAATTATTAGAAAAAATCACCATTGTAGATAAACCTCAAGAGGCAGTCCGGGAAATGCATTTTTCTCTGGAACCGTACTGTGTCAGCGGAAACGATGTACTGACAGTTGAGCATCTTTCAAAACAGTTTGATACCCAACTCCTTTTTCAAGATGTCAGTTTTGAGATCAAACGCGGGGAGCATGTAGCTGTCATAGGAGATAACGGAACAGGAAAGACAACGCTTCTAAAGATATTAAATCAAGTGATCAAAGCCGACAATGGCTCTTTCACTCTCGGAGCCAAAGTACAGATCGGCTATTACGATCAGGAACATCATGTTCTTCATGATGATAAAACGATATTTGAGGAAATATCCGACGACTACCCTCATCTTACTAATACAGAGATTCGAAATACATTGGCTGCATTCCAATTTACGGGAGATGAAGTATTCCAAGTAATCCATTCATTAAGCGGCGGCGAAAAAGGAAGAGTATCACTTGCAAAACTTATGCTTTCCGAAGCAAATTTCCTAATTCTTGACGAACCTACAAACCACCTTGACATCGCCTCGAAGGAGATACTTGAAGAAGCCCTGAACAATTACACCGGAACGATCCTCTACGTTTCCCATGACCGTTACTTTATCAACAGTACTGCTTCCAGAATACTGGAACTTGTCAATCAGACTTTTGTAAATTATATCGGAAATTATGACTACTATCTCGAAAAAAAGGATGAACTGACGCAAACTTACGCCTCAAGTCAGATACAGAGGCAAGTTTCCACTTCTCAAAACGGCAGTGAAACAGTTCCTGCCGATGGAGCTTTTTTATCAGATTCCAAATTGAGCTGGCAAGAACAAAAAGAACAGCAGGCAAAAGAACGAAAGAGAAAAAGCGAACTCAAAAAAACAGAAGATGAAATCGCACTTCTCGAAAACAGAAACGGAGAAATTGATTTTCAAATGACATTGGAAGAAGTATATTCTAACTCCGTGAAATGTCAGGAACTTTCAACCGAGCGAACTAAGAACGAACTCCGTCTTGAAGAATTGTACGAAAAATGGGGAGAACTTGCCGAATAATATATTCTACAAGATAAAAAGGCAGGAAAGAAAGGAATGCATCCCATGGCAGCATTCCTTTCTTTCCTGCTCTTTCATCATCTTTTTTGCTGTTTTCCAAACAAAACACACAAATATTTTACAGATCAAAAATAAGATTCCTATCTTTCATTTCCCATACAGAACACAGCTACTACACCCGGACCTGTATGACTTCCTATCACTGTTCCGATATTGTTGATCAAAATATTTTCAACACCCATCTTCTCACGTACAAGTTGCGCCACATATTCCGCATCTTCGATACAGTCTCCGTGAGTAATCATAATCAAATCATTCTCCCAGCCTTCTGACTGTTTTACTGCCATATCTACAATTTTATTCAAAGATTTTTTTACGTCCTCTTTCTTTTCCGATCACCTGTAATTTTCCTTCATTATCCATATGAATGATCGGTTTGATCTGGACAAGCGTTCCGAGAACTGCCGTTGTTTTAGATACACGACCTCCTCTATGAAGATGATTCAGATCATCCACCGTCACATTATGGCAAATATGAAGTTTATTTTCTTCTGTCCACTTTGCAACTTCTTCTATCGTCTTGCCTTCCGCCTTTTTCTGCAGCGCTTTGTGTAATAGTAGAGCCTCTCCCATGCAGGCACAAAGCGTATCGACTACGATAACTTTTGCCTCAGGATATTTTTCTTCCAACATCTCCCCTGCAAGACGCATACTGTTTAAAGTTCCGCTTAAACCGGACGAAAACCCAAGATGTAAAATATCCTTTCCTTCTTTCACAAATGGTTCTAATGCTTCCATAGCCTCTTCCGGATTCACTTGCGAAGTAACAGACATCTTCCCCTCGCGGAGTTTCTCAAAAAACTCTTTTGCAGTCAATCCTTCCATATCTGTATAGGTTTCTCCGTCAATCGTATATTTTAATGCAACAACCGGAACATGTCTTTCTTCCAACCATAATTTCGGCACATCAACCGTGCTGTTTACTGTAATCACATAATCTCTCATTTTTGCATGCCTCCTGTACAAATATCAGAACACAGATAATTTCTGTATTCTTATATTTACATATAATACCATTTTTTTAGACATTACGCAAAATTTTTTAACAAAAATTAAAATTTGTAATAACAGTTCTTCCATACACAAAAACTTGTCTGCCGCAAAAACCGAAAATCAATTTAATTTTACATTCATATAATTTCGTCCTGATAATGTCTTATTAAATACAAGGAAACAAAACACCAAAATACACCCAATTATAAATCCATACAGATTGAAACATGCCGTCAAAACCAAAAGAAGAAGACGCATAAATTTTAGCGCGTATCCTAATTCAAAATTAGGCTGTGTATAATTTGCCACAGCTACAAACGCCATGTACAGCATCACCTCACTGTTGAACCAACCGGACTGTACCGAAAATTCGCCCATCACAATACCCGCAATCACGCTAAGAGGCGTACTCAACATTGTCGGGGTATTCATTGCCGCCAGACGAAGTCCGTCAATCGACAATTCTAAAATAATAAACTGAAAGACAAGCGGAATATTTACTGTATCCTGCACCTCTACAAAACGAAACACTTCAGGCAACCATTCAATATTCTGCATAAATAATAAATATAATGGTGTAAAAAATACCGTTGCAACTGTGATCAGCGTTCTTGTAATCTTTAAATACATTCCTGTTACTGTCGGAAAATAATAATCATTTGCTTCCTCTATCATATCAAAAATCGAAGTAGGAAGGATCATTGCCGACGGAGAATTATCTACAAGAATTACAACTTTCCCTTCAAAAAGACATGCCGCTGCCGTATCCGGACGCTCTGTATATTTAAATTTAGGAAAAGGATTAAACCATTTTCGTTTAAAAAGAGCTTCTGCAAGGCTTTGCTGATTCATCCGCAGATCATTTAATTCCAATGTTTCAATCCTTTTCTTTAAGTTTTGTAAAAGTTCCTTATCCACTCTGTCTTTCATGTAACAAATCGCAATATCTGTACGCGAAGACTGCCCTGCCTCCGTCATCTCCATGACAAGATGCGGATCCCGAATCCTTCTCCGCATCAGTGCTGTGTTAAATACGATTGTTTCTACAAATCCGTCTCTTGATCCGCGAAGCGATTTATCCTTATCGGGTTCATCGACTCCTCTCGCCGGATATGTCCTGCAGTCAAGAGCAATACATTCCTTATATCCATCAATAAACAGGCAGGCAGGACCGGAAAGGACGTTGCGGATCACCTGATCAAAATCTTCCAAGATTTCTACTTCCACATAAGGAACATGTTTCTGAATAAACATTTCTGCATCTTTCGGCATATCCTGTTCGGATACAGAAAGAAAGGAGTCCATGATCTTTAACATTGCTTCATCTTTTATAAATCCATCAATGTAATAGAACACAGACGCCTTTCCGCCTATTATGATCTCCCTTCTGATAATATCAAAACTTTCCTTAACCGGAAGAATCTCATTCATATATCTTATATTTTCTTCAAATGAACTGTTTAACTTTTTACGTATTTTTTTACTACCATAGAAACTTCCCCTTTTTTCCTGCCGGATACCGACAGTACATTTTCTATGGTTAGAATACCCTTTTTTTCATTTTTTTGATTCGATCGGCTTTTTCAATATATTATTTCTTTTTCACGCTATAACGGTTTACCATGCTAATCAACGGATTCTTCAAGATATCCGGCTTTTTTGCATTTTCTCGATGACCTGTTTCTGTCTCTGCCGTGCAAGTTCGGGACTGGCTGTAGGATTATAGTTTGTCGGAGCATTCGGCACTCCGGCAAGAAGGGTACATTCGTCAAAATTCATCTCCGACGGAACTTTACCAAAATAGCCGTTTGAGGCATCCGCCACGCAATAATATCCATTTCCAAAGAAAATAGAATTTACATACAACTCAAAAATCGTATCTTTGTCAAGCTCGGACTCGATCTTAAACGCCATAAACATTTCCGCCACTTTCCGTACGATCTTCTTATCCTGCGTAAAATACTGATTTTTTGCAAGCTGCTGGGTGATCGTGCTGCCGCCTTCTACATAAGCTCCCGCTTTGACATCATTAAAAAGGCTCTTCCAACCGCAATCGGATCGACCCCGAAATGGTCATAAAACCGTTTATCTTCCACTGACAAAACAGCATCAATATAAGTCTGCGGCAATTCATCTATCGTCGTATAATTCGGCTGCTCTTCAATTCTTGCAGCCATCTCTTTCACACTTTCTTCTGACAGAGCCTTTTTATACTCCTCATAGCCTTTATATCCAAGAACTCCCCCTGCAATGATTACACATAAAAAAATAAAAGAAAGCAGTCTTTTTATTATTTTCATCTGAAACGTATCCTCCTCTTTCGTAAAAGCATTTCCCCGCTGCATATTCAATATATAAAATCTATCCGCTTTCTTCCATCCTTTTAGCTTACGTTTCACCGGGAGACTCTTACATTTTTGTAAGCCGAAAAAACATCCCCCTGATCCACTTTTATTCTCTGCCCTAAATGTCAGAGCCGTGTTTTATTTTGTCGTGCTTCCGAATCCTCCATTTCTCACATCAGTTGCAGCATCGTCAACGGTAATCCCATATTCCACAAAAATCCCCTGCATAAAGCCCTCTCCGGCTTTGATCTGAACTGTTTTTTCTTCATTACTGTCGTTTGTCAGTTTTGCAAAAATATGGCCTTCATTATCCGAATTATAATAATCACTGTCAATAATTCCAACCGTATTATTCAGTTGCAGACGAAACTTAAACCCAAGTCCGCTTCTCGGATAACATTTTAACACCCATTCCGGTTCCATCCAAACCCTGATGCCTGTCGGAATTTTAATCGTTTCTCCCGGATTCAGTATAATGTCAACCGGAGCAAAAAAGTCATATCCCGCACTTCCTGCCGTTGCACGTCGAGGCAGCTTGATCCGATCGTAAATTTCCTTAAGTGTTTCTTTGCTTTGATCTTTATTTTCTCCCTTTTCTATTGCCTGAAATGTATCATCCCAGCCATCTGAAAATTGTCTGAAACTTACCTTTTCAAATCTTGCTATTCTTTTCATATATCTGACTCCTTAATGCTGTTCTTTTTGAAAATTCCAGACGCATCCAAAACATCTACAATTTCCTCAATGACACTTTCATTTACTACAAGCGCCATTCTGACATACCCTTCTCCATTGCTTCCAAAAGCGCTTCCCGGGGTAACGATAACGCCTGTTCGCTCCATAAGCTTCATACAAAAATCCACAGACGATGCATACCCTTCCGGTATCTTCGCCCAAACAAACATCGTTCCCTGACTGTCTCTGACATCCCAGCCGATTCTCCGAAGTCCTCCGCACAATGTTTTATTGCGAGACGCATACTGCCGCCTCTGCTCCTCAATAAAATCGTCCGGTCCGATCAATGCCGCGATTGCAGCATACTGTACCGGATAAAAAATACCATAATCAATCTGTGACCGTAAAAGACGAAATTTACTGATAATTTCTTTATTACCTACAACAAAAGAAATTCTTGCTCCGGTCAGATTATAAGACTTAGAAAGAGAATAGAATTCTGCTCCGACGTCTTTTGCCCCTTCAAACGAAAGGAATGATTTTCCCGGCTTGTCTCCATATGTAATATCTGAATACGCATTATCATGCAGAATTACAATCTCATTCTTTTTCGCAAAAGCGATCAATTTCTCATAAAACTCATCCGGAGCACATACACAGACCGGATTGAGCGGATATGAAACAATCATGTACTTCGTTTTCTTTAAAACTTCCTCGGGAATACTATCCAGATCCGGCAGGTATCCGTTCTCTTCCTCAATCGTATAATATTCTACGTTCGCTTTCGCGAGGATTCCGCTCATCTCAAACATCGGATATCCCGGATTCGGAACAAGAATCACATTGTCCGGATCACAAAATACCATACCGATATGAGCCATTGCTTCCTGAGAACCGTAAACAGACATAATCTCATCCTTTTCTACATGCACCCCAAAACGTTTCTCATATCGGTACTGCACCGCTTCCAATAATTCCGGCATATCTGCCAATGAATATTTATAATTATTCGGATCTTTGCACGCCTCCTCCATCGCTTTCATTACATGCAATGGAGGCTCAAAATCCGGCGTTCCTACAGAAAGATTGTATACTTTTCTTCCTTCTTTCAAAAGCTCTTCTTTCTTCTCATTTAACGCCCCGAAAATCCCAGGCTTAAAATCATTGATCAAAGTTGAAAAATGCTTGCTGTCCAATACAAACGCCCCCTAACATATGATAAAACATTCTTTAATTTTCAAATCGAATTGTTTCTATTCTATCACAGTTGTCATTTTATGTAAATGATAGGCGCAATCCCGCTTACCGTATCCACATTCCTGCATGAAATGTATTGAAAAAGAGATTTTAACTGACTATCTAAAAAAAGAAACGAGATGGTCAATATGTTGTTAGAAGACTATTAACTAATATTCTTTTTGATAGAGCTTTTTATTTACTGATACTCAGGTATTTCCAATGTTAAATAAGATGTTTTGTAAATCCATATTTCCGATAAAATCTTTCCTTCTGAAAACATCCCCTTACCTCTCCTCAAATTTTTCAAACAAGAGTTGAATCAGACACTCATAAAACACACTTTCAACCTCTTCAATCATCTCTGCCTTTCCATTCTCTCTGTAACTTATTCAACTCTGTTTTTCCCCACACACATTTAATGCGAACATCATTGCTACAAATACTGCTAAAAATCAGATATGCTGCCAAAAGAACTAAAAGAAATTTTACATACAGAATTTGTCAAGTATTTTGAAAGAAAAAGCCAAAAACCACGCAGAAAGAGACAGAGAAAAAATAAACTTTGCGCGGATTATATTTACAAAGATACATAACTACAAAATAAAACGGATGATCTTTAAGAAAGACTTAGAGTATAATTATTATTGGCAAAATCATGACAACCCGTCCAACGGGCAATGTCGTCAACTTAAGATATATCAAAAATATAAAATAAAAATGTCTAAAAGCACTTGATAAAATGCGAAAAAAATGTTGCCTTGCGTTGATTACTTTTTCAATGCGAGGTGATTTTATGAATACAAAACTTTTAACATCCATTTTACAATCTTCCAATGACCTTATTACATCAGAAGATTTCTTGACAAGGCATCGTATAGGTAATGCTTTTACACGTTCTGGAAAGCTTTCTTTTTCTAACTTGATTTATTTTGTGCTCCAGTCGGTTCATAAATCCATTCCTATAAACTATGCCCGATTTTTAGAAAATTTTCCATCTGATCTTCCAATATTTGTATCAAAACAGGCAATTTCAAAGGCAAGACAGGGTATTTCTCATAAAGCATTTCTTGAATTATTCCGTCTTTCTGTGAAACAATTCTATTTTCAACCAGTAAATTTACGCACTTGGAATGGTTTCCATATTTATGCCGTTGACGGAAGTACGATACAGATTCCGGAATCAAAAGAGAATTATGAAGTGTTTGGAGGTAACCCAAACAAGACAAAAATCATATCGCCTCTTGCTTCCGCATCCGTTCTTTATGATGTAATAAACGATATTCTGATTGACGTTTCTCTTCATCCCTATCGTTACAATGAACGGGAATCGGCTAAAGCTCATGTAGATTTTTTACCTAGGTTTCCAAACAGTATCATACTTTTTGACAGAGGATATCCTTCCGAAGACATGTTTCACTATCTAAACTCCAAAGGAATTCTGTTTCTTATGCGTGTGCCAAAGACGTTTAAGAAAGCTATATCGGAACAGGAAGATGCTTTGTTTACATATCCTGCTTCTTGTAATAAAGAATCCCTTACTTTAAGGAGCATTCACTTTTTATTGGAAGACGGCAGCACAGAATATCTAGTGACAAATCTGATGCCCGAGCAGATAGCTAAGGAGAACTTTCCAGATTTATACCAGTTTCGTTGGGGAGTTGAAAGCAAATATAGAGAACTTAAGAACAGGCTTGAAATAGAAGCCTTTAACAGCATTAAGCCTGCCAGTATCCAACAGGAGTTCTTTGCAGCAATGTATTTATCCAATCTAGTTGCGGTTATAAAGTCGGAATCAGATTCAAAAATCATTGTGTCTATCAATAATAGGCATGCTTACCAGGCTAACCGTAGTTATATATTAAACCGTATAAAAAAACTGTATCGTACACCTTTTGCGGTCGCCCTTGTCCATATGTTACGAGATGATATGCCGGATAGTGGAAGAAGCTTCCAAAACATGTCCCATTATCCGCCCTGATAGAAAGTTTGGTAGATACCGAAAACATACACGTCGGAGATATTACAGCCATATGAAAAGCTGTATTTAAATAAAAACATAACCAAAAGGCTATCGGACTGTTAAAAAAATCAGCAGTCCTATTTGTGATGCGATTATTTGTAACAATAAATCCAATCACTTTATTAGCATACAGCTTTTTTTAATAAATACTCTTAAGTTGACAACATTGCCCGCATAGCGGGTGGTTTATTGTTTCGTCCATCTACATTTTTCGGATCAACGAAAAACTCCAATGGACTCAACAGACTAAAGTCCATAGTTATAAAATTTAAAGACATATTGCACTTACACAATATGCCCCCACAATGTTTCTATAAGACAATTTATATCATACTTTTTGTACTCCTATAAAAACTCTTCTATACTCCCTTTGTACTCCCAATTTTGCGATACAGCCCGATATTTGACATCATTTTATATACTTTGACTTTTCAATAAATCCCGTAAATATCACATTAAAAAGGCGTTCCATACAAATCATACGGTGTCACCTGATATACGTAATAATTAAGCCAGTTCGTATAGAGGTTGTTGGCGTGTGCTCTCCATGTAAGTACCGGTTTATTTTCCGAATCATCATCGGGATAATAATTTTCCGGAATTTGAGGATTTAATCCACGGCTTATATCACGCTTATATTCTGAATCAAGAGTCATACGGTCATATTCCGGATGTCCCATCACAAATATCTGACGCCCTTCTTTGGCCATACACATAAATACACCTGCCTGAAGAGAATCTGCAAGAATCATGATTCTGTCATCCTTCTCCAAAAGTTCCTGAGGAACTTCCGTATGTCTTGAATGAGGCGCCATAAACACATCATCAAAACCTCTTACAAGAGGAATCTTCCTGTTTCTCACGCGATGTCTGTACACACCGGATAATTTCTTCGGAAGCGCTTTTTTATTGATCCCGTAATGATAGTAAATACCCGCTTGCGCTCCCCAGCACAAATGAAGTGTTGATGTCACATTTGTCTTTGTCCACTCCATAATTTCTGTCAATTCCTGCCAATAATCAACTTCTTCAAACTCCATTTGTTCTACCGGCGCACCCGTAATAATAAATCCGTCAAACTTTCTCATTTTAATATCTTCAAATGATTCATAAAACTTATAAATGTGACTCGTTGATGTATTTTTAGAAACATGGCTCGTCATACGAACAAACGTCACATCTACTTGGAGCGGCGTATTTGAAAGTGATCTTAAAATTTGAAGTTCGGTATCTTCTTTCAACGGCATAAGATTTAAAAGTCCGATACTGATTGGACGGATATCTTGATGTGCCGCCCTATATTCATCCATCACAAATATATTTTCATGTTCCAGTATTTCTTTTACAGGAAGATCGTTTTGTACTCGAATAGGCATAATATTATCTCTCCTTTTCTTTGAATATATTTTTATCGGCATGGACATAAGTTCCGTCCGATTCTACATAACTATATTCGTCATAAGCATCTGTCTTGACAGGCAGTTTTTTCTTTTCAAGTTTGTTATTAACAAGCATTCCGACAATATAATAAACGACTGCAAATGTCGGAACTCCAAGTATCATTCCGGGAACTCCGAACAGACCCCCTCCGATCAAAATCGAAAACACAACCCAAAATGCCGACAAGCCTGTGGAATCTCCTAATATTTTAGGACCAAGCACATTTCCGTCAAACTGCTGTAAGGCGATAATAAAAATAATAAAGTAAATCCCCATCTTAGGCTCTGCAAGCAAAATAAGAATCGCGCTTGGGATTGCCCCCTATATAAGGTCCGAAAAACGGAATTACATTTGTCACACCGACGATCACACTGACAAGCATCGCATATGGCATATTCAAAATCGACAGGCCTGCGAAACAAAGAACACCGATAATAGCCGAATCAATGATTTTTCCTATAATAAATCCTCCGAATATTTCATTACTCTTAATAGTAAGATGAAGAATCATATTGGCATTTGACGGTTTAAATATAGCATATGTTATTTTTTTAGACTGTTTTGAAAACTTTTCTTTACTGAACAGTACATAGACAGAAACAATTAATCCGATCAAAATATTCATAATTTCACGCATGAAATTCAGCACACCGACTGTCAAACCTGACATAAAATCATTAATGCGTCCAAGCAGATCTGTACGCATCCAATTTTGCACAAATGTAGTGGCCTCTTTCATCACACTTTCTACGATATTCCCGATCGTCGAATTTTCTGTATTCATTTCACTTAACTCTCTGATAAAACGGTTCATCTGACTCGGAACATTCATGATCATATCACGAATACTTTTATAAAGTTCCGGTATCATCATATTAAACAGTGTAAAAATAATCGTTGCCAATATCACAATCGAAATACAGATTCCTACGGATCTCGACACGCTTTTCGCCTGTTTAAAATTAGGAAATTTCTTTTCCAAAAAAGGAAGGAGCTTCCTGTCTACTGCTTTCACTATCGGATTCAAAAGATAAGCGATTGCCAATCCGTAAACAATCGGCTTTGAAACCAAAAATATTTTCCGAATCACTCCCGATATGTGTCCTGCCCGCAAAAGCAGAAAATAAAAAAGAATACATGTTAAAGCGCCGACTACGATCGCCACAGTTTTGCCGAACTGCTGTTTTAACCAAGAAGGTTTTCCTGTTCCGAATATCGGCTGTTTCACATAATACCCTGTTTTATCACCATTTTTTTCGTTCTTTTTATACTTTTCATCTTTTTTGTTTTCTACATTTTCCTGTTCATCGGTCATCTCATATACCTTCCAGTCTTTTTCGTTTATCAGATAAACTATAATTAATTTATTATAACGCTTTTATTCTTTCAGCGTCAACCGGAATATATCATAACCCGTACCATAACCCCATGCCATTTTGCCGCGCAGATTGTAAGCGATTGCCAAAGTCTCTCCCAAAATTCGTCTTCATTACAAAAATAAAAGGAACCGTCTTTTAATTTAAGACGATTCCTCTGACATTTACTCTGGATATATGATTTTCCTTTTCTCCGTTATCTTGAATAACTGCTTTGTCCTTTTTCGTTCTTGCTTAACCCTTAAAACATGTTTTTAAACAATCAGCCTATGCATGATTGAAATGTCGCGCACTCTGTTCCCGATGCCTGTTTTGCATCTCCGCCTTCTACGCTGATTTTTCCTGCATGGCATTCACACTCTTTATTATACATACAATTTGTTGCCTTACAATCAACGCAGGAACAATCTGAAGCCTCTTTCATAGAATTTGTGTAACTTCCTTCCTTTCTCTCCTGAAAGCTGTCACAACATGTCTCTTTCGGATTTTTTGCAGATTCTCCTCCTACTGTAATCTCATCAAGATCACAAAGAAACTGTTTGTTGTGTACACACGTCTGAACTGTACATTTTAATTGCGGCATAACGCTACCTCCTTTTATTCAATATCAATAGCATTATGTCCTGACATTACTCATAATATTCTTTTATTTTTCAAAAAAATTGCCAAAACCGCAAAAAACTCTCTCACAAGATAATTTATCTGAAAAACATAATTTGAAGAAGCCGATACTGAAAAAACATGAGCATATCCTTCCTGTTCTGCTAAAAGTTTTGCCCTGTAACTATGAAAATTATTTGTAACGATTCCGACCGTCTCATGTTTCGGATCAATAAATCTCCGACTGAAACTCAGATTTTCTCTTGTAGAAACGGACTGATCTTCCTTTCTGATCCGATTTTCCGCAACTCCTTGTTCGATAAGATATTGTTCCATTGCATCCGCTTCTGAAATATCTTCTCCCGGCCCCCTGCCGCCTGAAACAACTACCATTGTCCTTTCATTTTCCTCTAAATAATGAATCGCTGCATCAAGCCGCCTTTTCAGCGAATCCGTAATTTTTCTTCCTCTTACCTGCGCCCCCAATATAATGATCCACTGCGCTCCTCTTTCAGGTTTAGAAAACATACCTCGACAGATTTTAATTTCCACAGTCAGAAAAAGAATCCATAACCCCAGGCATATCCATCCGAAAACACTTTCCACATATGCAGGAAGCGGCACACATCCAAAAAACAGATGTGCGCCGCCGGTCAACAACCAAAAAACCGCAAAGGTCGATCGCAGTCTGCGGGAATAAATGACAAGTATTAAATAATACAACACACACAGACTTCCCAAAATCCAGAAATACTCTTTCATTTATGCATTTCTTCCGCAGCACTTTTTATATTTTTTGCCACTTCCACACGGACAAGGATCATTTCTTCCTATTTTCTTTTCTTTACGTATTGTTCCTGAATTTTTCTGCTCTTTGTACAGACGTTTTCTCGTATTTTCATCAAAAATCTTTTCCCACTGCGGAAGTTCATAAAGCCAGTCAGCTCTTGCATCTACCATGTTTTTATATAATTTTTCTTTATCAAATCCAAGACTTACTTCTGTATCCTCATCCATCGTCTCAATCGGATTCGGTGTTTTCAAACTGTCGTTGATTCCGTCAAGAAAACCAACCATCGTCATTACATCCTGACCGTATTTTTCGGCAAGTTCTTTCACTGTTCCTTTTACCTCTGTATCAGGATCATCCAGAAGCTGCTCGTAAATCGATGTCTCTATTGTAAAATATTTTCCCCAAAAACTCTCTAACTGCTCTTTTGACAGGTTTCTGTCATAAGCCATATCTCTCCATTGATCTAATAAACATTTTTCGCTCATTGTATATTGCTCCTTTATCTTTAAAATCCATCTAAATCATTATATAACAATTTCTGTTTGCCGTAAACTATTATTTTAGGTATAATTACAGCATACCTATTCAGTTCAACAAGAAACTTGATCAAGCTATTTTTTCATGTTGATCGTCAATTCAAAAATATTTTTATAGTAGGAAAGGATTTTATCATGAAAAACATAAAACGTATCCTTGCAGTCATAGGTGTTATCCTTCTTATCGGAATGTATGTCTGCACTCTCATATTTGCTCTGATCGGATCTCCTGCATCAGACGACCTGTTAAAAGCCTCTATAGCCGCTACGATTTTAATTCCGGTTCTGCTTTACGGGTTTATTCTGATCACCCGGCTTTTAAAAAATAAGAATAATCAGAACGATGATTAATTCATCAATTATATAATAACTCAACCAACTTTAAGGCTGCTGCGGTTTTTTCATGGCATTCATTTTCACCCATGTTGCCGCGCCGCCTTATCGCTTGTCTTTTCTTCAGGTATTCTTCCATCGTCATCATCCTTATTTCTGTCTCTCTGTCATTCCGGCGCATAAAATATACCTCCTCTTCTTGCTTTTTTCAAAACCCGGTCTTATATCTTATGCTTTCTCTTTAAAAAATATTACAAAAGGATGGCGAAAACCATCGGCTTACACCATCCTCATTCTCATATATTCACTCTTTATTTCCCCCGGAAACAAAAGCCTCCGAAAGACAAAATCCATATACCTTTTACAAGAACCTTACTTTTAACTATGAATTAACGGTTACGATAAATAATATCATCTCTTCCCGGGCCGTTACTGATCATTGTAAACGGATATCCGACCTCTTTTTCGATAAACTCTATATAATTACGGCAATTTTCCGGAAGATCTTCGTATTTTCTGATTCCTCTGATATCTTCTTTCCAACCCGGAAGTGTTTTAAGAACCGGTTTTGCTTTTTCAAGAAGATGTGTTACAGGAAAATCTGTCGTTACCTCTCCGTCAATTTCATAACCTACACATACCGGAATTTCATCCAAGTATCCAAGAACATCCAAAACCGTAAATGCAACATCTGTTGTTCCCTGCATTCTGCATCCGTATTTTGAAGCGACACAGTCAAACCAACCGACACGTCTCGGACGTCCTGTCGTAGCGCCGTACTCTCCGCCGTCACCTCCGCGTCTTCTAAGCTCATCTGCTTCTTCTCCGAAAATTTCACTTACAAATGCCCCTGCTCCTACCGCGCTTGAATAAGCTTTACATACCGTAATTACCTGTTTAATCTCATACGGAGGAATGCCCGCACCGATCGCCCCGTATGCGGCAAGCGTGGATGAAGACGTTACCATCGGATAAATACCATGATCCGGATCTTTTAAGGAACCAAGCTGACCTTCCAAAAGAATATTTTTTCCTTCTTTCAAAGCATTATGTAAAAAGAGCGAAACATCGCATACATAAGGAGCCACCATATCTCTGTAGCTTACAAGTTCTTTATATAATTCATCAGGATCAATCAATGGTTTGTGATAAAGGTGTTCAAGCAATACATTTTTTTGTTCTGCTACACGAACCACTTTCTCCTTTAGCAATTCATCGTCAAAAAGTTCACTCACCTGAAAACCGATTTTTGCATATTTATCAGAATAAAACGGAGCAATACCCGATTTTGTCGAACCAAAAGATTTTCCTCCGAGACGCTCTTCCTCATAAGCATCAAAATTTTTATGATAAGACATCACCATCTGCGCTCTGTCAGAAACAAGAATCTTCGGCATCGGAACACCCCGATCCACGATAGACTTAACTTCCTTAAACAAAATCGGAACATCCAACGCTACACCATTTCCGATGATACTTGTTGTATGATCATAAAATACTCCTGACGGCAGTGTATGCAGCGCAAATTTTCCATAATCATTTACGATCGTATGACCTGCGTTTGCTCCGCCTTGAAAACGAACGATGATGTCAGATTCTTTACCAAGCATATCTGTAATCTTACCTTTTCCTTCATCGCCCCAGTTTGCACCAACTACTGCTTTTACCATTTCCATTCCTCCTGAACATCGTTGCTTTTAAATAATTATGAGCGGTACTTATGAATAACCGCAGTTAGAATTATACTATATTTTTCTTATTATGTAAAATGTTATTTCGTTTTTTATAAAAGGATCATAAAATTGTTTTGAAACAAAGGAGCCAATAGATTTTATAATCTGCTATTGTAATTGCCCTGAAAAAGTATTAAAATAACAGATACATTCAGGATGTTTCTCCATTATACAGACGGAGCACATCTTCTTACAGAAAGGAGAGTCAACAAATTGAAAAAACTTGTTAAATGGTTTAGTATCTTCGCTGTCATCGGAACGGCGATCGGGCTTGCCGTCGCGTATTTCTGCAAGAACAGTTCCGACATTCCAGAGGAAAATGATCCTGCCGAGACCGAGGATGATGACTTTGATCTTGATGCCGATCTTCAACCTGCATCCGACAGAGAATATGTATCTTTAAAAAAGACTGATGATGACACAGATGGCGAATCCGAATCACTTGAAGAAAAATAGTACAGAAATATTCCGTGTATTTACTATTTTATACACAACTAAAACACGCCGGAACATAAGTTTCGACGTGTTTTTCTTCTCAAAAGCAGAATCTGTTCAAACTGATTTGTCAATTTCCCTCTTTATTCCATGCTTCATCAAGCAGACGAGCCGCATGCAAGATTTTTTCATCGCTCATATTTGCATATCCTAACAGGATTACCGATTCGTTCTGTTCTCTGTCTTTTTCTCCCACATAATATTCTGACAGTCCGTATACTTTTACTTCTTTTTCTTCTGCCAAACGGATTAACTCTTTTTCGCTTCTTCCATCGCAAAAATGAAGAAGAAGATGTACTCCTGCATTTTCTCCCGACACTGTAAACTCTGTTTTCATTTCTTTTAAAGTGCTCAGTAAAACATCATGTCTGCTCCGATACAAAGCTCTTGTTTTGTTCAGATGACGTTCATAATATCCTTTTTCTATAAATTTCTGCAAAATAAGCTGATCTACTTTTGATACAGTAGAGCTGATAAATCCGCACCGTTTTTTATACAGCGAACATACTCTTTCCGGCAGGACAAGGTAACTCATCCTAATCGCAGGAGCTATAGATTTTGAAAAAGTTCCGATGTAAATTACCTTTCCGCTTCTGTCATATCCTTGCAAAGCCGGAATTGGTTTTCCTTTATAACGAAACTCACTGTCATAATCATCTTCTATAATAAATCTCTCTTCTTTTTCCTGCGCCCATTTCAAAAGTTCCATTCGCCGTTTTATAGGCATAACTATTCCAAGCGGATATTGATGTGAAGGCATCACAAATGCGATATCTGCATCCGATTTACGCAGTTCGTCCACACGCATTCCTTTGTCATCCATATCGACAGTACACACTTCATATGACAAATTTTTAAACAGACGATACGCCTGCTTGTATGTCGGATTCTCCAATGCGATTTTATGTTCACCTCCTAAGATCATTCCGAGAAGCATTAAAAGATAGTCATTTCCGGCTCCGACAATAATCTGCTCCGGAGTGCAATTTACTCCTCGGGCCTGATGAAGGTAACTGCATATAGCATTTCTAAGTCCATATTCTCCCTGAGGGCAGCCGAGACGAAACAGTTCTGCCTTATCATCCACAAGACACTCTCGGGATAATTTTCGCCATATATTATACGGAAAGCTTTTCAGATCCACTCCGCTCGGAGTAAAATCATACCGGTACTTTTGTTCCCGTTGTTCATTATTTTCTCTTTTATTATTTTCCTGCGCATCTATCTGAAACAATCCGTCAATCTGACAAACAAAATATCCTCTGTAAGGCTGTGCCTCAATATAACCTTCAGACAGCAGCTGTTCATACGCCAGTTCCACCGTACTTCTGCTTACTTCCAAATGTGCGCTTAATGCTCTTGTAGAGGGAAGTTTCTCTCCGCTTTGTATCCGTCCTTTTTTGATATCATCTTTTATATAGTCATATATTTGCTCATAGAGCGGGACTTTTTGTTCCGCTCTTAAATTAATCATTAATTCATTCATTCTGTTTTATTATAAACTACCATTTATTTTGGAAGCTTAAACGAGCTCTTCAATGATACGATTCTGTTAAACACAAGATGATCCGGCTCAGAATCATGAGAATCCACACAGAAATATCCATTTCTCACAAACTGGAAGCTGTCATATGCTTTTGCACCGTCAAAACTCGGTTCCACATAAGCATCTTTTATTATCGTCAGTGAATTCGGATTCAGATTCAACGATCCATCTTCTTTATTATATACACCCTTTTCTTCATCGATTAAGTTCTCATAAAGGCGCACTTCCGCTTTCTGTGCATACTCCGCCGGAACCCAGTGAATCGTTCCTTTTACTTTCCTTCCTGTAAAACCGCTTCCCGCTTTTGTTTCCGGATCATAAGTACAATGTACTTCTGTTATCTTACCGTTTTCATCTTTCACAAAACTCTCACATTTTACAAAATACGCATGCATCAGACGCACTTCATTTCCCGGGAATAAACGGAAATATTTTTTCGGCGGCTCTTCCATAAAATCTTCTCTTTCGATATAAAGTTCTCGTCCAAACGGAACTTTACGTATGCCTAATTCTTCATTTTCCAAATTATTCGCAACATCCAGATATTCAACCTGACCTTCCGGATAATTATCTATTATGAGTTTGATCGGATCCAACACAGCCATCATACGCGGTTTTTTCATCTTAAGATCTTCACGGATACAATACTCAAGCATTGCATAATCTACAGAACTCTGCGCTTTTGAAACTCCGCACAATTCGATGAACATCTTTATAGATTCCGGTGTAAATCCGCGGCGTCTCAATGCCGCAATCGACACAAGGCGTGGATCATCCCATCCGTCTACGATACCATCCTCTACCAATTTTTTGATATAACGCTTTCCAGTAACAACATTTGTCAAATAAAGTTTTGCAAATTCAATCTGTCTGGGCGGATTCTCAAACTCGCACTCTCTTACAACCCAGTCATACAATGGTCTGTGATCTTCAAACTCCAATGTACAGATAGAATGTGTAATTCCTTCAATCGCATCTTCGATCGGATGTGCAAAATCATACATCGGATAAATACACCATTTATCTCCGGTATTATGGTGTGTCATACGCGCCACACGATAAATAATCGGATCTCTCATATTTATATTCGGAGAAGCCATATCTATTTTAGCCCGAAGAACTTTCTCTCCGTCCTCATATTTTCCTTCCCGCATTTCTTCAAATAATTTCAGGTTTTCCTCTACAGAACGATTTCTATAAGGACTTTCTTTTCCGGGTTCTTTCAATGTCCCGCGGTATTCTCTCATCTGTTCTGCGGTAAGATCGCACACGAATGCTTTTCCTTTTTTAATCAGTTTTACTGCGCATTCATACATTTGATCAAAATAATCTGATGCAAAATATAGCCTGTCTTCCCAGTCCGCTCCGAGCCACTGAATATCCTCTTTGATTGAATCAACAAACTCCATTTTTTCTTTTGTCGGATTTGTATCGTCGAATCTCATATTAAATGTGCCGCCATATTTCTGGGCCAGTCCGTAATTAAGCAAAATTGATTTTGCATGTCCGATATGCAAGTAACCGTTCGGTTCAGGCGGGAAACGAGTAGCCACATGATCATATACTCCCTCCGCCAAATCTTTGTCTATTTCCTGCTCGATAAAATTCTTTGAAACAGTTTCGTTTTCCATTGTCTCCTCCTCTAATAACGCAAACATTCATAGCAATTATCTTATCATAAAATTAAGATATCTACAAGTACTCGGTTTACTTTGCCGCGTTGATGTGATACAATAAGCCCGCTGTCTAAAATATGTATCAACGCATTTCATTTTTTCAAAAGTATGCGCTATTTTTATTTTAGAACAAATTTACCTGATTACAAAAAACAAAGAAAGGCTTTTAGTTATGAAAAGAGAAAATTTTGGTTCACGACTCGGCTTCATCCTAGTGTCGGCCGGGTGTGCTATCGGACTGGGCAATGTATGGAAATTTCCCTATATGGCCGGACAATACGGAGGAGCCGCATTCATTTTAATCTACCTGCTGTTCCTTGTGATACTCGGATTACCGATCATCGTATGTGAATTCAGTGTAGGACGCGCAAGCCAGAAAAGCATCGCCACATCTTATAACGTACTGGAACCGAAAGGAACGCGTTGGCATTTTACAAGATGGTTTGCAATCGCCGGAAACTATCTCCTTGTTATGTTTTATTCCATGGTCGGCGGATGGATGCTTTATTACTGCTTCCGGATGGCAAAAGGAGAGTTTGCAGGCATTGATTCCACAGTAGTTTCCGCAAAATATGATTCCATGCTGGAATCTCCTGTCACACTGACTTTTTGGACTATACTTGTAATTTTACTTGCTTTTTGGATCTGTAGCATCGGTCTTCAAAAAGGTGTCGAAAAGATCATGAAGATAACTATGCTCTGCCTTTTGGCAATCATGGTCGTACTTGCCATAAGGTCAGTTACTCTTCCGGGTGCAGCAGAAGGACTCAGATTTTACCTCATTCCGGATTTCGGAAAAGTACTCGAAAACGGGGTCGGAAACGTTATTTTCGGAGCAATGAGTCAAGCTTTCTTTACACTAAGCATCGGAATGGGCGGAATGGCAATCTTCGGAAGCTATTTAGATAAATCCCGTTCTCTCACCGGAGAATCTTTAAGCATCCTTCTACTGGATACTTGCGTTGCTCTTACTGCAGGTTTAATTGTATTTCCTGCATGTTTTTCATTTAATGTACAGCTGGATGCAGGTCCCAGACTTGTATTTATCACTCTTCCGAACATTTTCACTCAGATGCCGGGAGGACGAGTTTGGGGGGCTCTGTTTTTCCTCTTCCTTTTCTTTGCAGCCCTGTCCACGATCGTCGGCGTATTCGAAAACATTGTTTCCTTCGGGATCGATCTTTTTGGATTCAGCCGCAAAAAATCTGTCGGCATCAACATTGTACTTATTATTGTATTAAGTATTCCTTGTATTCTCGGCTTCAATATTTTATCGGGGATACAACCGCTCGGAGCAGGGTCGAACATTATGGATTTAGAAGATTTCCTTGTGTCAAACAATATCCTTCCTCTTGGTTCCGTTATATATCTTATGTTTTGTACACACAAAAACGGTTGGGGATGGAACAATTTCATTCAGGAGGCAAATGCAGGAAACGGATTGAAATTTCCTCAATTTATCCGTAAATATATGACATATATTCTTCCTTGGATCGTTGTCATCATCTACTTAAAAGGCTACTATGACAAATTCAGTTCTCAAAGCAACGTCGTCTTCGGCGTATGGATGGCTGTCGCATTTGCATTTCTTCTCCTTGTTTTTTCCGTCACACGGAAGCAAAAACAGACCAAACTATAATCGTTTTTATAAATTCGCTTTATTAAGTGCAGACAGTAAATAATATCAAAAGAAAGTTCTGTGGATCTCCAAAGAACTTTCTTTTTTACAGTAGCGAACTACATTTAATATTCTTTTGCAAATTCTACATTGCCCCGTTCAAAATATTTTCCCACATCAGCAAGGAGTCTTGCAAAATACAAACATACCGTCGGATCAATGTCCGGATGTTCCCTCCTCAAAATCATAATTCTGTACACCGATAAACATTGTATGCGATGCCTTCCAATCCCTTTCCAATATCGGGAAGAAATCTTCAATATCTTCACATCCCGCATAAAAAAAGGATATTAATATATTTTTCATCGCATCAAAATACCGATAAAAAATTCCGGTAGTTTCACTCCCTCCATTACTCTGATAAATGTGTCAATTTTTCCCAATCCTTCTTTTAAATCTTCCAGTTCCTCTCTTCCTAGTTTCATCCTTTCCCTCCGCCCCCATAGCGAAAATCACCACTAAAATTTTGTACAAGTATACCACACAATCCAAAAAAAGAACAGAAAATGACAGGAATTCTTGCATTATTCTGTCTTTATCCTGCCAATTTCATATCTCCGAGATACAAACAGGCGACACTGAACAACACATTTTTAATCACAGCCGGGCAGTCCGTTTTTAAAACGAAAAAAAGAAATAATTATATAATTATATGAACGTCTTGTAATACAATTCTCTTGACAACTACTGCTGAATCGTTGTATATTTATCATGCATTTGAGTTACATATATGCTGTCTTGGCGCAGTCGGTAGCGCGTCGCCCTTGGTAAAGGCGGAGGTCCGGGGGTTCAAGTCCCCTAGACAGCTTTCTGACTTTTAATATATCGATTACTTCTGATTATCTATACAAAACAGGAGAGTTAGTATTTCACTGACTCTCCTTAAATTTCAAACAATTACGTTTTTTTCCGATGATCCTATCACAACATTTCCGAATCAAGCAAAATCGTAAACGGACCATCATTGATCAAACTCACTTCCATTTCTGCTCCAAAGCGACCCGTCTGTACGACTGACACACTTTTCTTACTCTCTTCAATTATATACTCATATAACTGATTTGCTTTATCCGGCGCCCCTGCCTCAATAAAACTCGGCCGATTCCCCTTTTTACAATTTGCATAAAAGCGTTAAACTGTGATACAAGCCAAAAGACTTCCGACCCACTATCAGCTTAACGACAAATTTGATTTTTCCTCTGCATCTTCTAAAAATCCGCAGTCCGATCATTTTCTTTATCATTTTATCCGCAACTGCTTCCGTATCTTTGTCTGAAACGCCAATCAATACGAGATATCCTTTTTCAATCTCTCCTATCACGCTTCCTTCCACTTTTACAGATGCCTGTTTTACCCGCTGTATTACAAATTTCATAACCTTTTACCCGCTTTCTCTATTTGAATTTCTCAGGCTCTTATTTCTGTTTTGAGCATTTTTTCTGTTTTTTTCTTAATTCTTTGAAGAGCATTATCAATCGATTTCGGACTTTTTTTCAACAATTCCGCGATTTTTTTATAATCAGTTCCTGTTAAGTGCAAATAAAGAACCTGTTCTTCCATCGGGCTTAAATTTTCTTTCAATCGTTCAATAAAAGCTTCTGTGTACTCTCTGCCAAAATACAATGCCTCAGGATCATTTTCCCGGTCAGGCTCTATCAGATCGATCAGAGGCAGTTTTGTACCGTTTTTATTCGTCTCGCTTTCTTCATAAAGTGAAATATAAGAATTCAGAGGCATATGTTTTTTTCGATTTGACGCCTCAATAGCGGTGTACATTTGCCGAAGTACACATGTTTCCGCAAACCCTGCAAATGACCTGCCCATGCCGCTGTCAAAATTTCTTACCGCCTTGATTAGTCCGATCATGCCTTCCTGAATAAGATCTTCTGTTTCTCCTCCGATCAGATACATTGCGCGTGCCTTCTTGCGGACCATCATTTTATATTTCTCCATCAGATAATCTGTCACATCCCGATCCCCGGAGTGCAGTTTTTCAATCAACTGTTCATCCGTCAGCTTTTCATATTGTTCCATCCTTTAAAACACCCTTCAAACACTGCTTTACATCTTATTTTGCAAGTCTCTGTCTGACAATCTCATAAGCAAGAACTCCGCCTGCCACGGAAGCATTCAGAGAGGTAATCTCGCCTTTCATCGGAATTGACGCAACGAAATCACAATTTTCTTTTACTAATCGGCTGACTCCATCCCCTTCATTTCCGACAACAAGTCCGATCGGTCCTGTGAGATTCATATCATACATTGATTGTCCGTCCATATCGGCGCAGACAAACCAAATTCCTTTTTCTTTCAATTCTTCCATTGTCTTTACAAGATTTGTCACTTTTGCAACCGGAGTATAATTCAACGCCCCTGCCGAAGTTTTCGCTACGGTCGCCGTCAAACCAACCGCTCTCCTCTTCGGAATGATCACGCCATGAGCTCCGGCAATATTGGCTGTTCTTATAATTGCCCCCAAATTATGAGGATCTTCAATCCCATCTAATACGATCAGAAACGGATCTTCTCCCCTCTTTTCCGCAAGTTTAAGCATATCGTCAATCTCTGCATAATCATAAGCCGCAGCGTAAGCAATTACGCCCTGATGCCTTCCTGTCTGCGTAAGTTGAGATAATCTTTCTTTTCCGACAAAATTCAAGATTGTTCCATGCTTTTTTGCTTCCCTGACAATCGTGCGTACCGGACCATCCTGACATCCGTCCAACACAAACAGCTTATCGATCGTCCTTCCAGAGCGAAACGCTTCCAGTACTGCGTTTCGTCCTTCGATCACTAATGTATGTTCTTTTGTTTCTTCAATTTTTTCAATCGTTTTTCTCTCCATTTTCCAATTCCTTTTCCATACTTTCCAGTCCGATCGTTACAAGCTCAACAAGCCGTTTGTACTCCTTTTTCAAGTAAAGATAACCCACTAACGCCTCAAACCCTGTCGCTCTTCGATAATCGGTGATCGACTGATTTTTTGCAGCCGAAACGCTCCTTGTATTCCTTCCCCTTCGATATACCGCATGTTCTTCTTCTGTAAGATGTTCCTGAATTGCCCGCATCATAAAAGACTGAGCAGACGCCTGCACATACCTGCTTGTCTCTTCATGCAGTTTATGCACCTGCCTGCCGCCTCTGCCTACCACTCTCATCTTAATAATAAGATCAAAGACACAATCTCCTATATAGGCTAAAACAATAGAGGAACTTGCTTTTGGGTCGGCCTGCTTCATTCCGGGAATCAGATCCATATAATACTCAAATCCATATCCTAAGCTTTTTTCCATTTTACTCCCTCTCGCGTATCTTCAAGAATAATCCCTTTTGCCAGGAGCTCGTCTCTGATCTGATCTGCCAGAGCAAAATTACGATCTTTCCTTGCAGCCTGACGTTTTTCTATCATCTCTTCGATTTCCGAATCTAACATTTCCTCTTCTTTTATAACGATAATACCCAAAACATCTGTCAGCAGACATAATCTGTCAAGCAGGTTTTGCAAATATTCCTTTGAGCTTGCTCCGTCGGCAGTCGTGTTCATATATTTGACAAGATCAAAAATAGCCGCTATCGCATCGGCAGTATTGAAATCATCATCCATTGCCCTTTCAAAAGCTTCTACATATTCTGATGATTTCTCAAACAATCTCTTCTCCGACTCTGTCATTTTCTCTTCTGACGTGTTTGAAATAAGGAATTTCAAGTTATCTGCCGCAGTAAGGATTCTCTCCAAAGAATTTTTTGCTGCTTCCATCAACTCTGCACTAAAATTAAGCGGACTTCTGTAGTGTGCACTCAACATAAAAAATCTCAAGATCTGAAGGTCATACTTTTCTCCGATCTCTCTTACTGTAAAAAAGTTACCGAGTGATTTTGACATCTTTTTATTATCAATATTAAGAAATCCATTGTGCATCCAATATTTTGCAAATTCTTTTCCGTTCGCGGCTTCGCTTTGAGCAATCTCGTTTTCATGATGCGGAAATATCAAATCCTCTCCGCCGGCATGAATATCAATTTGTTCTCCGAGGTATTTTTTAGACATCTCCGAGCATTCAATATGCCATCCCGGACGGCCCTCACTCCACGGAGATTCCCAGGCAGGTTCTCCCTCCTTTTTCGGTTTCCAAAGCACAAAATCAAGCGGATCTTCTTTTTCGTCTTCTCCTGTAACGAGAAGCGATCTTCCTCCCGACCTCAAATCATCCAGATTCTTATGCGAAAGCTTTCCGTAACCTTCAAACTTTCTTGTACGGTAATAAACCGTTCCGTTTTTTTCATAGGCGTATCCTTTTTCAATCAATGTGGAAATCATTTCCACCATGCCGCAGATTTCTTCTGTTGCAAGCGGATTTTTCGTGGCCGGTTTTACATTCATTGCTTCCATGTCTTTTTTACATTCCGCAATATATCTTTTCGATATCTCATCAGCAGAAACGCCTTCTTCAATCGCTTTTTTAATAATTTTATCATCTACGTCTGTAAAGTTTGATACAAAATTCACTTCAAATCCTTTATATTCAAAATAACGGCGTACTGTATCAAATGCGATCATCGGTCTTGCATTTCCGATATGGATAAAATTATAAACCGTAGGACCGCACACATACATTTTTACTTTGCCTTCTTCCAATGGCACAAATTCTTCTTTTCTTTTTGATAATGTATTATAAATCTTCATCATAATCTCCTTTCTTTTCCACACATCTTATCTCTTTCACAAGACGTTTCAATTCCTTATGCAATCTTAAATTTTCTTCCTGAAGCCTCTTAATATCCGACAATACCGGATCCGGGAGATGAATTTGATCCATATCGGATCTCGGAACTTTTTTATTATCCATTTTAACGATACGCCCCGGCACACCTACTACCGTACAGTTCGGGGGCACCTCTTCTAAAACAACTGATCCCGCCCCAATCTTTGAATTTTCTCCGATCGTAAAAGAACCTAATATCTTTGCTCCCGCGCTTACCATCACATTATCTTCCAATGTTGGATGGCGCTTTCCTTGTTCTTTTCCGGTTCCGCCAAGCGTTACCCCTTGATAAAGAGTTACGTTATCGCCGATCACCGTTGTCTCACCGATGATAACTCCACTCCCGTGATCAATAAACAAGCCGCGTCCGATTTTAGCTCCCGGATGAATCTCAATCCCTGTTTTTCGCGCCGCTCTTTGTGAAATCCATCTCGCCCAAAAATAATGTTTTTTTAAATATAATTTATGAGCCACTCTGTATCTGAGTATTACACGAAAACTTGGATAAAGCAACACTTCCATATTTGATTTTATCGCGGGATCCCGTTCCCGCACAACTCGTATTTCTTCTTTAATATAAGATACAATACCCATTCTGTTCTCCCACAAAATATTTTTTACTTTTACCGGTTAAATAAAAACTTCGTCTCAGATCAGAGACGAAGTTTTTCCGCGGTTCCACTCTATTAAAAGATTTTTCTTTCACTCAACAGCCTGTAACGTATGCTAAACGAATCAGGCTACTTTTCATTCACCCGATCAGCTCCCGGACGCACTTCACAAACCATCTTTGTACAGGAATGCTTTCAGCCTCCGACATTCCCTCTCTGCGAACTTTCACAATCTGTTACTCTTTCCGTTCTCTGCTTTTTATTCTTCGACATATAATTTATATTATGCAAATTCCACATTTTTGTCAATACCGCTTTTCTTTCAAAGGCAATCAAAATCGCCGTTGCTTCTTTTTCTTTTGAGCACTTTTCCTCTCAGACAACCTCATTGAAATATACTCTTGTCAGTTTTTCTATTTTCTCTAACTCTTCACCAAGCTCAGCTGTACAGATCACGCCCTCTCTTTCACGCAGTTCTTCCAAATCGATCCTTCCAAACAAATATTCTGTCAAATCCGCTATCGGAAATACTCCTTGTGAATCTTCGGTCTCCTGTACATGTATTTCTTTCTCGCCCTGTACGCTTGTCAATTTCCATACACAGCTGTTTTTATACAAAATAGAGTCAAGCACAGCAAAAGAACATTCAAGAGTTTCTGTTTCATCGACGATCATTGCTTTTAAAAATTCAGGCAAACAAACAATTCTTGCCATAATCATAGACCGCATTTTACAACTTTTTTTATTTAAAGGAGCATAAATTCTCAGCGATTGCTGTACTCTGTTTTCATTTTGATCCGCTTTCCGGATATTGCTTTTATCCAACAGCATCTGCATCGACCGTTCAAATTCCCCTTCAAATTGATTCAGATACAACGGCTCTCGTACTTCAAGTCCTTCTTCTAAGGCGTAGGCATAAAACCCTTTCAACACACCGTTTTCCCGCATAAGTCTAACCCCGCCCTTTTCACTTTGCCGCTCCAATATCATCGTCTGATAATAGGCTGTATCTCGCTGAGCATATACTTGCCACGAATCCGAAAAATGTTCCTCAAAAAAATCTGCCATCTCTTCTGCGTCCCACAAATCCCGCATCTGAAAATTCAAGCGTTCCTTCTTTCTGCGGCTCACTTTCACGATTTCTAGCATCTGCTGTCTCATCTTTTTTGACTTCTTGCATGCATTGGTCATAAATATATCTAAAATCATAAGGTCTGTAAATCGCTTCTGCCGCAGGCATTAAAAATGTAAACGGCACTTTTTCCGAATGCATCCGTTCCAAAACAGTATTTAGCAGCGCCCGCATATATCCTCGACTGCGATATTCTTTTTTCGTTGCAACAGCGACAATATATTCTGACGGAAAGCTTTTATCCTCCAGCCGGATCCGATATGGATTCAACTGAAGCATTGAACAAATTCTCCCATCCTCTTCCACAACGTAAATTTGATTTTTTGCCGCTTTAATATAGTAATAATAGTCTAGGAATGCCTTCGTATCTTCCGGAAATATTTCTTCCCACAATTTTCGTGTCGCAATATGTTCGCTCTGCTCTAATTTACGGATGATCATTTACTCGTTCCTCCCGATGCGCGAACAACATCCTCCGCACATTCCACAATCCGAAGAGACATCCGTACTGCTGTAATTTGTATATTTCTCGATCGCACAAATCGCCTGAGAAGAAATCCCTTCTCCGTCCCCTGTAAACCCAAGTCCTTCCTCCGTTGTCGCTTTGACATTGACCTGATCGATCTCAATACAGAGTGCATCTGCAATATTTTGACGCATTGTATCAATATACGGGCGCATCTTCGGACGTTGAGCAATGATCGTCGCATCGATATTTTCAATCATATACCTATTCTCATCCAAAAGCCCTCCTACATGTTTCAGAAGCCGAATGCTGGAAATCCCTTTATATTCCGGATCGGTATCCGGAAAATGTTTCCCGATATCACCTAATGCCGCAGCTCCTAAAAGCGCATCCATAATCGCATGCACGAGCACATCTGCATCCGAATGGCCCAAAAGACCTTTTTCATACGGAATTTCCACGCCTCCCAAAATCATCTTTCTATCTTCCGCCAATCTGTGAACGTCATATCCCATACCTACTCGCATGCTCATCTCTCCTCATAATCATTTTCTATCTCTGTTTCCGTCTCTTCAATAAATTCTTCCATTACCAATTCAGGCTCCTGATTTTTTCCACCTTCTTTTATCATTTCATCTTCTGCATCTTCCTCGTTTTTGTCATTTGGCTTTTCTGCCTCTTTTTTCACTTTATCATCCGATTGTTCTGTCTCCGATCCTGCCTTATAGCCTGATTTTTCCGTTTCTCCTTCTGCTTTATCATCTAACTTTTCTGCCTCTTTTTCGATGTTATTACCGGACTGTGCTGTTTCCTTATCTGTTTTCCCCTGCTCTGCTTCTTTTTTCATTTCCTCATTCGGACCAATTTCCGGCAAAACATTTTTTCTTCTTTTTCGATCCGCCTGATCTTTTCCCGCATCGAATGCCTCTTTATCTTCCTCTTCAATCCTATGATCTTCTTTTTTTCAGATCCAAAACACTTTTTTTTCACATAATAAATAGCATAGGCTAAACCGATCAATATAAAGATTACAGACATCACACACATAAAAACCATATTATTCGGTTTTTCATTTACCATTTCAATCAACATCCTTATCCCAAGCCAAGCTAAATATCCTCCTAAAACAATCCGAAAGGTATACCATGCCTTTTTATTCATTTTCCTCTTCCTCCGTAATTATTATGTGCTTTATTGTAACATATTTTTCTTTTTTCTTAAAGCAACTCGTGACATACTCCCACCGCCTAAAGAGGTGAGGACTTCTCACGAATCTGTGGAAATTCTTTTTCAGAAGTCTGTGGCTGCACTTTTATGAACATTTATAAATTTACTGATTTCAGACTTCGGATGTGCTTTAAAAAGAATATGATCTTTCATCATTTCGACTGCTTATATAATATCATATCTTTGTGTACTTATGAATAATATATAACTCAATTCCTTCCCCTCTTTAGAAGTAGAGGATTCCTTGTAAAAGGTAGGTTAAAAAACATATACCTGCACCTTTTTAAAATTAATGGAAAACAG
>ENA-OQET01000242-OQET01000242.1-human-gut-metagenome-genome-assembly--contig:-NODE-242-length-30528-cov-4.063189_pt1 | contig 30528 bp, 33 predicted proteins | sample MGYA00242800_ERZ504645 | MGnify/ENA primary metagenome ERZ504645 (study PRJEB26092, sample SAMD00036308) | human gut metagenome | host: Homo sapiens | study: EMG produced TPA metagenomics assembly of... | reverse complement strand
TTTTGCCGTCGTTTTGAACGGTTCGCAGCAAACTTGGTCGATTGTTTGAGCGTCAAAGATTACTGATTTTAGTACCCTTGAGCGCGAGTTATCGAAGGAAAGTTTGCGAATCAGCGACCGTTCAAAACGGCGAGCAAAATTTCTGGTCTGGATCTTTTATACTATGATTTCGTTTTTCTCATATACATTCGAACGACTACGTCAAATTACTTGTTGTTATTCTTCTCAGCTTCCTGCATCTTCATAGCACGAACTTTTTAAAGGAAGTCCAAATAATGTAATAAATCCATCCGCATCATGATGATCATACATATCACCAGTTGTGAAAGATGCTAAAGATTCGTTGTATAAGCTGTATGGAGAAGTAGTTCCAGCCTTGATGATATTACCTTTGTAAAGTTTGAATTTAACTTCACCTGTTACATACTGCTGAGTAGATGTAACGAATGCCTGGATTGCTTCACGAAGTGGTGTGAACCATTTTCCTTCGTATACAACCTGAGCCATCTGGCTTCCAAGTTTCTTCTTAGCTTCCATTGTTTCACGGTCAAGGATTAATTCTTCTAACTGATCGTGAGCTGCCATTAAGATTGTTCCACCTGGAGTTTCATATACACCACGGGATTTCATTCCTACAACACGGTTCTCAACGATATCAACGATACCGATACCATTTTCACCACCAAGACGGTTTAATTCAGTGATGATCTCAGAAACTTTCATTTCTTTTCCATTTAATGTTTTAGGAACACCAGCTTCAAATGTCATAGTAACTTCTGTATCTTTATCTGGAGCGTTTTCTGGAGCTACTCCTAAACAAGCATGTTGTCGTAGTTTGGTGCTAAAGAAGGATCTTCTAATTCAAGACCTTCGTGACTGATATGCCATAAGTTACGGTCACGGCTGTAGCTGTGGCTTGCGTCAAATGGAAGGTGGATTCCGTGTGCTTCACAGAATTCGATCTCATCTTCACGAGACTGCATTGTCCATACATCTGTCATACGCCATGGAGCAATGATCTTGATGTCTGGAGCTAATGCTTTGATACCAAGTTCAAAACGGATCTGGTCATTTCCTTTTCCTGTAGCACCGTGGCAGATCGCAACAGCATTTTCTTTTCTGGCGATTTCAACTAATTTCTTAGCGATTGCTGGACGAGCCATAGATGTTCCAAGAAGATACTGATGTTCGTATACAGCACCAGCCTGTACGCATGGCATGATATAGTTATCGCAGAAATCATCAACGATATCTTCGATATATAATTTAGATGCTCCGGATAATTTTGCTCTTTCATCAAGTCCATCTAATTCGTTACCCTGTCCACAGTTAACACAGCAACAGATAACTTCATAGTCAAATGTTTCCTTAAGCCAAGGAATCAGAGCTGTAGTATCAAGACCTCCGGAATATGCTAAAACAACTTTTTCTTTCATGAAATAAATCCTCCTAAGTGTATATTGACGGGATGTTTTCCTATTATATATAGGATCTGATATTGAAAATCCCGTATGTTCATATAAATATTTGCTTGTTTACTAATATACGTTATATTTACATCTTTTGCAAGGATTATTTTCGAAAATAATGAATATTTATAATATAAAAATGAATAAAATGAAAAATAATTGCATATTTATACAAAACTATTGCATATTTTAAAATTCAGTTGTATACTTATGAACAATGATTAAAAAAATAACCTACATTATAAAGAGAAGGACAAGGAGATTAACATGATCAAAGCAGGAATCATTGGATCCACAGGTTACGCAGGACAAGAACTTGTAAGAATCCTTACACAGCATAAAGATGCAGAGGTTGTATGGTATGGATCCAGAAGTTATATAGACCAGAAATATTATGAAGTATTTAGAAATATGTTCCAGATCGTTGATGACAAATGTCTGGATGATAACATGGATGAGCTTGCATCTAAAGTGGATGTGATCTTTACAGCAACACCGCAGGGACTTTGTAGTTCTTTAGTATCAGAAGAAATCTTATCTAAGGTTAAGATCATTGATCTAAGTGCGGACTTCCGTATTAAAGATGTAAATCGATATGAAGAATGGTATGGGATCAAACATCAGAGTCCAGAATTTATTGATGAGGCAGTTTATGGACTTTGCGAGATCAATCGTGAAGATATCAAGAAAGCACGACTGATCGCTAACCCAGGATGCTATCCAACATGTTCTACATTATCCATTTATCCAATGGCGAAAGAAGGACTCATTGAGATGAACAGTGTGATCATCGATGCTAAATCAGGAACATCCGGAGCTGGACGTGGTGCGAAAGTCAATAACTTATATTGTGAAGTAAATGAAAATATCAAAGCATATGGAGTTGCAACTCACAGACATACGCCAGAGATCGAAGATCAGTTAAGCTATGCATCTGGAGAAGAAGTATTATTAAACTTCACACCACACTTAATTCCAATGAACCGTGGAATTTTAGTGACAGCATATGCAACACTTAAGAAAGATGTAAGTTACGAAGAAGTTAAAGCAATTTATGATACCTATTATAAAGATGAGAAATTTGTCAGAGTTTTAGACAAAGATGTCTGCCCTGAGACAAGATGGGTAGAGGGAAGTAACTATGTGGATGTCAACTTTAAGATCGATAAACGTACAAACCGTATTATCATGATGGGTGCCATGGACAACCTTGTAAAAGGTGCAGCTGGACAGGCCGTACAGAACATGAATCTTATGTTTGGATTAAAAGAAACTGAAGGATTAGAATTAGTACCAATGTTCCCATAGGGCTTTGGTAAGGAAGGACTAGAATTATGAAGATCATCAATGCCGGAGTAACAGCTCCAAAAGGTTTTAAATGTGCAGGACTTCGTGCCGGAGTGAAACCAGGGAAGACAAACAAAGACATGGCAATGATCGTAAGTGAAGTGCCAGCAAAGATCGCAGGAACATTTACAAAGAACATTGTAAAAGCCGCTCCAGTTTTATGGGGAAAGAAGATTGTAGAAGAACAAGAAGCAGTCAGAGCAGTGGTAATTAATACAGGAATTGCCAATGCATGTACGGGTGCACAAGGATATGAGAATGTAGTAACCGAAGCAAAAGAAGTAGCGAAATTGTTAGATATTAAACCAGAGGAAGTTGTCGTAGGTTCCACAGGAGTTATCGGACAGCAGCTGCCAATGGATGTGATCAAAGAAGGGATCAAGAAGTTAGTTCCAGAATTAAAAGCAGACAGACAAAGTGAAGAAGATGCATCCTGGGCTATCCTTACAACCGATACAAAACCAAAAGAAGCGGCAGTAGAAGTAGAGATCAATGGAAAGACAGTTACAATTGCAGGTATGTGCAAAGGTTCTGGAATGATCCACCCAAACATGGGAACAATGCTTGGATTTATCACTACAGATGCAGCAATCGATAAAGCTTTATTATTAGAACTGCAGAGGGAACTCATTGAAGATACATTCAATATGGTATCAGTTGATGGAGATACATCTACAAATGATACGGTTTTTGTATTTGCAAATGGAATGGCAGAAAATAAAGAAATTACAGAAAAAGATGCAGACTATGAAGCATTCAGAGAAGGATTATTATATGTTAACCAGTCTCTTGCAAAACAGATCGCAGGGGATGGAGAAGGATGTACACGTTTATTTGAAGTTCATGTAGCTGGTGCAGACTCCAAAGAAAATGCGAAGATCTTAAGCAAATCTGTCGTAACATCAAGTCTTACAAAAGCAGCAATTTACGGAAAAGATGCAAACTGGGGAAGAATTCTTTGTGCACTTGGCTATGCTGGAGTTGATTTTGATCCAGTCAAGGTTGATATTAGTTTAAAAAGTGCGGATGGTGTGATCGAGATCGTAAAAGACGGAATTGCAACAGATTATTCTGAAGATGAGGCAACGAAAGTATTATCTGCAGATGCAGTGACAGCAGATATTGATGTTCATAATGGAGTATTTGAAGCAACTGCATGGGGATGTGATCTGACACACGATTATGTAACAATTAATGCAGATTACCGATCATAAGAATAAGATTATTATAGATAGAAGACAAATAAAAGGCATAAAAGCAGACAACTATGAAAGGAAGAATCAATGGAACAGATGAGAAATGAAATTAACGAATTGATCGAGCAGTCAAAACAAAAAGCAAAAGTATTAACAGAGGCATTACCATATATCCGTCGTTTCAATAACTGTTACGTTGTTGTAAAATACGGTGGAAGCGCTATGAAAGACAAGAATCTTCAAAAAAGCGTGATCAGAGATGTTGCACTATTAAAACTAGTAGGTATGAAACCGATCATCGTACATGGTGGTGGAAAAGAGATCAGTAAATGGGTTCGTATGTCAGGAAAAGAACCAGAATTTTACCATGGACTTCGTGTGACAGATAAAGAGACAATGGAAGTTGCTGAAATGGTATTATTTAAAGTCAATCAGGAACTGGTAGCCATGATGGCAGAAGTTGGGGTTAAAGCCGTAGGTCTTTCTGGAAAAGATGCTGAAATGATCCGTGTAAAGAAAAAGAAATGCCTGGAAAAGATCTTGGATATGTCGGTGAGGTTAAGAGTGTCGATACAACACTTCTTGAAGCATTGATCGAAGATGATTTTGTACCAGTTATTTCCCCAATTGGTTTAGGAGATAACTATGAACCATATAATATTAATGCGGATGACACAGCATGTGCAGTTGCAGAAGCATTGAATGCAGAAAAACTGGTATTCTTAACTGATATCGAAGGGGTATTCGTAGATCCAGAAGATAAATCAACATTGATCTCTGAGATGGATCTTAAACAGGCAAAAGAATTTATCGATAACGGAGTTGTTGGAGGAGGAATGCTTCCAAAACTTAAGAACTGTATTGAAGCGATCGAAGGTGGAGTATCCAGAGTCCATATCTTAGACGGACGTTTAACAAACTGTCTGTTACTGGAATTCTTCACAGAAAAAGGTATTGGAACAGCCATCTTAAAAGAACCATTATTTGATAAACCATTATTCAACGAAGAAGATGAGGAAGGATGTTAAGATGAAAACGCAGCAGGAATATATTGAGCAGGGAGAACAGTATATCTTAAAGACATACAATCGTTTTCCAGTTGTATTAGAAAAAGGTGAAGGTGTCTATTTATATGATGCTGACCAGAAGAAATATCTGGATTTTGGTGCAGGAATTGCTGTATTTGCATTAGGATATGGAAATGAAGCATACAATCAGGCATTAAAAGACCAGATTGATAAATTGATCCATACATCAAACTTATATTACAATATTCCAGCAGTAGAAGCTGCAAAGAAGATTGTCGATGCTTCAGGGCTTAAAAAACGTGTTCTTTACAAACAGTGGAACAGAAGCAATCGAAAGGTGCGTTAAAAAGGTTGCAAGAAAATATGCATATAATAAAGACGATTCCAAAGATTATGAATTTATCGCAATGAATCATTCATTCCATGGAAGAAGTCAGGGAGCTTTATCAGTGACTGGTAACAGTCATTATCAGGATGGATTTGTTCCAAAAGAATTTCGTGCTGTATTTGCAGAATTCAATAACTTAGAAGATGTTGTATCAAAGATCACAGATAAAACTTGTGGAATCATATGTGAAGTTGTTCAGGGTGAAGGTGGAATTTTCCCAGCGGATAAAGAATTCTTAGAGGGACTTCGTAAAGTCTGCGATGAGAAAGATATCTTACTGATCTTTGATGAGATTCAGTGTGGAATGGGGCGCTGTGGATCTTTGTTTGCACATGATCTTTATGGAGTAAAACCGGATGTCTTAACACTTGCAAAAGCGCTTGGATGTGGTGTTCCTGTTGGGGCGTTTGTTGTAGGTGAAAAGGCTGATGGGGCTTTAGTACCAGGTGATCATGGAACAACTTATGGTGGAAATCCATTCGCAGCAGCGGCGATCAATGCAGTATTTGACCAGTTTGAGAAGTTACAGGTTCCAGAACATGCAAAAGAAATCGGAGCTTACCTGTGGGATAAATTAGAAGAGTTAAAAGAGAGATATGACTGTATCACAGGACATCGTGGAATTGCATTAATGCAAGGACTTGAATTTGATACAGATCATCCAGTTGGAGATATCGTTAAGAAAGCACTGGAGAAAGGATTGATTATAATTTCTGCAGGAAATAATGTCATTCGTTTTGTACCGCCGCTTGTGATTGAAAAAGAACATGTAGATGAGATGATTTCTATTTTAGAAGATTGTATCGCATAGAATGTATAAAAAAGACCTCTATGGAAAACTATCCGTAAAAGATAGTTTTTCATGGAGGTTTTTATATGTTTGGATTGATCATTGCATTGATTTCGGGAGCTTTAATGAGTATTCAAGGTGTATTTAACACAGAAGTAACAAAACAAAGCAGTACATGGACAACGAGTACATTTGTACAGGCAACAGGATTTCTCGCATGTTTGTTGATCTGGTTGATCGCTGAGAGGGAGCAAAGTTTTACGATGCTTTTAAAGGTCAGCCCCAGATACCTTTTATTAGGAGGAGTGATCGGAGCTGCAATCACATTTACAGTGATCAAAAGTGTGGCAAGTTTAGGACCTGCACAGTCAGCAATGCTGATCGTCGCATCACAAAGTGTTGTTTCTTATCTGATCGAGGTTTTCGGTCTGTTTGGTGTGGAAAAAACAGGTTTTGCATGGGTAAAGCTTTTAGGAGTGGTTTTGTTTGTCACAGGATTGATAATATTTAAATGGAAATCATAAATATCTCTTGTAAAGTATTATAATTTTCGTTAAAATAGAAGTTAGATTTACATGTTCCAGACTCTTTGCATAAGACCGGGAGGTTTATGTTGTTTAGGAGAGTTAAAGTGATAACCATTTTGCTGATGGTTTTTATGATGTCCATTGGATGCAGCCGCAGGAAGGAAGTATCGATAGAACCAAAGAAGGAGACAAAGACAACGGCTGAGAAGTCTTCTTCTAAGGAAACTATTTATGTCTATGTATGTGGAGAAGTAAAACATCCGGGAGTTTATCGTTTTTCGAAAGGTGAACGTATTGTTTCTGCTGTGAAAGCAGCTGGTGGACTAACTAAGAAGGCTTCAGCGGAGAGTATTAATCAGGCAGAGAAGATGAAAGACGGGCAGCAGATAACGATTCCGTCAAAGAAACAGACAGCGAAGAATGAAGGATCTGATTCCAAAGCAGTGCAATCTTCCTCTGGAAAGATCAATATCAATACTGCAGGTGTCAAGGAGTTGATGACGCTTTCAGGGATAGGGGAAGCGAAGGCTTCTGATATTATCTCTTATCGAGAGGAACATGGCCCTTTTTCTGATATTTCAGATATTATGAAGATTCAGGGAATTAAAGAGGGGATATATCATAAGATCAAAGACAAGATAACAATATAATTTTAGAGGTGGAAAAATGAGGAAGGTCTTAGTTGTTGATGATGAAAAACTAATCGTGAAGGGCATCAAATTCAGTCTGGAACAAGATGAGATGCAAGTAGATTGTGCTTATGATGGAGAAGAAGCATTAGAGAAAGCCAAAGAGAATCAATATGATATTATTCTTCTTGATGTAATGCTTCCAGGACTGACTGGGTTTGAGGTTTGTCAGGCAATTCGTGAATTCTCTAGCGTCCCGATCATTATGTTGACGGCTAAGGGAGAAGATATGGATAAGATTCTTGGCCTTGAATATGGGGCAGATGATTATATCACAAAGCCATTTAATATTCTGGAAGTAAAGGCAAGGATCAAAGCAATCTTACGTCGAAGCGCACATCACGATGTGAAAGAAGAAGAATCAGCCAAGGTTGTAGAATGCAGAGGTTTAAAGATTGACTGCGAAAGCCGCAGAGTGCATATTCATGGCAAAGAAGTGAACCTGACAGCGAAAGAATTTGACTTGTTAGAGTTACTGGTATTTCATCCAAACAAAGTATACAGCAGAGAGGATTTGTTGAATACAGTATGGGGATATGATTATCCGGGGGATGCAAGAACGGTTGACGTGCATATCCGAAGATTGAGAGAGAAGATCGAAGTGAATCCGGGAGTACCGGACTATGTACATACAAAGTGGGGGGTAGGTTACTATTTTCAGTCCTAAGAAGAACAGATTTGCCTTTTTACATAGTATGCAGTTCTTTATTTTCTTGTCAGTTTTCCTTCTGACGACATTGACATCAGTTTTATTTAGTAAGTTGTTAAATGATGGATATCGTCAGAAAACATATGACCAGAAAGTGGATAGTGTGGTCAGTCAGTGTAGCTGGCTTGGTGATCAGGTAGTTGGAGTCGATTTTCATTTAGATGATGGCTCCAACTCTCTTTCTAATCAGATTGATGAACTTGCAGCAAGTATGAATGGGCGGATCATCGTAATTAAGAATAATTATAAGATCATCAAGGATACTCATACAGATTTTCAGTCTAGATTCTTTTTAAATGATAATGTATTGGATATTATGGATGGAAAGAAGACAAGGATTGTATCAGAGAGTGGAAAGTATATCGAAGTGATGGTTCCGATCGTATCAAAAGCTGGAAAGCAGAATCATATCCTGGGAGCTGTGCAGGCGACTGTGCCATCTGAGGATATGATGGGAGCAGTTACGGAGATGGAGCATCGCAGGAATATGCTGCTGGTAGCATGTATCATCTGTGGATTATCAATGGCAATGATCATTAGTTATCTGCTGACGAGAGATTTAAAGAAGATTCAGAGAGATGTTGATTTTATTGCGGCTGGTCATGAAGATGAATCCATTGAAGAGACAGGATTCCTAGAAGTACGCAGTATTGTGCAGCGTTTTAATGAGATTCTTGGAAGAATGCAGACGTTGGAAGATTCAAGACAGGAGTTTGTATCGAATGTATCGCATGAGTTAAAGACACCAATGACATCGATGAAAGTTCTTGCAGATTCCTTAATTCAGCAGGGAGATCAGGTTCCGGCTGAATTATATCGAGAATTCATGCAGGATATCGTTGCTGAGATCGACCGTGAGAACGTGATCATTTCAGATCTGTTATCTCTGGTGAAACTAGACAAGAAAGCAGCGCAGCTTCAGATCACAACAGTAAGTATCAATGAATTGTTGGAGATTATCATGAAGCGTTTAAAACCATTGGCTCTGCAGCGTAATATCGAATTGATCTTTGAAAGTTTTCGTCCAGTAACAGCAGAGATTGATGAAGTGAAGTTGTCTTTAGGGCTTACGAATCTGATCGAGAATGGTATCAAGTATAACAAAGATGATGGGTGGATCCGCGTGACACTGAATGCAGATCATAAGTATTTTTATGTGAAAGTTGCAGATTCTGGTGTTGGAATTCCTGAGGATTGCCAGGATCAGGTATTTGATCGTTTTTATCGCGTGGATAAAGCAAGATCAAGAGATACTGGAGGCACAGGACTTGGATTAGCGATCACAAAGAGCGTTGTTTCTCTTCATAATGGAGAGATTAAGTTATACAGTAAGGTTGGTGAAGGAACAACATTTACACTTAGAATTCCATTAAAGTATAAAGGCTAGGAGGAAGAGATGAAGAAAAGAAAATTATGCATGATCTTTTTGCTTTGTCTGGCTTTGATGACTTTAGTGGCAGGATGCCGGTCAAAAAAAGAAACCAATGACCAAGGCAATCAAAAAGGAACAGCAATTTACTATACTAATAATGATGTTACGAAATTGATCATGAAGAAAGAAAATGTGAAGCTTGAAGGGAATCAGCAGCAGAAAGTGAAGATTTTATTAAAGAAACTTCAACAGACTCCAAAGAGTAATAAGATACGCTCAGTGATTCCAAAGAGAATTATGATCAATGGTGTATCAGTGAATACAAATATCGTTGAGATTGATTTTTCGACAGGGTATAAACGAATTTCAGAGAATAGAGATTTGATCTGCCGTGCTGGTATTGTATATACACTGACTCAGTTAAAAGATATCAATTATGTATCATTTTCAATTTCTGGAGAGCCAATGCTTGATACAGATGGTACAGCAATTGGTGCTCTTGGAAGAGATAGTTTTGTATTTGGTAAGTTGCCAATGAAATAATTTATGAAACAAAGACCGATGGTTCTTATATTTGCCGGAGTGTTATCCGGAACAGCCGTTGTATGGAATATTATGTCCATGACAGCGGCTTTTTATCTATTGACAGGTATTTGTCTGTTGGCGTCCTTGATTTTTAGTGATAGGCGTTATGGATGGGTTGTAGTTGGAATACTTGCAGGAATTTTATTATCGTTAGGTTTTAAGACTTCCATGAAACTTGATCTGATCCAGGTAAAGGAAAAGGCAACAGAATATACAATGGGAAGAGTTTTAGAAGTATCGAAAACAAAGAAGGGAAAGTTAGCAGTACTTTTAAAAAATAAAAATTTGGAGGGGAAGATCCTTTTATATACACCCGAGGATGAAAAGATTATTCCAGGAGATATTCTTCGGTTTCAAGGAGAATTAGAAGAATGGGAAGATACAGCTAACCCTGGCCAATTTTCAAGCAGACATTATTATTTCAGTAAAGGAATTTACTATCATGTATATTCGAAAAATATTGAGATTGAAGGACATCAAAATATATATTTTCAGGAAAAGATCTTGCAATGTAGAGAGTACATGAAACATCAGTTAGAAATTCAATACAAAAATGAAGTAAGTGATTTCTTAAAGGGGATGTTAATAGGTGATAAAAATGGACTGAGTGATGAGGTTAAAGATGACTTTAAGGAAAGTGGATTAATTCATTTACTTGCGGTATCAGGACTTCATATATCGTTGGCAGGAAGAAGGGTATATAAATTGGTTCGCAAGTGGTGTGGAAATTTTGTAGTTGGTTCACTGGCAGGAATGACAGGTGCAGTGTTTTATTGTATTTTAACAGGTGGATCGGGATCGTCACTTCGTGCAGTGATGATGTTGGGTGTTTACTTCCTGTCAGAAATATTAGGAGAACACTATGATATGATGTCTGCAGGAGCTTTTGCAGGAATTGTCTTACTTATAATGTGTCCGTACAGAATCTATGATACGGGGTTTTTATATTCATTTACAGCAGTTTTTGTGATCGCAATCTATCAACTTGTTAAACCAAAGATGAAAGGTAAATATTATAAGTTGAAGGAATCTTTATCGTTTTGTATTTTTATCCAGATAGGGATGCTGCCATTGATCATATATTTTCAATATGAAGCTCCAGCTTTTTCTTTTCTTGCGAATGTAGCAGCAGTACCACTGGCAACGTGTGCTTTTACTTTAGCTTTTCTTTTGAATTTTTTTGCCGTATACCGTATTTCATGAAGCAATCTCATGGATGATCCAAGGGGTTTTGTGGATTTCCAGACAGTCTTATGGGATGTTGACGATCGGACATGTACCATTTTTATGGGTACTCTTATTTTATTTTATGACCGGATTATGGATATGGAAGAAAAATGGACAAAATCGACATATCAGGATCAGTCTGGCTTATGTTATCATGATCATTTTGATATGGATTCCAATGGCAAGAAGAAAGAGTCTGGCATTTCTTGATGTTGGGCAGGGAGATTGTTTTGTAGCAGATACGAAGTCTGGGGCGATCATATTTGATGGTGGAAGCAGCAGTGAAGATCAGGTTGGAAGATATCGGATTCTTCCGTATATGAAATATCTGGGGTATCAGAAGATTCAGATTGCGGTGATCAGTCATATGGATATCGATCATTATTCTGGGATCAAGGAATTACTTGAGATGGGGAAAATTAAGTATCTTGGGCTTCCAGAGATTCCAAAAGATGAGACAATGAAAAAGATCATAGGTATAGCGAAGAAACGAGGAACAACTATTTTTTATCTTTCAAGAGGAAGGCAGATCACTACAAAAGATGGAAGTTTGAAAGTGTTGCATCCTCAAAAGAACAGTCGGATGGAAAAGAATGCGGCATCGTTGGTAATGCAGGGAAAAATACTTGGATATCGGGTGCTGTTAACGGGAGATGTGGAAAAAGAAGGCGAAGAAGAACTATTATCAGAAGAATTGGAAAGAGCAGATATATTAAAAGCAGCACATCATGGGTCAAAAAATTCCACGAGTAATGAATTTTTTACAAAAGGTTCAGCCGAAACAGACGGTCATCTCTTGTGGAAAACAAAATAGATATGGACACCCACATTTAGAAACTATCCACAGACTACAGACATATCGCACAAAGATTTATAGAACAGATCGAAGTGGTGCGATTATTTTTTTCAAAAGAAGAGATGGTTGAAAATCTTCAAAAAAAAAGGTATACTATCAAAAGCTATAGAAAGAGATGCAAAGAATATGAAGAAAATATTAGAAGATATCAAGACAAATACATACGAACGTTTTTATCTATTCTACGGGGAAGAAAAATATATGATCTCCCAGATGAAAAACCAGTTAAAGAAAGCATTAGTTTCAGAAGATGATACGATGAACTATTCTTATTTTGAAGGAAAAAGGGCTGATGCGATAGAGATTATTGAACTTGCTAAAACACTGCCGTTTTTTAGTGATCATAGGTTTTTGATCTTGGATGAAACAGGACTTGGAAAGAAAAGTGATGATACGTTTATTGAAGGATTAAAGGAAGCCTCGGATACAAGTGTTGTGCTTTTTATAGAAGATAGTGTAGATAAGCGTTCAAAGATTTATAAATTTCTTTCGAAGGAAGGACATGCGGTATGTTTTGAATCTGCTGGAGATAAAGAATTATCCAGATGGCTGACCTCATTGCTTAAGAAAGAAGGAAAACAGATGTCATCTGCAACGATGCGAAGTTTTTTATATCGCTGTGGATCTGATATGTATACTTTAAAAAATGAATTAGAGAAATTGATCTCCTATGTTGGAGAGAGAGAAGAAATTATGATCCGTGATCTGGAAGAGTTGACATCTTCTCAGACGACAAATCAGATCTTTGTGATGCTTGAGGCAATTGCGAGAAAGCAAAGAGAAAAAGTATTGACACTATATTATGATCTGATCGAGTTAAAGGAATCACCATTTGGAATTCTGGCATTGTTAGTCAGACAGTGTAATCAGCTGCTTCAGGTGAAAGATTTAGATTGTCTTGGAAAGAGCAATGGGATGATCGCAAAGCAGATGAAAGTTCCAGCATTTGTTGCAGGAAAGTTAAAAGATCAAGCGAAAATGTTTTCAATGGATACACTCAGAGATATGATCGAAGCATGTGCAAAAACTGATGAATCAATTAAAACAGGAAAGATCAGTGACAGAGTTGGGGTAGAACTATTGTTGATCCAGTTCAGTCAGAAATAAATCAATCATTTAAGTAGAAGAAGTCTAGATAATAAAAAATGATGGAAAAAAAAGAAGCCTGACGGTGGCTTCTTTTTTTCGGGTTAATTTTATTAAAATTCGTTTTCTTGATATCTGATTAAGCAATAGCGTTAACGGCTTTAGATAAACGAGCAATCTTTCTAGAAGCTGTATTCTTGTGGAAGATTCCTTTAGAAGTAGCTTTGCTGATTTCAGAAATGCAAGCTGTTAAAGCTTCATGAAGCTGCTGCTTTATCGTTAGCTGCGATCGCTGCTTCTATCATTTTTTGATAATGTTTTAACTTTAGTTTTGATTGCTTTATTTCTTTCTGCTTTTTGTGTTGATAACTTTGATTCATTTTTTTTGCTGATTTAATATTTGCCAAAGTGGGCACCTCCAATATGATAACTTAAATTTCTTTCTTTTCTTGAATCTTGTCTATAGCGAGACACGGTTAGCTATACACAAAACATACTGTTATATCTTATAGAAAATGATTGAATTTGTCAATATCTTTGGGGAAAAAATGTAATATTTTTTTAAATACAATCACATACTAGAGAAAAAAGGAGGCAAGATCAATGCAAAATCGTACAGATCTGGCACTGGAATTAAAAGAAGAGAAGAATATTGGCTCTGCACAGTCAGGAATTATCGTAAAGACAAGAATTGATACAACGAATCATATAAAAGAAACAAAGATCATCATCAAAAACAAAAAAGGGGAGGACTCTTTAGGAAAACCAAAGGGAACCTATATTACGATCGAAGCGAAAGATCTGTCGACAAACGATGGTAGTTTTCATAAAGAAATGAGTGGACACTATTTTGCGTGATGAAATGGAAAAAACAAAGAAAAAAATACTGATCGCAGGACTTGGAAATGCTGATGTGACAGCGGATTCGTTAGGGCCTAAAGTTGTGAACAATCTATATATTACAAGACATTTGCAAAAAGAGGGGATTGGAAATTATCAATTTGAACTAAGTGCGATCGCACCGGGGGTTATGGCACAGACGGGAATTGAGACAAGTGAGATTTTAGAATCGTTAGCAGACCGGATAAAACCAGATGTTGTTATCGTGATCGATGCTCTGGCGGCCAGAAGTTATAGCAGGTTAAATAAAACGATTCAGATCAGCGATACGGGAATTGCACCGGGTTCAGGTGTTGGAAACCATAGGAATGAGATTACACAGCATACGATCGGTGTTCCAGTTCTTGCAATTGGTGTTCCAACGGTAATTTCTGTTCCAGCGATCATTCATGATGTTTTTGGAGAAAAATCTCTGGAAAATGTTTCTGAAAATATTGATGAAGAATTTATTTCCATGCATGTTACACCAAAAAATATTGATGAATCTATGAAACGGATCAGTTATACGATATCTGAAGGAATCAATCATTTACTGCATAATTAAAATATGAATGAATACAATGAAAGTATGGAGAAAAGAAAGAGATGGATATTGAGTATTACGATCGGTTGTTTTCTGATCAATTTTTTTTAGTCAGAAGATCAATGCGCAGGGAATGGTTTTAGAATTCATGGATCATTATTATCATGGAATCATGACAGGATTTTTTTCCGGCAGTATCTAAGACGGAAGTGACATTTTCGGGAAATATTCTATCGGACATGGTCTGTATGTATTATCAGGAAACAGTACCAATCTTACAATATCGCACAGATTATAAGGATAAAAAAGAAGAAGATCTAGTACAGCAAGATTATTATTTTCAGGATGATGAAACAACGGATGAGGTGGTAGAGGAGGTAAAAAAAGAAGAAAAGTTGTTTCATGCAAAAAAATGGGAAAATTCAAAATATTTAAGAAAATATATTTATCAAGATCGACAGTACGACAATGGACGACAGAAAATGAGTTAAATGGAAAAGTTTATTAAACACAAACTTAAAATTAAGGAAATCTGATGAACCGCAGATTTAATTTATCATACACATGGGAGTGAGGCATACCGTGGCAGCAGGAAAGGAAGAAAATCAGATACTGATGATCGGTGTTGGAGATGTTTTAACGAAGAGATTGGAGCTAAAAAAAAATCAAGGTTGTACATGATCGTAACATTTACGATGTAAAAAAACGGAAAAGAAGGAGCGATCCAAGGCTTATAATTATGCAGCAACTGCAATTGAAAAGAATCTCAAAAAAATATCCATCCATTCAGGTTGTGATCGATCTGCACAGGGATGGAGTCAATGAATCGACAAAGCTTGTGACGAGACAAAATGGAAAGAGAATGGCGCAGATCATGATTTTTTAATGGAATGAGCCGTACAGCAACAAATGGAAATATCAAATATTTAAAGAATCCAAATAAGCAGACAAATCTTGCGTTCAGCCTGCAATTGCAAGCACAAGCTGCTTTGAAATACCCTGGATTTACACGAAAAATTTACGTAAAAGGATATCGTTATAATCTGCACTACAGAGGAAGAAGCTTGTTAGTGGAAGTTGGTGCGCAGAATAATACGTTATCAGAAGCAAAAGCGTCTATGAGTTTACTTGCTGAATTATTAAATAATGTGTTATACTAAAATGAAGTGTCTGAAAAGACATATGTACTTGAAATATAATTAGGAGGAACTTATGGCAATAGATCAGAGTAAAATACGAAATTTTTGTATTATCGCACATATAGATCACGGAAAATCAACATTAGCAGATCGAATCATTCAGATGACAGGAACATTAACGGATCGAGAGATGCAGGAGCAGGTTCTTGATAACATGGATCTTGAAAGAGAACGTGGGATTACGATCAAATCGCAGGCAGTACGAATTGTTTATAAAGCTGACGATGGGGAAGAATATATTTTTAACTTGATCGATACACCGGGGCACGTGGACTTTAATTATGAAGTATCACGAAGTCTTGCAGCATGTGAGGGAGCAATCCTTGTTGTCGATGCTGCACAGGGAATAGAGGCACAGACATTGGCAAATGTTTATCTTGCGATTGATCACGACTTAGAAGTTATGCCGGTTATCAACAAGATCGATCTTCCAAGTGCAGATCCAGAGCGTGTTAAAGCAGAAATTGAAGATGTGATCGGAATTGATGCAGAAGATGCACCTCAGATTTCTGCAAAAAGCGGACTAAATGTAGAACAGGTATTAAAGCAGATCGTAGAGAAGATTCCATCACCAGAGGGCGATAAGAATGCACCATTACAAGGATTGATCTTTGACAGTATGTATGATGCATATAAAGGAGTTATCATCTTTACAAGGATCAAAGAAGGAACGATCAAAGTTGGAACAAAGATGAAGATGATGGCAACTGGAGAGAGTGCAGAAGTTGTAGAAGTTGGTACATTTGGGGCAGGAAGATTCAATCCATGTGATGAACTGACAGCAGGGATGGTTGGATATGTTACAGCCAGCCTTAAAAATGTACAGGGAACCAGAGTTGGTGATACGATTACAGATGCAGATGATCCATGTGCTGAACCACTTCCAGGATACAAAAAGGTAAATCCTATGGTATATTGTGGACTATATCCAACAGATGGAGCAAAATATCCGGATTTAAGAGATGCATTAGAAAAATTACAGTTAAATGATGCAGCACTACAATTTGAAGCAGAGACATCCGTTGCGTTAGGATTTGGATTTAGATGTGGATTTCTTGGATTATTGCATTTAGAGATCATTCAGGAACGTTTAGAGAGAGAATATAACTTGGATCTTGTGACAACAGCACCAGGCGTTATTTATCGCGTATATAAGACGGATGGAAGTATGATCGAATTAACGAATCCATCCAATCTTCCAGATCCATCCGAGATCGACCATATGGAAGAACCGATCGTAACAGCAGAGATCATGGTAACTTCTGAGTTTGTTGGAGCGATCATGGGATTATGCCAGGAAAGACGAGGCGTATATCTTGGAATGGAGTATATGGAAGAGACAAGGGCATTACTTCGTTATGAACTTCCATTAAATGAAATTATTTATGATTTCTTTGATGCATTAAAATCACGTTCCAGAGGTTATGCATCCTTAGATTACGAAATGAAAGGATATCAGACATCAAGACTTGTAAAATTAGACATTTTGATCAACAAAGAAGAAGTTGATGCGCTTTCTTTTATTGTACATGAAGATACCGCGTATGAGCGTGGACGTAAGATGTGTACAAAATTAAAAGAAGAAATTCCAAGACATATGTTTGAAGTACCGATTCAGGCAGCGATTGGAAGTAAAGTCATTGCAAGAGAAACTGTCAAAGCAATGAGAAAAGACGTTCTTGCCAAATGTTACGGTGGAGATATCTCCCGTAAGAGAAAGCTGTTAGAGAAACAGAAGAAAGGAAAGAAACGAATGCGTCAGGTAGGAAATGTTGAAATTCCACAGGAAGCATTCATGAGTGTTCTGAAGTTAGATGAAGACTAATACGATCGAGCTTTATATTCATATTCCATTTTGTAAAAGTAAGTGCAGATATTGTGATTTCTGTTCCTTTCGGGCAGAGGAGGAAACGATCCATGCATACCTGGGGAAACTAAAAGAAGAACTGATTTTCTGGGGAAAGAAATTAGCAGCACGAGACGTTGTAACCGTCTTTATTGGAGGCGGAACGCCATCGTATCTTAGAAGAGAAGATATTCAAATGATTTGTGAAACTATATTTGAACATTTTCATATTTGTGAGGATGCTGAGATTACGATTGAAGCGAATCCAGGAACAGTAGATTTAAAAAAACCTATGTACATATAGGGAAAATGGGATCAACAGGATTAGTTTTGGATTGCAGTCAACAGTGAAAGAAGAGTTGGAGTATCTGGGAAGAATTCATACCTATGAAGAATTTTTACAAAGTTTCGACTGGGCAAGACAAGCTGGATTTTTGAACATCAATGTTGACTTGATGAGTGCGGTGCCGAAACAAACATTAACTTCTTATGAAGAGAATTTAAGAAAAATAGCTAAACTTTCTCCAGAACATATTTCTGCGTATAGTCTGATCATTGAAGAGGGAACACCTTTTTACGAAGATAACAAGTTAGAGGAACTTCTCCCATCAGAAGAAGATGAAGTTTTAATGTATCGAATGACAGAAAAAATTTTAAACGAATATGGTTACGACAAATATGAGATTTCAAATTATGCAAAGCCAGGTTTTGAAAGCAGACATAATCTTGGGTATTGGTCCCATATTCCGTATTTGGGAGTGGGGCTTAATGCCTCTTCGTATCTGGATGAGAAACGTTTTGAGAATCCCTCCGATATGAAAGACTATTTAGAGATTCAATCGTTCGGAGATGCATATGAAGGAGCCCGTTCGTTATCAGTTTATGAACAGATGGAAGAATTTATGTTTCTTGGACTTCGAAAGACGAAAGGCATTTCAAAGAAAGAGTTTATAGAGCGTTTTGGCTGTTCCATGGATTCTGTCTATGGAAAGCCATTGATAGAATCCATGAAACAAGGCATGATGAAAGAAGAAGGAGACCGAGTCTTTCTGACACAAGATGGTACCTTAGTCAGTAATCAGGTCTTATGTGAATTTTTATTTGACAAGGAAGTTTAAGGATACAAGTTTATCAAAGATCCATTAATTTTTTTAGATTGATCTGCCCCCAGCCCTGATGGTGTCTGGGGGTTTTTAATTTGTCGCAGTTTTTTCGAAGTTTCATTTTTATATCCTTATTGGTGTAAAAAGGATATTTTTCGAGTAAGAGAGCAAGAGAACCAGAGACGACAGGGGTTGCCATGGAAGTACCACTTTTGATAGTATAGCGGTTATTTAAGGAACACGAAAAAATATTTGTTCCAGGGGCAACAACATCCGGCTTCATAACGCAGGATGTTGTGGGACCGCGTCCGGAATATCCTGAAGAGAAGTGTTTTCTTCCGATCATTTGAAAATTATCGTCGCTGGAACCAACAGTGATGATTTTTGGACTATTTCCAGGAATTGAAATACTGTATGGTTTTGGACCATGGTTTCCGCCGGCAATACAAACAACAAGGCCATCATCCCATAGGGCGTTGACATGTTTTAATAGTTCTTTGGAGGCTGAACTATCCTCGGAACCAGGACTTCCTATTGAGATGTTAACGATACGGATCTGATAGGAGCGATGATACTCATGAATCCAGTCAAGACCCTGTAAGAAGGCGCTTTGAACACCGTTCCCTGAGGCATCCAGTACTTTTAAAGAAACGATATGGGATTTTGGAGCAATTCCCAAATAATCGGAACCAAATGTTGCAGAGGAAGCAGCGATGCCGGTAATATGAGTCCCATGTCCATTATCGTCATAGCTGAAAGATTTGGAATGAACAAAATCTACAAATTTGGCGATCCGTGTGGAATGCGGAGAGAAATCTTTATGTGGGAAAAGGCCAGTATCAAGATAAGCAATACCGATACCTTCTCCAAGAAAACCATGCTGATGGGCAAGATCAGCATGGATTTGTTTTGAAACAGAAATCTGCATTGGAAAGTTGCCTTTCATACTTTATATTATTAGAATACGCAGAATAAAAGATGAGGGGAACAAGAAAAAGGCCCTCTGCAGGACCTTTTAATGTAAAAATATTTAGTTAAATCCGATAAATTTACGAGCTGCTTTATACATAGCAATCGTAGCTTTTCTTCCAACATATCCAGGCAGATTTACTGCACAGCTTGTAATATTATGACGGATCTTACGATACAGACGTTTGTCACTGTCATATAAATATTTCCATAATTCTTTTCGCATCTTTAAATGTTCTTTCTGTCCAGATTTTACAGAGATCACGGAAGAAATACACATGATAATGGAAAGATAATGTCTCATATAACGTTCTAATGGCTTACTTACAAGATTAAACTGAGTCATATAATCAATCATGATATAAGTAACTTTAAACTGCTGGTCGATACGTTTGATCATATTTGTCTCATTGACAGACTGATCATCACGTCCAATGAAATAACGATAGAAGTTAACATCCAGATAATACATTGTTTTTACATATGGAAGAGGTTTGAATACATAAATATTATCCACATAGAATGTATGCTCTGGAAGCTCTAGATCGCATTCACGAAGCAGTGCAGTACGATAAATGACAGAGTGCATTAAAATATACTGGCTGACAGGAAAACGTCCAACATCATCCCAGCAAAAGATCTGATCTTTTGGGATTGCATGACGATAATGAATAACAGTTTTTTTCTTGGCTCCCTGTTTTTCATATACATAGTTAGAAAGCAGCATATCAAGGACAGTTCCCTGTTTGTAGAAATTCGCAAGAGTATCAAGGATTTCTCCATAAGCATATTCATTTACCCAGTCGTCACTATCAACAACTTTCAGGTAAATACCCGTGGCATTTTTGATTCCTGTATTCACTGCACCACCATGCCCTTTATTTTCCTGGTGAATTGCACGGCAGATGTCAGGATATTTTTTTTCATATTCATCTGCGATCGCAGCAGTGTTATCGGAAGATCCGTCATTAACGATCAGAATCTCTACCTGATCACCACCTGGTAATAAGGTGTCAATGCAGTGTCTCATATATTCCTGAGAGTTGTAGCAAGGTACAACAAAGGATATTAATTTCATAAAAACCTCCTGTTTTTCAATACGGTTAACGTTACTATTATATATGTTTTTTTACAAATTAGCAAAGAGTTTCCCATTCTTCATAAAGTTCTTCTAAAGAAGAAGCGATGGAAGCCTGCTCATTGCTAAGTTCCATTAATTTCGCAGGATCAGAAGCATTTTCAGGTAAAGACATAGCTTCTGAAAGTTCTTCTTGTTTCGTTTCCAACTCTGTGATCTGCTCTTCGACTTTTTTAAGACGATTTTCTTTTTTTCTCTGTTTGGCTTGTTCTTCTTTTTGCTGTTTCCAATCGAGTTTGGATTCTGTATCAACAGAAACGGAGGAAGCAGTAGAAGAAGTAAGAGATGCCTTTTCTTTTTCCTTCTGAGCAATATAATCCTGATAATTTCCAGGATAAGAAGCTAATCCATGATCAGAGATTTCCAAGATTCGTGTTGCAGTTTTATTGATAAAATAACGATCATGTGAAACATAAAGGATCGTTCCAGTATAAGCATTCATTGCAGATTCCAGAATCTCCTTAGACTGAATATCTAAATGGTTTGTAGGCTCATCAAGAATCAGAAAATTCGCATGAGACAGCATTAATTTTGCAAGAGAAACACGTCCTTTTTCTCCACCGCTTAAAGAGGAGATCGGGCGGAAAACGTCTTCTCCATAAAATAAAAATGCAGCCAAAGTATTGCGGATCTTTGTGTTATTAAGATCTGGATAAGCATCTGAAATTTCATCAAAAATCGTTTTGGAATCATTTAAGTTATCTTGTGCCTGGTCATAGTATCCAATGGAAACTCCAGCTCCAAGGCTGATCGTACCGCCATTATTGCTGATCTTTTTGCAAATGATCTTTAACAGTGTTGTTTTACCAGTTCCGTTTGGTCCGATCAGGGCAACGCGTTCTTCACGAAAAATATCAGCACTTAATCCATGGAATAATGATTTGTTTCCAAAAGATTTGGATACATCTTTTAAAGTCAGAACATCATTCCCACTGATGATCTCTGGTTCAATGCTAAGACGCATATCAGCATTATATTCCGTAGGTTTCTCCAATACATCAATCTTATTTAAAGCTTTTTCACGGCTTTCTGCACGTTTGATTGATTTTTCACGATTGAACTGTTTTAATTTTTTGATAACTTCTTGTTGATGTTTGATCTCTTGTTGCTGATTTTTGTATTCTTTTAAACGGATTGCTTTGATCTGATCACGTTTTTCGATAAATGTTGTATAATTTCCATCAAACAGCATGGAGTGTCCTTGGTCGATCTCCATGACCTTATTGACAATCTTATCAAGAAAATAGCGGTCATGAGATACGATGATCACAGCTCCTTTGTAATGAGACAGGTAATTTTCAAGCCACTTTATGGAATCAACATCCAAGTGGTTTGTTGGTTCGTCAAGAAGCAGAATATCAGGATTTTTAAGCAGTAACTTACCAAGAGCAACACGAGTTCTTTGACCTCCAGATAAAGTGTTGATCTCTTTTGTGAAATCTTCTTCAGAAAAGCCAAGTCCTTTTAAGATTCCTGTGATCTCACTTTTGTATGCAAAACCATTTAATTGCTCAAATCTATGAGTAGCATTTGTATACTGATTCATTTTTTGTTCTAGTGCATCACCGGTCAGATGTTTCATTTCCTGTTCATAGGTACGCATCTGTTCATCTAATTCAATGACTTCTTTTTTGACGGAAAGAAGTTCATCAAAAATTGTATGGTGGAATGTATGATCTTGATGTTGGGCAAGATAGCCAATGCTTGCGTCTTTCTTTAAAGAAATTTCACCTTCATCATAAGAGATTTCACCAATCAATATTTTTAAAAGTGTCGATTTTCCGGCACCGTTATATCCGATGATCGCCAGCCGGTCGTTTTCATTTAAGTGAAATGAGATATTCTGCAAGACTGGTTTTTCGACAAATGTTTTGCAGATATTCTGGCATGATAATATCATTAAGATACCCCTTTCAAATTTTTTATTATAGACATTATTTCTCAGAATACCATATTTTTTGAAAAAATGAAATATTTTCATGACGGAAAGATTGACAGTTATTAGACAATCTTATATAATTATAAGCGAAATAAAGATTTTGGAGGAATAAAATGGCAAACTCAGATAAGAATATTTCCTCAGCAGTTATCAAACGACTTCCTAGGTATTTCAGATATTTAGGAGCGTTAAAAGCGAAGAATATTACAAGAATCTCTTCAAAAGAATTAAGTGAACAGATGATGGTAACAGCATCGCAGATTCGTCAGGACCTTAACAATTTTGGTGGATTTGGGCAGCAGGGATACGGATATAATGTAGATAATCTGTATACAGAGATTGGTAAGATCTTAGGTCTGGATAAGAGAAATGACATGATCATTGTTGGAGCCGGAAATCTTGGACAGGCCCTTGCGAATTATCAGTCTTTTAATGAAGATTATGGATACAAAGTCATGGCACTTTTTGATGTGAATCCAAAGCTGATCGGAATTTCTGTCCGTGGAGTGAAAGTTCTTGATACAGATGAACTAGAGAACTTTATCAAAACACATGGAATTAAGATCGCTGCACTGACAATTCCGAAGGATCAGGCACCTGCGATCGCAAAGAAGATGGCAGAATGGGGAATTAAAGGATTCTGGAATTTTGCACCAATCGATCTTCATTTACCAGATAATGTTACAGTAGAGAATGTACATTTAGCAGAAAGTCTGATGACATTAACATACAATGTCCACAACCGTGAAGAGAGTGAGAACGAATAGCAGGTAAGAAGATGATTGCTGGAATAGGAACAGATCTCGTAGAGATATACCGGATAGAAGAGATGATTCTTCGAGGAAGACATCTTTCAAGAATTTTTACGACAACTGAATTAGCATATGCAAAAGACAATGCTACGACTTTAGCTGGCAATTTTGCTGTAAAAGAAGCCGTTTCCAAAGTATTTGGAACCGGCTTTTTCGGTGTGGAACCATATGAGATTGAAGTGTTGAGAAATGAATCAGGTGCGCCATATGTCAAATTATATGGAAAGGCGAAAGAGATAGCAAAAGATAAACAAGTTTCAAGAATTCATGTATCGATCACGAATACAAGAGAATTTGCACAAGCTTTTGCGATAGGAGAATGCGTATGAGATATGTATTAAAGAATCAGGAGATGCAAACGGTCGATCATGAGACGATTCATGGAATAGGAATTCCGGGACTTGTATTGATGGAAAGAGCATCTAAAGCAGTTGCAGATAAGGCTGCACAGATAGCAGATCATTCACAGAGGATCTTGATCATTTCAGGAATTGGCAATAATGGAGGAGATGCACTTGCTTGTACGAGAATTTTATTGGAGCAGGATTATTTAGTGGATTATATGATCGTTGGTAATATAGAAAAAAGCTTCAGCGGATCTGAAATTACAGCTTCAGATACTTAAGAATCTAGGCTATTTTCCGATAGATTGTGAAGATGTAAATTTTCATGAATATGATCTTTTGATCGAAGGGATTTTTGGAGTTGGACTTTCTAGAGAAGTTGGTGGTGTTTATAAAGAAGTCATTGAACGGATCAATGCATGTGGTAAGCCTGTGATCGCAATTGATATTCCATCTGGAATCAGTGGAGATAGTGGAAAGATTCTTGGATGTGCAGTGCATGCGTCATCAACAGTTACATTTGGTGGATATAAAAGAGGTCATTTATTATATCCAGGACGAGAATATTGTGGAGATATTAAACTGGTATCCATAGGATTTCATAACCAGACGATCAAAAAGTATGCGACAGGATATATATTAGAGGAAAGTGATCATTTAATGCCAGAAAGAAAAGCATATTCCAATAAAGGAAGCTATGGGAAGATTTTGATCATTGCTGGAAATGAAATAATGTCAGGAGCTGCATGTTTTGCAGCAGAAGCAGCACTTCGGATGGGTGCAGGACTTGTGAAAGTGCTTTCTGATGCTGGAAATCGTCAGATTTTACAGACAAGACTTCCAGAAATTTTATTTGGAGAACGAAAAGATTTAGAAGAATCTTTAGAATGGTGTGATTGTATCTTGTTTGGCCCAGGAGTTGGTGTCAGTGAAGAAATGAAAGAAATGTTAGAGATGGTTTTGAAAAAAGGGGAAAAACCATTGGTCATTGATGCAGACGGATTAAATATAATCAGTAGATTTAACATGAAAATTGATTATCCATATGGGACGATCATGACTCCACATTTGATGGAGGCAGCAAGATTGATGTCATGTGATATCACACAGATCAAAGAAGATCTATGTCAGAGTGCGCAAGATCTTGCAGAGAAATATCATTGTACAGCTGTTTTAAAAGATGCAACAACTATCGTTGCACGAGAAGATGATTTGGTGTATATTAATCAAAGCGGAAATGATGGAATGGCGACTGGAGGAAGTGGAGATGTTCTTGCGGGAATGATCACAGGCCTTTTGGGGGAAGGATTATCTGTTCATGAGGCAGCAGTTCACGGAGTTTATCTTCACGGTCTTGCAGGAGATCATGCAAAGCATGATCTGGGCGCTTACAGCATGATCGCATCAGATATTATTGCTCATATAAAGGACGTTACAGGAGGAAATTATGAACCAGTACTATAGAGTGCATGCAGTTATTGATCTGGATGCAATCTGTCATAATATAAGAGAAGTAAAACGTGTAGTTGGAGAAAGTGTGAAAGTAATGCCAGTGATCAAAGCTGACGGATACGGACACGGAGCAGTTCCAATTGCAAAAGAATTAAATAAGATCGGAGTTGATGCATTTGCCGTTGCAATCCTAGAAGAAGGGATCACACTTCGAAACAATGGAATCAGACAGCCAATCTTGATTTTAGGATACACATCAGAATATCAGTACAGCTCATTGATTCAGTATGAGATCGAGCCAACCGTATTCTGCTATGAGATGGCAGAGTCCTTATCAAAGATCGCGCAGGCACTAGGCAAAGATGCGAAGATTCATATCAAACTGGATACAGGAATGAACCGTATCGGATTTAAACCAACCAAAGAATCTGTAGATATCATAGAGAAGATCGCCAAATTACCAAATATCAAGATTCAAGGAATCTTTACACATTTTGCATGTGCAGACGAGGCGGATAAAACAGAAACTTATGAGCAGGAACGAAAATATGATCAGTTTATTACGTGGCTTGAGGAAAGAGATATCTATATTCCGATCAAACACGTATCAAACAGTGCATCGATCATTGATCTGGATGGATTTAGAAAAGATATGGTACGCTCAGGAATCATTACTTATGGATTATATCCATCAGAAGAAGTTTCAAAAGATGTATTGGATTTAAGACCAGCAATGGAATTAAAGACACACATTGTATATATCAAAGAAGTGGAAGCAGGAGAAGGAATCAGCTACAATCACACATATGTAACTGATAAGAAGACAAAGATCGCAACCATTCCGGTAGGATATGCAGACGGATACCCAAGAGCACTCTCTTCCAAAGGAAAAGTATTGATCCGTGGACAGTATGCACCGATCATTGGAAGGATCTGTATGGATCAGTTTATGGTTGACGTGACAGATATTGAAGGTGTATCTGTGATGGATGAAGTAACTTTAGTCGGACATGATGGCAATAAAATGTTGACCGTAGAAGAAGTTGCAAATGAAGCAGGATCTTTTAATTATGAATTTGTCTGTGGAATAGGAAAACGTGTTCCACGAGTATATATTCGAAACGGAGAGATGAAAGAAACAGAATATTTTGAAAAATAAGGAATACTTTTGAAAGAATCGTAAATACTCTTCATACAATATTTAAAAAGAAATGGAGAGTGTTTATGCTTATGGTAATTAAGCGAGGCGATATATTCTATGCAGATTTAAGACCAGTTGTCGGTTCAGAACAAGGCGGTATCCGTCCTGTGATCGTATTGCAAAATGATGCGGGAAATAAATATAGTCCAACGATCATCTGTGCAGCGATCACAAGCAAGATGAACAAGGCAAAGTTGCCGACTCATGTACCGATCGACTGCCACAGATGTGAATTAGAAAAAGATTCTGTGATTTTGTTAGAACAGATCCGGACAATCGATAAAAGTCGTTTAAGAGAAAAGGTATGCCATTTAAATTGCACATTCCTAAAACAAGTGGATCAGGCACTAAAGATTAGTTTAAGTCTTGATACATAACAGGAATCTTAGATATATTGACCTTTTTTCTTAGAAATGATATATTTAAGTTTGTATAGTCTTAATTTCTAGAAGATAAAAGGAGAAAGAAAAAGAAATGGAAGGATTTACTCCCTCGGTGCTTATGATGATCATTTTAGCAGTTATCATCGGATTTGCAGTTGGGTGTTTTTTCATGAAACAAAGAGAGAAGATCAAAGAAGCAAAGAAAAAACTGCACACATCAGAACAAGAACATGAAGAGGATGAAGACAATGAATATGAAGAAGAGATCATGAACATTGTCAACGAAGGACATGAGCAAGGTGCGATCATGGAAGGGGAAGCCCGCATGATCACAAATATCTTCGAATTTGGAGATAAAGATGTCACAGATGTTATGACATCAAGAAAGAAGATTGATGCGATTGATGTAAACATGTCCGTAGAGAAAGCATTAAATTATATGTTAGATAAGCCATATTCAAGATACCCATTATATGAAGATGACATTGATAACATTGTAGGAGTGCTTTATTTAAAAGATGTGATCGATGCATATCTTAATCAGAAAGAAGCAACACTTTCTGATATTGCAAGAGAGCCATTTTTTGTTCATCAGACGATGAATTTATCGGTGCTTTTTCAGGAGATGCAGACCAAGAAGATTCATATGGCGATCGTTATTGATGAATACAGCCAGACAGAAGGTATTGTATCTATGGAAGATATGCTAGAGGTCATAGTAGGGAATATTTTAGACGAATATGATGTCGAAGACCGTAATATCACCAAGATTGGATGGGCAGATATTTATCTTGTACGAGGAAGTACGAGGCTGGAAGAACTTGAGGATACATTAGGAATCGAATTTGACGTTGAAGATATTGAGACCCTCAATGGATTTTTAATTGATCAGCTGGGACATTTACCAGAAGACAATGAAGAAATAGAAATTATCTACCAAGGATATTCTTTTAAATCTGTTGATATTCATGACAACATGATCAGACAGGTAAAGGTAGAAAAAAGGAAAAGGAAGGAAGAAGAAGATGTCAGGACACAGTAAATTTGCGAACATCAAACACAAAAAAGAAAAAAATGATGCGAAAAAAGGAAAGATTTTCACAGTCATTGGAAGAGAAATTGCAGTAGCCGTTAAAGAAGGTGGACCAGATCCAGACAACAATAGCAGATTACGTGATGTCATTGCAAAAGCAAAAGCAAACAATATGCCAAATGACACGATCGAACGTGGTATCAAAAAAGCTGCCGGAGATGCAGATTCTGTTAATTATGAGCAGATTACATATGAAGGATATGGACCAAGCGGAGTTGCGATCATCGTAGATACATTAACAGATAACAAAAACCGTACAGCATCTAATGTAAGAAATGCTTTCACAAAAGGAAATGGTAACGTAGGAACACCAGGATGTGTATCTTATATGTTCGAGAAGAAAGGACAGATCATCATCTCTAAAGAAGAATGTGAAATGGATGCAGACGATCTTATGATGATGGCATTAGATGCCGGAGCAGAAGACTTCAACGAAGAAGACGACAGCTTTGAAGTATTGACAACACCAGAAGACTTCAGCGCAGTCAGAGAAGCTTTAGAGAAGGAAGAAATTCCTATGGCAGATGCCAGTGTCACAATGATCCCTGGTACTATGGTCGAACTTACAAGTGAAGAAGATATTAAGAGTATTCAGAAAACATTAGATCTCCTTGATGAGGATGACGATGTGCAAGAGGTGTATACTAACTGGGATGAATAATCTGTTATAGATTTTATAGAATATAAAATAATAAGAACCTTAACTCAATGCATATATAATAAATGCTGGGAGTTAAGGTTCTTTTTTGCTATGATATTTGAAATTTATAATATGAATTATTACTGTTACTAAGTAATCTTCGAACACCTATAAAACTATGCATTCTCAAGTGCTTCTTTCAAATCATTGATAATATCTTTTGCACTTTCAATTCCAACGGATAAACGGATCATTCCAGGAGAAACACCAGCTTCTCTTAACTGTTCATCATTCATCTGGCGATGTGTATGACTTGCTGGGTGAAGAACCATTGTTTTTGATGCAGCAACATGAGTTGCGATGTTCGCTAATTTTAAGCTATCCATAAAACGTACTGCAGCATCACGTCCACCAGTCAGTTCAAAGGAAATAACACCACAGGTTCTTCCCTCATCCATATATTTTTGTGCTAGTTCATGATATTTATCATCAGAAAGTCCGGCATAAATTACATGAGATACTTTTTCATGAGCATCTAAGAATTCAGCAACTTTCTGAGCATTTTCACAATGACGTTCTACACGTAAAGGCAGTGTTTCTAATCCAAGATTTAATAAGAAACAGTTTTCAGGGGATGGAATGGAACCGAGGTCACGCATCAGCTGTGTTGTAGCTTTTGTGATATAAGCTTTCTTTCCAAATTGTTTTGTATAAACGACACCATGGTAAGATTCATCAGGTTCAGTAAGACCATGATATTTGTGCCCATAAGCGTCCCAGTCAAAGTTTCCGCTGTCAATGATCGCACCACCAACTTGAACAGCATGTCCATCCATATATTTTGTTGTTGAATGTGTGACGATGTCAGCACCCCATTCAAAAGGACGACAGTTGATTGGTGTTGCAAAAGTATTGTCAACGATCAATGGAACTTCATGTTCATGGGCAACCTTTGCAAATTTCTCAATATCAAGAATGACAAGTGCAGGGTTTGCAATTGTCTCTGCAAATAAAACTTTGGTATTCGGTTTGAATGCAGCGGCGATTTCTTCAGCACTTGCATCAGTATCAACGAATGTACAGTCAATTCCAAGTTTCTTTAATGTAACACCCAGAAGGTTAAATGTTCCACCATAGATCGTAGAAGCTGCAACAACATGATCTCCAGCCTCACAGATATTAAAGATCGCATAGAAGTTTGCAGCCTGTCCAGAAGAAGTAAGAAGTCCTGCAACACCTCCTTCAAGATCAGCAATTTTGGCAGCTACAGCATCGTTCGTAGGATTCTGAAGACGCGTATAGAAATATCCTTCTGCTTTCAGATCAAATAACTGTCCCATTTCATCGGTTGTATCATATTTGAAAGTAGTACTCTGATAAATAGGAAGTGCACATGGTTCTCCTTTCTTAGGAGTGTAACCAGAATGAAGACATTTTGTTTCTAAATCATAATGACTCATAATCATAATTCCTTTCTGTTATAAAAAATATGTATTAAATTATACCCGTAATTCCTAAAGAAAACAAGGGGAATAGAATTCAGATAATTTATTAAATTGACTAAAAAAAATGAAAATTCGAGATTTTTTATATAAAAGAAAAACAACTTGACAAAAAAATTTAATTTTTAATCACACAAAACCAATCAAAAATCAATTGAAAAAACTTAAACGAAGTTCATTAAGATAATTTGTTGTTTTATTTTTAACGAATGTGC
>ENA-OQET01000241-OQET01000241.1-human-gut-metagenome-genome-assembly--contig:-NODE-241-length-30536-cov-3.137985_pt1 | contig 30536 bp, 35 predicted proteins | sample MGYA00242800_ERZ504645 | MGnify/ENA primary metagenome ERZ504645 (study PRJEB26092, sample SAMD00036308) | human gut metagenome | host: Homo sapiens | study: EMG produced TPA metagenomics assembly of... | reverse complement strand
GCATTGCCAATATCATTGCTGTACTTAGTCCAACCGATATAAGCATTCATTCCATACTCTCTTCTTCTAAAAATGCATTGAATCAATCCAAGACAAATAAGGGCTCCTATGATCCATAAAATAATCATAAGGTCCCTTTTGAACATTATTTTTTCGTATCCTTTTTCCATTGAGAATATATTATTATTTCATGGCATAGATAACCTTGGTGAGTATCGGTTTTTTCTCCGTTTCCTCCTGAGCTGTCTGTTCTGTATCATCGGTACTTTGACTTTGGGTACTTTGACTTTGGGTACTTTGACTTTGGGTACTTTGTTGTTCATTTTCAGCTGTATCTGTGCTGTCAGAAGAAGACTGATTCATTACACTCAATCCCATCCAAGCGAGCCTTGTAAAGGCGTTCCTGTTGCAAATGCAATCCCCATCGGAAGAACTGCCAGAAAAACACTGACCAATCCGGTGATCATGATCTTAATAAAATAATCTTTCCGAAAGAATCTTGTACAAAATCCGATTGCAATCGCGACGCAACAAAGCCCTGCAACCATCGTCCCATAAAAATGAATTACCAAAGTCAAAGAAAATGCCATTGCAAAATATTGTAATATTAATCTTGTCTCCTTTGTTTTTAATTCATCTTTCTTCTTCCAGAAAAAGCATATAAGAAAATAGATTGACGGAATCACAAAAATCATACCATATTCCTGTGGAAGTGCTGATCTATAACGGTTATATGTCTGTTCTGTAAAAAAACCCACCTATAATATATATCAACGTCGCAGCATATGGCATATACTTTGATCTGCACATGCATTTTAATGCAGCAAATAATATTAAATGCACAAAAATAACCTGTACAAAAGAAAATCTGCACATCAATACATAAGTATCTATACCAAAAACAATATGTAAATAGTAAATAATATATGTGTAGTTTTTTTCATAAAGACTCCTTCTATAGAAATAGGTTGAGGTAATACCCAACCTATTTGTTTTTAATGATGTCATATTTAGAAAAAATATCGAGTACAGCTGCCATATTTTCATCCTTAATAATATAATTTCTGTTTGGATTGATGGTGTTTTTAGTTGTAAAAACTAATCGTTAATTCATAATAGTTTTCATAACCATGATAATCAGCGGATTTAGTAATTAAATTTTTGTTCATAATTTCGTACATACTTTTCATGAAATTTTTTTTATTTTGAATTGTAATATTTTTCGTTGTTAAATTCTCTATTTCTTGATTATCGACAGTTGATGGCTTATCTTCGTCGAAAATATAACGATCAGTAGAAAAATAGATTTCTTGGATATCCTTGTTTTTTGGTAATTCATAAATTGTATTAAGACCTTTGGTATTAGAATAAATATTAGAAAAACCAATGCAACCAATAATCAATAGAATAAAGAGAGATGGAATTTTCCAGCTGAAATAAACTTTTCTTTTTGAAAAATAATACATAATTAAATAAATGATGAAAATAACAGAAAACATGAGTGTTGTCATTTTTAAATCCTCTAGATCATACACAAATAACATCATTGATAATGTACTTAAAATAATAATCAATGGATACATAAAGATAGATTTTGTGTATGTTTCACATTTTTCGAGTGTACGTTTTAAAAATAAATGATAATTAATCAATGAAAAGATAATACTTAAAATAAACCAATAGATAATAGGTGTATTAGAAACAAATGGCGATAATAAATAGTTTCCTTGGAAAAACCCACTATAAACAATACTTATATAATTAAGTAATAATTTTAATGATTGTGAATAGTTTCCATATCCCATCATAAATGTTTGGGCTACCTTGGTTGCACAAATATTAAGAGCAAGAAAAACAACAAAGGGTATGATCATATAAGCAATCGAACAAATTAAACTATCAGTCATATTTTGAGATGAAAGTGTTACAAATGTAATGATTGTATTCATCGCAAACATATGGACGATGGTGATAATTATTGCTAGAATAAATTTGTCCAATGGAAAAGAAATCATATAGTTACCAATAAATTGGCTTATAATTTGGTAAATAACAACAGGTAGAATAGTTGCAAAGTAAGAAAATAAACTTGTTGTTAAATAAAGTGATTCATTTTTTTATTGGTAAGGGAAAAGTAAAGTATATTACTTTTCCTTTTTTGTAAAAAAGAAAACAGATAAATAGGGACAATAAAAGATAACATAAATCCATAAGCTAAAGGAATTATTTGTGCAAAACGCGTTATATTTTCATCGTTTAAAGGTACATAATCAAATTTATTGATTAGTAGAAAAGGAATAATGATTCCAATTACATAAATAAGAATAAGATATTTCTTATTTTGTTTTATTAAATATTTAAAATAATCTTTATTAATCATAGACACCATACCCCTTTCTTTCCATTTCATAAATAAATATTTCTTCTAAATTTACAGGTAAAACTTCTAACATAATTGGATTGAACATTCTTAAATAATCTTTAATTTCATTGATGTCTCCTTTAACAACCATATTAATCACACGAGATTGTTTATGGAAAGATAGAACATCTAAATGACTAAATTCTTCTTTGTTTAATTCTTCTTTAAAAGCAATTTGTATTTTATGAATATGATCTTTAATATCATAGAGATCACCAGATGTTGTCATACATCCATTTTCTAAAATACCAAAACTATCACAAATATCTTCAAGCTCTCTTAAATTATGAGATGAAATAATGACTGTCATATTTTCATCAATGATTTGATTAATAGCTTTTTTAAAAGCTAAACGCATAACAGGGTCTAAACCATCAAAAGCTTCATCTAATAGTAAATATTTTGGTGCAATTGCAAGTGCTAAAGCAAACATTGCTTGTCTTTTCATTCCTTTTGAATAATCTTTTAAAGGTTTATTTTGTGGTAAACGGAATAAATCAACATAATGTTGATAGGTTTCTAAATTGAATTGTGGATAAAAAGTAAGATAGAAATCTTTCATTTCATCAATAGTAGCAAAGTGAAAATAGTAGGGATCATCACTAATGAATAAAATATCTTTTTTAACATCAGGATTTTCATAAACATCTTTTCCATCAAATAAAATACTTCCTTCATCACATTTAGAAATCCCATTTAATAAATAAAGTAAGGTTGATTTCCCAGCTCCATTAGGACCAATCAAACCAAAAATACTTCCTGAGGAAATTGTGACATTTAAATGATTTAAAACATTTTTATTTTCAAAAGATTTCATCACATCTTTAATTTCAATCATACAGTTTCCTCCTTATATACTTCTTCAATAATTTCTAATAATTTGTCTTTGGTAATTTGATGCTTTTTCATTTCATTGACACATCCTTTAAAATCATCTAATTTATCATCTTTAATCAATTGATCAGTTTGATTATCAGCAATAAAATCATCCTTTTCCTTTAACGGAATAAATATAACCTTGGTTCTCTAATTCTTGATAGGCCTTAGAAACAGTATTAGGATTAACGCCAATATCTGTTGCAAGAGATCTTACCGAAGGTAATTTATCATTAGGAAGTAAAATGCCGATAGAGATAAATTCTAAAATTTGTTTTTTGAGTTGTTCAAAAATAGGAACTTTATTTTGAATATCTATTATAAACATAGAGTCCTCCTAACTGTATTAGTGTCACTAGTACACTAATACAGTATAATACATTTAATGATTTGTCAATAAGGTAAAGAAAAAAAGAGCTCATTGAGTGAAACTCTTTTTTCAATGTTTTTTTGTAAAAAATGTTCATAAAAAATTAACGTACGTTTTTCTAATTGATACCAAGGCGTGACTTGGCATTTCTTTAGCATCAAGATTTATATATTTTTAGCATCTAAAGTTCCTAACATAAAAAGGAGAATGAGTAGCAAATAATCAAATTGACATCCTAAAATAATGTGCGAGTTTATTAATTTCATGGGCTAATGCAACCTGGTTGGCAGGGGATAAAGAAACTTCAGGTTCATCTAATAAATAAAGCGCTTCAGGTATGAGGTATTCTTGAAAAAACTGTAAAGAGGTTTCTCCATTGGAAATACTTTTCATTTGAGTAAAAAAATTAATATTTTCTATTCTTTGTTCTTTTTTTATGATCCAAAATACTTTGAGCTTTTTCTAAAGATAAACCATCTTGCATATAATCATAAGTTAATCCATGTTCTAAAATTGCTTTTTGTTGTATTTTTTTAATTTCATAGAGAATATCTTCACTTTTGATATAACGACTATTTTCAGGAAGATGATAAAAAGGAACACCGTATTCATTACTTCCCAAACTATAGGCACATTCATTTTCAAATCTTTGACAATAATTTTCTGAACCATAATTATTGCTTGCAGGGCTTTCTTTTCCTTTTATCTTTAGTTTTCCAGCAATAATATTTAAAAGAGTAGATTTTCCACAACCATTATTTCCATAGAAAATAGTAATAGGTGCAAAAGAAAAGGGTTCAATGTATTTATCTTTAAAGACACTATAAGGATAAATATTAGGGTTTTTAAGTTTTTTGTTACTTAATTTAAAGCTACTTAAATAAATCATAGAATGACCTCCTCGTATAATTTAATCTTAATTGATGAGAGTTAAAAAGACAATAAATTTATAGAGTATTATTTTTATTGAATATTGCAGGTTTACTTGGAAGAAAGTATATGATTCGATATAATATATTTTAATAAAAGGGGAAATAATATGAATGAAAATCGTGTTCAAAAATATAAATTAGCGAAAAAAATTTCAAATCAAATTGAGTATTTAGAAAATAAAAAGCATGTTCAATTTAATATAATGTCTAAAAAAAATAGCGGGTGAGAAATTATTAGAATATAACTATATAAATTTAATAACTCCGTATAAACATAACTTTGCAAAAACAAATGAAAAAAAAGAAGTGATTAAAGTAAATGGAGAACATATTTACGAAAGAAATGTTGAATTTAGTGAATATTATGATTTGTTTATGAATGAAAGAAAATTATATCCGATGATTATTGAAAACATACTAGATTTTGAAATTCATTTCAAGTCAATAACAGCTTATCATATTTTAACTTGGAATCAATTAACAGATTCTAATCAATTGAGGATGTTTTTTGATGGCTTAAAAATAAGAGCTGCAATTTTAGAAAATAGATATAATGAACAAAGAATAAAACATATGAATGCACATTTAGAAAAACTAAAAGAACAAATTTTTAATTATGCAGATATTTATTGTTTCTTTGATAGAATGAGTTTAGGAAATATGTTAACTGTTTTCACGTGTCTTGATAAAAAACAACAAGATGTAATTTTTGAAGATTTAAAGCGATTTAATATGAATTTCAATGTACAAAAGATACCAGATTTTATTAATAAAATTTTTTGTTTGGTTTCTATTCGTAATTGTGTAATGCATAGTAATAGTTTAGAAATATTAATTAGATTTTATAATCCTAAGACCCATGAACTACGAAAAGTATCTGATAGGAAAAAATATTTAAATATGATTAAAGAATTATGTAAAGAAAAAACTCATGAATAATCATGAGTTTTCTTCCGCACCAAGTGCCATTTACATTATTATTATATGCAAATACAGAAAAAAGACAACACAAAATTAAAAATGAAACAACAAAAAGTAATAATACCTATAAAATAGTTCAAATTTTTAAAAAGTATTGTATTGAATCTTATAAGTTGTGTGGTAATCCACCGAAAAAAGCGGTGTTCCCAACCATTAAGAGGGAGTAAAAAAAGCGGTGTACGCCACCAAATCAAGTTATATAATTTGAAAAAGAGCGAGTTAAAAAAAGGAGAGAGTATTCCTATTTGGAATGCTCTCTTTGATTTATCTAATGAATAAATAAGCTGTATAAATGATATAGAGTAAAATACAAAGAAGACCTTCTTTTCTGTTCATTGATTTATTTGTTTTTGCAAATAGATAAAGTAGAATGCTACTTACTAGTAAGATAATACAATCAATAATAGATTCATTTATAACAGTAAGTGGTGAAAGTGTAGCAGAACATCCTAAAATAAATAAGATATTAAAGATATTAGAGCCAATAGCGTTACCTAAAGCTAAACCACTTTCTCCCTTTTTTGTAGCAACAATAGAAGTTACAAGTTCAGGAAGAGAAGTACCAATAGCAACAATCGTAAGTCCAATGAAATTTTCGCTAACACCTAAATTTCTAGCAATAATACAAGCTTGATCAACGATTTGTTGTCCACCCAAAATAACGAAAGCTAATCCTAAAACAATAAATAGAATACTCGTTAATAGAGAACGTGTTTTTGTGTTATCTTCATTTTGTTGGTGACAAATCGCTTCATAAATCATTCTTCCAAGATAGATAATCATTAATAAAATAAGAAATATTCCTTCTAATCTTGAAAGTTTTCCATCAAATAACATGATAAGTAAAATGAAAGTAACGATGATATTAAAAGGAAGATCCTTTTTTAAAATCGTTCTATCTGTTTTAAATGAAGCTAAAAAAGCACAGATACCAACAACAATTAAACCATTAAAAATATTAGAACCAATAATATTGCTTAAAGCTATTTCGTTATTTCCTGTAAATGCAGCACGTATACTTACCGATGCTTCTGGTGCGCTCGTTCCCATCGCTACAATCGTTAAACCAATGATTACACTGGGTACTTTTAGAAATCTTGCCAGATTACAGCTTCCCTCAACAAATAATCAGCACCTTTAATTAGAAAAATAAAACCAATCATTAATAAAATATATTCCATGTTTTCCTCTTTCTTGCGAAAAAAGTCAACAAAAAGACTTTTTTCGCATCAAAAAAAATTGATTAGATAAAAGATCTCGTTATTTACTCATAATAACCGGCTATAAGCGTGATGACGATTATTAGAACATCGAAGATGCTAACTACTCCCTTTTATATAAAATAATAATTGATAATCATAAATAAATCAATTCTATTTTAATATATGTTAAAATATTTAATGTAGAATTAAATTTGAGGTATTTGTATGAAAAAATTATATTTAATAGGTGGAACAATGGGTGTTGGCAAAACAACCACATGCCAAGTTTTAAAAACAAAATTAGATAAAAGTGTATTTTTAGATGGTGATTGGTGTTGGGATATGCATCCTTTTGTTGTAAATAAAGAAACAAAGAAGCTTGTTTTAAACAATATCTGTACTTTATTGAACAATGATATAAAATGTAATACTTTTGAAAATATTATTTTTTGTTGGGTGATGCATGAACAAAGTATAATTGATGATATACTTTCACGCCTGGATTTAAATGACGTAAAAGTAATAGCGATTTCTTTAGTTTGTCAAAAAGAAGCTTTAGAAAAACGTATTCAAAAAGATATCGATCAAGGAACTAGAAAACCAGATGTCCTTGCTCGTAGTGTAGAAAGATTAGAAATGTATCAAAAATTAAATACATATAAAATTGATGTTTCTAATAAAACAATTGAAGAAATTGTTAAAGAAATAATAAAAGTAGGTGATGAAAATGATTAGACATATTTTATTTTGGAATTATACAAAAGAAGTTAAAGAAAACCATTTAGAAAAAGAAACACTTCAAAAATTAAAAGAATCGGTTCAAACTTTAGAAGGAATTGAAGGCTTATTATGTGTGGAAATGGAAGAAAACTTGACTTCAGGTTATGATCTTGTTTTTTATAGTGAGTTTGAAAATTTAGAGGCATTAAAGAATTTTCAAAATCATTCATTACATGAAGCACATAAAAAGCGTTGTAGGAATCTTGTTTGTGAGCGTTTATGTGGAGATATTGAAAGATGAAAACAGAACATATTGAAGTTGTAGATTATGATTCGAAGTGGGTAAATGATTTCAATCAAATTAAAGGGGAAATAGAAGAAGCTTTAAAAGATTTAGTGCTTGCTGTTGAACATGTAGGAAGCACTTCTGTTCCTTTACTAGCAGCTAAACCAATCATTGATTTAGATGTTGTTATTGATCAAAATGATTTAAAAGAAGTTATTTATCTTTTAGAAAATCATGGTTATATTTATGAAGGCGATTTAGGTCTTAAAGATCGCGAAGCTTTTAGATATGAAGGAAAAGAGCATTTAAGAACACATCATCTTTATGTATGTCCACAAGATTCTAAAGAATTGAAACGACATCTTGCTTTTAGAAATTATTTAAGAAAACATCCAAATACTGTAAAAGAATACGGTAAAATTAAAAAAGAAGCAGCAAAGTTGTATCCAAATGATATTGAAAAATATTGTATGTATAAATCACAAATTATTGAAAAAATTTATAAGGAAATAGGTTTATAAAAATGAAAAAAAAGTTATAAAGGATTTATGGCATGGCTGGTTTTATTTTGCGTAGGTGTGTTGGCGATTATTTTTATGGATATCAAGAATATAGATTTAGTAGGTTTGGTTTTAGGTAATTATATGTTTATAACTCTTGCCATTCTTACGGGCATGATTTATAAAAATGAGGCAATCTATTGGTATACAGGGATTTCTTATCAAGAAGCATGTGCGGTTACAAGCAAACAAAGAAAAGAGTATGCGTATAAACATTTTATAAGATTTTTAATGGTTTGTTTAGGTTATTTTGTTTATTCGATTATTGCCTATTTTTTATCATTTTCATTTGGCATGAGTATCATTATTTGTTGTCTTTTAATGACAGTTTGCGCATTAAGTACGGTGTCAATTAAGTTATAGGAGTATTTTATGAGTTTTATTACAACGTATACAAAAAAATATTTTGATCCATTAAATGTAGATGAAAGTTTATTAGATATTAAAGATATTGCTCATGAGCTTTCTTTAATATGTCGAGGAAATGGACATGTTCAATATTTTTATTCCGTAGCTCAACATAGTCTTGCTTGTGCTAAGGAAGCAAAGACAAGAGGGTATAGTAAAGAAGTTATTTTAGGATGTTTGTTGCATGATGGAAGTGAAGTTTATTTAAGTGATGTTACAAGACCGATAAAAAAAGAACTTACTTATTATTTAGAAGTGGAAGATGTTTTACAAAATGTTATTTGGAAACATTTTATTCAAAGAGATTTAACAAAAGATGAAACTAAATTAGTTTTTGAAATTGATGATGAAATGTTATCTTTGGAATTAAAAGAATTATTAAATGATGAAATCAATCAAGATTATTTAAAGTTGCAAAGAAAAGTTGATTTAAGTTTTGTAGCTTTTGAAATAGTTGAAAATGAATTTATAGAATTTTACAAAGAGATGATGGAAATTTAAAATCGTCTTTTTCTTTACCCTTTTCTTATTTCTGTGCTAAAATTTGAGTATATATTTTTAAGGGGGACTCTTATATGGAACATGTTACATTTGATGAATTTTTTGATTTTGTAAAGAATGAAGATGCCAATTGGTATATTCCTGGCCTAAAAGAATATTTTGAAGGTTTGAATCAAAATGAAATCTATATACAAGACAATTTTTTGGGAAAGCTTGTTTATCAATTTAATAAATTTGAAAATAATTTAAAGGAAGCTGTTTTTGATAAGTTTATCTGTTATAGAAAAATGACAGATGAAAAAGAAATAAGCATGCTTAAAAACAGTGCCAATGAAATAGCTAATGTTGATTTAAAAAGTGCTTATTCTTACAATGAACTTTTTAATAATGTTTTTCATAACAAATTATTAGAGGATATCAATAAATATGATAATTGTGGGAATATTGGTCCTGATTTTGAAATAGAATTAGGGTTTAATGAAATATATGATGAAGAAACTTTTAACCAAGGTTCTTTAGATATTATAGGAAGTGTTTCATTTAACTCACATAAAAGTGGAAAAGTCTTTGATTTTCCATTTACAATGACCATTGGTTTAGATTCAGACTCTTATTTTGAAAAAGAGGGGGATCTCTATAAGATATATAAATTTAGGGAGTTCTATGCTTTTTCTAAAATCTATGGTACAGAAGATACAATACATTATAGATATAGAAAAAATGATTTTCCATTAGAAAAATATGGTACATATGGTGTACATGTTGATAGTGGTATTCCTTTTGCCAGTGATAAGTATTCAATTTATATGTTTAGAAATGACTATGCTCCATTTAAATATGCTTTCCAATATGACTGTCTCACTCATTTAGTTAAATCTGAACTTGGGAAAGGGCTTTTAGAAAATGTTGCTAAAGAAGATCTATTAAAAATTCTATACAATAGAATAGCCTATGTTGTTGATGAAAGCCTTATGCCAGAATATGATTAAGATACCGATTTTTGGTATCTTTTTTTTACCAGTATTTTTTCAATAATAGTTTTATTCTTTGCTTTTATGATAAGTTTTATCTACAAGTTGGCAAAAGAAATGAATGATAAAATGTTATCTTTGAGATTAAATCAATCATTTTTTAAGGTTACAAAGAAAAGGTGATTTAAGTTTAGAATGTCTGAAAAAAGGGAAGACTAGTGAACTATAATGTTCAATGACAGCTTTCATTTTTTTGTTTTACAATAATGTTGGTGATAAAAATGGATAAAAAATTAATAGACCCTTTAAAACTAGGAATGAATTTAAAAAAATATATTAAGACAATAGGATATAAAGTCAAAGATATCCAAAATTATTTATGTTTAGAATGTCCTCAACCAATTTATCGTTGGTTTAAAGGAAGTACATATCCCTCAATTCATCATTTATATGCATTAAGTTGTTTGTTTGGGGTAAGTATGAATGAATTGGTTGAAGAAAGTGATGAAAGAAAAGAATGGGGAAATCGTATTTATCAAATAAAAGAGGGAAAACTAATCTTAGAAAAGCAAGAAATTTTGTAAGCATATTTCTTGCTTATTTTCTAGTATTCAAGTATGATATAGATACCCTATAGGGGTGGGAGGTGTAGTAATGAAAAAGAAATATGATGTCATTGGGATGACATGTAGTGCATGTTCAGCTCATGTAGATAAAGCAGTAAGAGGGTTGGATGGTGTTGATGATGTTAATGTCAATTTATTACAGAACTCAATGACTGTTGAATTTAATGAAAATAAAATAAATGAAAATCAGATTTTTGAAGCGGTCGATAAAGCGGGTTATAAAGCTCAAAATATTGGTGAAAAACAGGTTTCAAATGTTCAAGAAGATGAAAATGAACATAAAAAGAAGAATTTGATTTTATCATTTATTTTCTTGATTCCTTTATTTTATATCAGTATGGGACATATGATGAATTGGCCTTTACCAAGTATTCTCTTAGGTCATGAAAATATGATGATCTTTGTTTTAGTTCAATTATGTTTAGTTGTTCCTATTATGTTTATTAATAGAGGATATTATATTCGAGGATTTAAAACTTTATGGAATAGAAGTCCAAATATGGATTCCTTGATTGCCTTAGGGTCTTCAGCAGCTTTTATTTATAGTTTATATGCAACGTTTATGATGGCTTATTATCTAGGAAGAATGGACATGGATATGACCCATCATTATATGATGCAACTTTACTTTGAATCGGCAGGAATGATTTTAACATTAATTTCTTTAGGTAAATATTTAGAATCACGTTCTAAACAAAAGACTTCAGAAGCGATTGAAAAATTGATGAAGCTAATGCCTTCAACAGCTATCGTGTTAAAAGATGGCAAAGAAGTTGAAGTGGCCATTGAAGATGTTCAAATTGGTGATGTTGTGATTGTTAAACCAGGTAACAATATTCCTTTGGATGGAAAAATCATTCAAGGACATGGTTCAATCAATGAAGCGATGATTACTGGAGAAAGCTTACCAGTCGATAAAACAGTTGGTGATCAAGTTATTGGTTCAACCAATAACTTAGATGGTTATATGCAAGTAGAAGTTAGTCATGCTTCAAATGATACAACGCTTTCTAAAATCATTCGTTTAGTAGAAGAAGCAGGTGCTTCTAAAGCACCAATTGCGAAACTTGCCGATAAGATCAGTGGTGTCTTTGTACCAACCGTTATTACAATTGCAATCATTACTTTCATTTTATGGTTGACCCTTGGAAATAAAGATTTCCACTTTGCCTTAAACTGTGCAATTTCAGTCCTTGTTATTTCTTGTCCATGTGCTTTAGGGCTTGCCACTCCTACAGCAATCATGGTTGGAACAGGGAAAGGGGCTAACTTAGGTATCTTAGTTAAATCAGCACAACACTTAGAAGAACTTTCTAAATGTGATACGATTGTTTTAGATAAGACGGGAACACTTACTGAAGGAAAACCCCAAGTTACAGAAGTTTATCCAATTGGTGTAAGTGAAAATGATTTATTGAAATATGCGGGTTCGATTGAACAATATTCTAAACATCCACTTGCCAAGGCAATTCATAGTTATGTTTTAGAACAAGGTTTATCTATTGATTCATTAGATCATTTTGAAATGAAACAAGGATTAGGTCTTGTAGGTGAATTAAAGGGAGAAATTCTTTTATCAGGAAATAGACGTTTGATGGAAGAAAATGATGTTGATCTTTCTTCGATTGAAAATCTCTATAAAGAATTATCATCTAAAGGAAAGACACCTTTATTCTATAGCTATGCCGGTCAACTTATTGGTTTAATCGTTGTTTCAGATGTCTTGAAACAAACAAGTAAACATGCCATTGATTGTTTAAAAGATATGAACATGAATATCTATATGTTGACAGGGGACAATCAATTAACAGCCAATGCGATTGCTGATGAATTAGGTATTGAAGCTATTGGAGAAGTCTTACCACAAGATAAAGAAAAACATGTAAGAGACTTACAAGAAAAAGGACATCGTGCCATCATGGTGGGTGATGGAATCAATGATGCCCCTGCTCTTGTTAGAAGTGATGTTGGTATTGCGATGACTTCAGGTATTGATATTGCGATCGAATCTGCTGATATCGTTTTAATGAAAAATGATTTACAAGATGTTGTTGTGGCTTATGAACTTTCAAAAGCCACAATTAAAAATATTAAAGAAAACTTATTTTGGGCATTCTTCTATAATGTCATTGGTATTCCTGTTGCTGCAGGCGTGTTTTATTCAATCTTTGGCTGGTTGTTAGATCCAATGTATGGAGCAGCAGCAATGTCATTAAGTTCTGTCTTTGTTGTATCGAATGCACTTAGATTAAGATTCTTTAAACCACAACATCAAATTATTCAAATACGAGAAAATAGGAAAAAGGAAGAAAAGAAAATGAAAAAAGTATTAGTAGAAGGAATGATGTGTCAACATTGTAAAGCACACGTAGAAAAAGCGTTAAATGCTATTGATGGTATTCAAGCAACAGTTGATCTAGAAAAAAACTGTGCCTTTGTAGAAGGTGAAGCCGACGAAGCAATCCTAAAACAAGCCATTGAAGAAGCTGGATATACTTATAAAGGAATTGAATAAGTATGATGGCCGATAAAAAACAGGTCACAAGACTTTTAAAAACAGCAAGAGGACAAATTGATGGTATCTTAAAAATGGTGGAAGAAGATCGCTATTGTATTGATATTTCACATCAAATCATGGCCAGTGAAGCGATTTTAAAAAGAGCCAACAAAGAAGTCTTAAAAGCACATATGACACATTGTGTACATGATGCAGTCAATAGTGAAGATTGTGATCAAAAAATAGAAGAAATGATCAAAGTATTAGATAATTTATTGAAATAAGAAATCTTGAAAAAGGTTTCTTATTTTTTTGCGTAAATAAGTATAATACCAGCTTATATAAGACGGTATTTAGAAACTTGTAGGTTTATAATATAGATAAAAGAATATCTAATAAGGTAAATATTTTAATTGCAAGGCGTGAATGGTACAATGGTTAATATAAAATAAAAAAAGTTCCGAAGAACTTTTTCTAATCACCTAAGTGATGTCATGTTACTGACGCTTTAGCATAAGCTTTATTTTAACTGTGTTGTGTTATTTTGAATGATCAAAACCTATTTGTTTTGACATAAATAGAATAACGCTTAAGAAAGGGGATGTCAATAGTGAAAAATAGAGGAAAGATAAAATATTATATAGGTGTAGATATTGGTACGAATTCTGTAGGATGGGCAGTTATTGATGAAAATGGATACTTATTAAACAAAGGAAAACATCATTTATGGGGATCACGCTTGTTTGATCAAGCACAAACTGCGCAAAATCGTAGAAATTATCGTTCGTCACGTAGAAGATATAATAAACGAAAAGAACGAATTAGGTTACTACAAATGATTATGAGTGATATGGTGTTAGAGGTAGATTCATCATTTTTCATTCGTTTAGAAAAAACAACTTTTTTGGATAAAGAGGATAAAAAAGCTATATTAAAAGATAATTATAAAATGAATTATAATTTATTTTGTGATGAAGATTATAATGACAAAAAATATTTTAAAGATTATCCAACAATCTATCATTTAAGCAAAAAAATTATGTGAAAGTGATGAAAAAGCAGACCCAAGATTAATTTATTTAGCTTTACATCATATTGTCAAATATCGCGGGAATTTTTATATGAAGGACAAGAGTTACATTTAGAACCATCTAATAAAGAAGAAGATTTAAAAATACTTTTTGATATCCTTGGTAAGAATAATGATACAGTTTATGATATTAGTGAAGAACAAATTCAATTTATATTAAAAACTGTTGTTGAAAATATTTCTAAAACAGCAAAAGTAGATGAATGCATGTCACAATTAAAATTAAATAGTGAAGATAAAAAAAATAGTTAAAGAATTTATGAGAGGATTGGTTGGAAATAAATTCAATGTAAGTAAGTTATATATGCATGAAGATTTACAATTTGATGATGAAGATTTGAAATTACAATTTTCAGATAAATCTTATGAAGAAAAAATAACTGAATATGAAAATGTATTAGAAGAAAAAATGGAATTTATTGATTTGATGCAACGATTTTACAGTTGGATTGAATTAAGTAAGATTGTTGGTTCTGATAGTCAACATGCTTCTATTTCTGGTGCAATGGTCAATATTTATGAAAGCCATAGAGAAGATTTGAGAACTTTAAAAGAAGTGATGTTAAAAATTGGAAAAAAAGAATATGATGAAATGTTTAAACCAACTTCAAAGAATGTTGTTAATTATTATAATTATGTTAATCCTGTAGCTTGTTCAGGGGATAAAACAGATGGTTTTTATAAATATGTAAAGAAAGCAATTGAAAAATCTGATGATTCAAGAAAAGATGCAATTATTCAAAAGATTGCTAACGAAACTTATATGTTAAAACAAACAAGTAAAAATAATGCTTATATTCCTTACCAAATGCAAAAAGATGAACTTATAAAAATATTAGATCATCAAGAAAAATATTATCCTGTTTTAAAAGAAAATAGAGATAAAATTATTTCAATTCTAGAATTTAGAATACCTTATTACTATGGACCTTTAGATGGTAATAAACAATTTGGGTGGCTGATAAAGAAAAAAGGCAAGGAAAATGAAAGAATATTACCATGGAATCATCAAGAAATTGTTGATGTCCAAGAAACAGCAGCACAATTTATTAAAAAATTGACAAACTATTGTACATATTTGCCAATAGAAAAAGTAATGCCTCAAAAATCATTAACATGTTCTATGTATGAGGTGTTATCAGAAGTTAATAAAATAAGAATTGATGGAAAATTGTTGCCTATAGATACAAAGAATAGATTGATTGAGGACTTGTTTTTTAAAAGAAAAACTGTTAAAGAAAAAGATTTAATTAACTGGTTAAAACAAAATCAATTAACAGTTGGTGAAATAACAGGTTATCAAAAAGAAAAAGCATTTTCATCTTCTTTAGCACCATGGATTGATTTTAAAGAAATATTTGATGAAATAAATGATAGCAACTATGATTTAATTGAAAAAATTATAGAAGATATGACAATTTTTTAATGAAGGAAGTATTTTAAAAGAAAGATTAAAAAAAGCTTATAATTTAGATCAAAATAAAGTCAAAAAAATTATGAAATTAAAATATTCTGGTTGGTCAAGGTTATCTAAAAAACTTATAAATGGTATTAGAGCTGATAATAAGTTTGGTTCAAGTGTTTCTATATTAGATGTAATGAAGGAAAGTCATATGACTTTAATGGAAATCATCAATGATCAAGATTTAGGTTTTAAACAAATTATTGAAAAAGAAAATTTCAAAAACGAAACAGGTTCTTTTGAATATGAAGATATTGAAAATTTAGCAGGATCTCCAGCTCTTAAAAGAGGAATATGGCAAACATTACAAGTTATTGAAGAAATTAAAAATTATATGGGGCATGAGCCTAAAAATATCTACATAGAATTTGCTAGAGAAGAACAAGAAAAAGTTAGAACTACAACAAGAGTAAAAAAATTAAAATCAATATATAATGATATCAAAAATCAATTAGATGTTCATGGAAAAGAAGTATATTCTAATTTAAATAAGCAAGATGAAAAAAGTTCTATTGAAAAAAGATTATATTTATATTACACCCAATTAGGAAAATGTATGTATAGTGGTGAATCATTAGGTATTGATAAATTATCAAATTACGAAATTGATCATATTTTTCCTAGAACACTTACGTCAGATGATAGTTTAGATAACTTGGTATTAGTTAAGAAAAAAGAAAATCAAAGAAAATTAGATGATTTAGTTTTACCTTTAGAAATAAGAAATAAAATGGAAGTTTTTTGGAAAAAACTATACGATAATGGATTAATAACACAAACAAAATATTATCGATTAATGAGGGATGAATTTAGACGAGATCAAATTGATAAATTCATTAATAGACAATTAGTAGAAACAAGACAAATTATTAAGCATGTTGCTAATATTATTGAAAATCATTATGAAGATACTAAAGTATTTACAGTAAGAGCTAATCTATCGCATGAATTTAGAGAAAAATACGGAATATATAAAAATAGGAACGTAAATGATTTTCATCACGCTCATGATGCTTATATTGCTTGTATTATTGGACGATATATACAAATAAGATTTCCCAGGATTAGAAGCAAAATACGTTTATGGTCAATATATGCAAAATGTAAAGAAAACAAAAAACAATATTGATAAAGAAAATCATGGATTTATCATAAATAGTATGAAATATGAATGTATTGACGAAGATACAGGAGAAGTTATTTGGAATCCAGAGAGAATTTTAGATTACATTAAGTGTTTTAATTATAGAGATGTATATATAACTAAAAAATTAGATACAAATAACGATAAATTATTCGATGTAAAGATTTTGAAAAATGATAAAAATAGTTTGAAAGGGGAAACGTTTGCTAAGATACCAGTAAATAAATTACGTAAAGATATACACAAGTATGGCGGATTTAGTAGCTTAAAAAATGATATTGTAGCTGTTGAAGGAAAAAAAATGGAAAGAAAATAGAAAGAAAAGTTGTAAATTTACCTATTTTATTGCGTAATGCTTCTACTGAAGAGCAACAAAACTATATCATGGAAAATAATGCATACAGTGATGTTAAAATAATTAAGAAGATAAAGAAAAATCAACTAATTGAAATAGACGGTATATGTTATTATTTAAGGTCAGCTGATGAACTAGATACAGCATATCAATTGATTTTATCAAGAGATGATAATGAAATGGTATATTGTATTGACAGAGCTATTCAAACAAATGATTTTAGCTATTTTGATAATAAAAAAGAAAATATTGATAAGTTATATAAATTAATTTGCAATAAAATGATAGAAAATTATCCAAAATATAAGAAAAAGGTATATGAATTTATTAAAGAAAGAGAAGAAGATTTTTTTGAATTAGATAATTCTCAAAAATGTATCGTTATTTTTGAAATGATTAGAGTTATGAAAAGGGGAGAACAATATATTAACATTCCATTTGAACCATATAATTTAAAAAATGATAGAAAAGGGAGACTTAATGGTCAATCAATATTGTTGGATAATACTTACTTTTATGATGTTTCTATAACAGGTATATATTCAAAAAAATACAAGTTATGACATGGAGAACAGTAGTTATAACTAATAAAGCAAAATTATCTTATAAAAATGATTACTTGATTGTAAGAAATGATGAAGTAAAATTAATTCATTTATCAGAGATTAATACAATTATCATAGATACAACAGCTGCAACCATGACTTCCTACTTAATATCTGAAATGTTAAGTAGGAAGATTAAGATAATTATTTGTGATAAAAAAAGAAATCCACAAGGAGAAATAGTATCCTATTATGGAAGCCATAATACAAGTGAACAAATTTTTAAACAAATAAAATGGGATGATTATTGTAAAATTATTTGGACAAGAATAATTGAAGAAAAGATAATTAATCAAGCTAATTTTTTAAAAGAGTTAAATATTGAAAATTATCAGATGTTATATGACTATGTAGGTGATTTGGTTTTATTTGATGAAAGTAATAGAGAAGGTCATGCAGCAAAGGTTTATTTTAATAGTTTATTTGGAAAATCTTTTACTAGAGAAGATCAATGTGATATCAATTATGCATTAAATTATGGATATACGATATTATTATCTCAATTTAATAAAGAAATTGTTTCTCAAGGCTATTTAACACAGTTAGGTATTAAACATCACAATGTATATAATAGTTTTAATTTATCTTCGGATTTAATGGAGCTTTTTAGACCATTGGTAGATAAAATTGTTAAAGAGAATTTTAATGAAAGATTTGATGGTGGCATGAAAGTAAAATTAGTGGATGTGCTAAATCATAAGGTAAGAATAAAAGGAAAAGATCAATATGTTTCTAATGCTATTAGTATTTATGTAAAGAGTGTATTTAATGCAATAGATAAGAAAGATGTTGATTTGATAAATTTTTTTGAATATGAGTTATAGATATATGAGAATGATAGTGTTTTTTGATTTACCATCTGTTACTTATGTTGATCAAAAAGAATATAATAAATTTCATAAATTTTTAATAAAAAATGGATACATTATGATGCAAGAAAGTGTATATACAAAATTGGCATTGAACAATTCTATTGTAATAAGCGAAAGAGATAAATTGAAAAAGAATAAACCATCAAAAGGATTAGTTCAGTTATTGGTCATTACTGAAAAGCAATTTGCGCGTATTGAATATGTTGTGGGAGATAAGAAAACAGATGTTGAAGATACAGAAAGCAGGTTGATTATATTATGATTATGAAAATAATGGGATTTGATATAGAGATTGATATTAATAAAGATAAGACAAATATATTGGTAATTGATGATCATAAATTATTTGGAAGTTTTTGTTACAATCTTAATAGAAAAGATACTGAAAAAGTTGTTTTTATAGATAATGATAAGTTAGTAAACATAAAAGATATTATTATTTTTAATGATATATTAAGTTTTAATTTTAATGATAAAACTATTATTACTAAATTATATAATAAGTTATCTAAAAGTATAATATCGAATGTAGAGATTGATAATGAATTAAAAAAATATTTTATGAAGATTTCAAATATTTATATGATGAAATTGAATACTATAATGTTGATATTGATTTAAATGAAGAAATAGATTTAGTGAAATATTTTAAATTAGCAGGAATTGAGTTTGATAATAAATATAACAATCTAATCGATAAATTTATAGATATATTAGAAATATATTCAGCGCTATATGATCAAACAATGATATTTATTAATGTACTATCATATTTTTCAAATGAAGAAATTAGAGAAATATTAAAGTATATAACTTATAAAAAAAGTAAGTGTTTTATTTTTAGAAAATAGTTATAATAGGAGTGTGTATTTTGAAAATAAATATGTCATAGATGATGATTTCTATGATTATATCATTCATGATGACAAAAGTTAGTGTTGGCTTTTATAACTTTAAAAACCTGATTTGAGGTTTTAGAAGTGTGTTATTTTGAATGATCACAAAACGTAATGAATTTAGCTAGGAATGCTTATTGTGTTTTAGAAGTGTGTTATTTTGAATGATCACAAAACGGATGTCCACCTTTTGCTACTGGTAGGATGGTTTTAGAAGTGTGTTATTTTGAATGATCACAAAACATTAGAAAATTCAACAAAGGAAATTCTATCGTTTTAGAAGTGTGTTATTTTGAATGATCACAAAACATGTTTTACAGGCTGATAGAGACGCTTTACGTTTTAGAAGTGTGTTATTTTGAATGATCACAAAACTTATATCGGTGTTGCTATGGGTACGGTTTAGTTTTAGAAGTGTGTTATTTTGAATGATCACAAAACATTGACGCTGCATGGAAAGGTTATCAAAGAGTTTTAGAAGTGTGTTATTTTGAATGATCACAAAACTGATAAGCCTTGCTTAAAACCTGACGCAACGTTTTAGAAGTGTGTTATTTTGAATGATCACAAAACTTTAATTGAAGCTAAAACTTCAATGAAAGAGTTTTAGAAGTGTGTTATTTTGAATGATTACAAAACAGACTGTCAAGTCGTCATTGATGAATTGCTGTTTTAGAAGTGTGTTATTTTGAATGATTACAAAACTAATTATTACGTATCTGCTCCCGTACGATAGTTTTAGAAGTGTGTTATTTTGAATGATTACAAAACCATAAGCGCTAACAATAGAATTAGTCATAGGTTTTAGAAGTGTGTTATTTTGAATGATTACAAAACACAAGCGGAACACCGTGGAGCATCGTAAGAGTTTTAGAAGTGTGTTATTTTGAATGATTACAAAACATTGCAAGCTTTACAATCTTTATCTTGCTAGTTTTAGAAGTGTGTTATTTTGAATGATTACAAAACTTTTTACCATAGTCCAAATTAATAGCATGTGTTTTAGAAGTGTGTTATTTTGAATGATTACAAAACTTGAGCAATGTTGTAATACATTTTTCCATCGTTTTAGAAGTGTGTTATTTTGGAATAAAAATATTCTAGCAAAAATCCATAGTTTTATAGTTGTGTTTATATTTTGAATAGTAATAAAAAATCCAGAGATTTCTTCATCTCTGGATTAAGTGTATTTAAATATAAATTTATAATATATAACTTAATTGCCCATCTGAAACAGGTGGTGATTAGGTGTCAAGTTTTGTACATGTAAAAGCCATAATTTTACTTATAAAATTATGGTTTAAATTTTATGAATTCAAAATCTTATTTAAAAAGATGTGTCATATGGTTTATTAAGATATATAATAAAAATATTTATATAAAATAAAAAACAACCCGAAGGTTGTTGCTTATTAAATGGCGTCCACGAAGGGATTCGAACCCCTGACCGCACGCTTAGAAGGCGTGTGCTCTATCCAGCTGAGCTACGTAGACATTACTTACTTTCAACTGCTCATATATATTAGCATTGAAATATTGAAATGATTGCAATAAAAAATTACAATTTTTTTAAAATTTATATTATATTTTGAAAAGATATATGTATAAAATAAAAAACAACCCGAAGGTTGTTGTTTATTAAATGGCGTCCACGAAGGGATTCGAACCCCTGACCGCACGCTTAGAAGGCGTGTGCTCTATCCAGCTGAGCTACGTAGACATTGCTTACTTTCAACTGCTCAACTAGAATAGCATATATTTTTTTAAAAAGCAATACTTTTTTAAAAATCATCTAAATTTTTGAATTCAACCTTTAAATCTTTACCTTCTACATAAATAACACAATAACTTCGATTACTTCCTCCACGAGGTAAAGTTGTAGATCCAGGATTAATAAGTGTACAACCATCAACTTCTTTATACATAGGAACATGCGTATGTCCTGAAAGTAGTACATCACAGTTTGCTTCTTGCAAAGTATAGATCATACTTGTTTCACGATCCATATATCCAAAACGATGCCCATGAGCAACTAAAAAGTTTAAATCTTCAACTTTAAATTTAATTTGATTTGGAAAATCACTATACCAATCATTATTTCCTTTAACACATAACCAATCTTGCATCATATATGTTTCAGCTTCACTGTCTCCACAATGAATATAAAAATCTCCATCAGGTTCTAATTCTTTTACACGGTCAATCATTTGATGATAACCATGACTATCTGACATTACTACTATTTTTTTCATTTTCATCACCAAAAACATTATAACAAAACTTTACTAGATTTGTACAATATTATCGATTGATGTACTTACATTTTGATCTTCTTGAATAAGTTCATTATTAATATAGATATGGACTGAACTAACATCAGGAAGTGATAAAAATGATTTTTCAAGACGACTATAAAGAGTAGGGGAAATATTTTCGCTATTATCTAGAATACGTGATGATAAATAGATAGAAAGTAAGCCATCGTTTAATTGTGATTTTTTAGTTGTTTCTACTTTAGTATTATTTTCAAAATGATCTAATAATAAAGATACTTTTTGATCAATTGTTTGATTTGTGTTTTGAATACGTGTTGTTGTAGGAATATAATATGTTTTTCCAGCAATTTCTTTTTCGTTATAAACAAGGACGGAAGAGGTTTGATAAAGATCAAAAGTGGATGTTTCAAAGTTATTAATACCTAAATTAGGAGTGATACAACTTAATGGTATTGTTGTGTTTTCAAATGAAGAAACAGCTTTACCATCTATTTTCATATTGATTTTAGAAATACCATCTTTACAAAATAAATAACTAAGGGCTTCACAAATATCTAAAGCTTGTTGATTGTTAGAGATTTTAAAGTTGTTTGTAAAATCAAATGTAAGTTGATTACTTTCCATAATTAAAGCATTAAGTTCTAATTTCTTATTAAAAATAGGATAAAGTCCTAATTGAGTAAAATCTTTTGATTTCATTGTTTCAATAACCCCTCGAATATTATTTTCCTTATTATCCTTAACACCAATATCCACAGAAACAGGAATAAGCGTTTCATCTTGATCTTTAAAAATAACTGTTTGCATATTGGCTTTCTTTTTCACTGTTTTAACATCATCATTTTTTAAAAATAAACAAAGGTTGCAAAAGCACATAAAAAAATCATTGAAATATTTCTTAAATATTTTTTATACATGAAATCACCTCACTATTTAAAATATGAAAAGAGTGATAAAATAGTCTTAAAATTTGCCTTTTTTAAATATTTATTTTATATTATAATAGCGAAAATGAAGGAGGGATAGTTGTGCCACTTACTGATGATGATTTTGTGAAGACTGGGAAACTAGAGGGTTATAGTGAAATGATTCAAAAATTACATGAAGAAGAACAAACACAACCCGAAATCACTTATGATTTACAATTAGATGATGATGAGGATGAAGAAGAAAAATGATAGAAGATTTAATTGAAACAGGTCAATATAAAGAAGCGTTGCAATATTTAAATGATATGGATAATGAACAAGTACGTTATCAAAGACTTGTTTGTTTATATGGATTGAAAGAGTTACAACAAGCTAAAAGAGAAGGTATGAAAGCAAAAGTTCTTGCTGGAGAAACTTATTATGATGTTGTTGCTATTTATGTATCGATTTTAAAAGATTTAGAAGAATTTGAAGAAGCTATTAATATTATTGTAGAGGAATTATCAATGCCTTATATTCCTTATCAATATGAAACAGTTTTTAATGCAGCTTATGATGAATTGTTATTAGCGAAACAAGAAGCATCTTTTGATGGGGTGACTCAAAAAGTCTTTAATGAAGAAGATATCGAAAATATTTTAACTAAAAAAGATACAAATGAAGATTTACTTTATATGGCTATTGAACAAATGGAAGGCATGAATATTCGTCGTATGATTGTTCCTATTCGTCAATTTATTAGAGATAATGATCAACCTGATTTTGCCAAAAGTTTATTAATAGAATTAATGATTGATCAAGAAATTGATGAAGATTTGGAAGTTGTCAAAAAAAGGTGTGCACTACGATATTAACCCAAGTTATGCCCCAATGGTCTTGAATCAAGAATCTGGTGTTGAAATTTATAAATTGTTGATGGATGCTTTAGAAGATGATAATCCATCTTTACTTACGATGTGTGAACAATTTTTAAATTTTTATCTTTATTCAATCTATCCAAAATATATTGATGAACAAGATTATCGTAGTATTGCAGGAGCTATTCATTATCATTTAGCATCTCTACAATATATAGATATTGAATTAGAAGATATTGAATATTTATATAATTGCAATCAAGAGGATGTAAAAGATGTATTGGAAACAATACAATCAATCGAATATTAAAATTTATTAATATAGTTGAATTTAAAAAAAGGTTAGTATATAATGTCTTTTGATACGGAATAAGGAGAAATATATAATGAGAACAACTACAAAAAAATTAGAAAATGCTGTTACTCAAATTAAAGTAACATTTGATAAAAAAGAATGGGCAGAAGCTCAAGACGCTGCTTTAAAAAGATTAGCTACAAGAGTTAAATTAGATGGTTTCAGACCTGGTAAAGCTCCAGTTGCTATGATTAAAGCTAGACTTGGAAAACAAGCTATCTATGATGAAGCTACTGATCAAATCTTACAAAAAAGATATGCTGATATCATGAAAAAAGCTGAAGTTGCTCCAATTGCTCAACCAACATTAAATATTGATAGTGTTGATAATGATAACTTAAAAATTACAATCTTATGTCCTGTTAAACCTGAAGTTGAATTAGGTGAATACAAAGGATTAGAAGTTAAAAAAGGTAGAGTAACTGTTGCTAAAAAAGATATCGAAGCACAAGTTGAAAACTATCGTCATCAATTCGCTGAATTAACAACTAAAGAAAACGGTGAAGTTGCTAAAGGTGATACAGTAGTTATGGACTTTGAAGGATTCATCGATGGTGAAGCATTCGAAGGTGGAAAAGCTGAAAATCATTCATTAGAAATCGGTTCTGGACAATTCATTCCAGGTTTTGAAGATCAAATGATCGGTATGACTTGTGAAAATGAAAAAGATGTTGTTGTAACATTCCCAGAAGATTATCAAGCTACTGAATTAGCTGGTAAAGAAGCTACATTCAAAGTAACTGTTCATGAAATTAAAGAAAAAGTTTTACCTGAAGCTGATGATGAATTAGCTAAAGATGTTAACATCGAAGGTGTTGAAACTTTAGATCAATTAAAAGATCATATTAAAGCTCAATTAAAATCACAAAAAGAAAATGAAGTAGAAAACAAATTCTTCTCTGATTTAACTCAAGCTTTAATTGAATGTTGTAAAGTAGAAGATAGTGAAGCTTTATTAAATTCTGAATTAGATACAATGTTAAGAGAAGTTGAAATGAACTTACAACAACAAGGTTTATCATTTGAATTATATGAACAATTCACTGGTAAAAACAAAGATGCTATCAAAGCTGATTTAACTGATCAAGCAAAAGACAGAGTTAAATTAAACTTAATCTTAGCTGCTATCGTTGAAGCTGAAAATATTGAAGTAACTGATGAAGAACGTAATAGCGAATTAGAAACAATCGCAAATACATATAATAGAGACTTAGAAGAAATCAAACAAATCTTCGCTCAAAATATGTACCAAATCGATGCTGATATTTTAAATAGAAAAGCGTTAGACGTTGTTAAAGAAAACTTAAAGAAATAGTTTAAAAGACGCGTAAGCGTCTTTTTAAAAAAGGAGGATTATTATGAGTGAAAGTACATTATTAACCCTTCCTGTTGTGTGCACAAGAGGAATGATTGTCTTTCCGGGTAACCGTTTATCATTAGATGTTGGTCGCCCCCTTAGTTTAAAAGCACTTGAACTTTCAAGTCGTGACTTTGATAACAATATCCTATTTGTATCACAAATCAATCCTATTGTTGATGATCCGAAATATGATGATGTTTATCATGTTGGAACTTTATGTAAAATTGAAAAGAAAATCCGTCGCGATAGTGCAGGGACAATCAAATTAACTGTTACTGGAGAAAAAAGAGTTGCCCTTCGAGATTTTAAAATTGAAGATGGTTCAATTTTTTCAACAGCTGAAGTTTTAGAAGATATTTATGGAGACACAAATGAAGAAGTTGCTTTAGTAAGAAAAACAACAGCTTATTTTGAACAAGCAAGACGTCATATGCCTCATATTCCAGCTGAAAGCTTAACTTTACTTTCAAATGGAACATCAGCCAGTTTACTTGCTGATACAATTGGTCAATATTTACCAATTGATTTAGATAGAAAACAAAAAATTCTTGAAGAACAAAGAATTAATGAAAGATTATTCTTAGTAGCAAGTTCTATTGAATCTGAAAAAATGATTAGTCAATTAGAAGATACAATCAATAGAAAAGTCAAAGAAAGTATTGATGAAAATCAAAAAGAATACTATCTAAGAGAAAAATTAAGAGCTATTAAAGATGAACTTGGTGATACTGTTGATAAAGGAGACGATGCTGATCAAATTCGTAAAGAATTAGCTGAAAATCCATATCCTCAATATATCAAGGATAAAATTGAAGAAGAATTACGTCGTTTTGAAGCTATGCCACCAGCATCTTCAGAAGCGAACGTTGTTAGAACTTATATTGATTGGGTGATGAAAACACCTTGGTATCAAGAAACTAAAGATGAAGAAGATATTTCTAAAATTGAAGCAATTTTAGAAGAAGATCATTTTGGATTAGAAAAAGTAAAAGAAAGAATTGTTGAACACTTAGCAGTTAAACAAATGACACAATCTTTAAAAGCACCAATTATCTGTTTAGCAGGTCCACCAGGTGTGGGGAAAACAAGTATTGCTAAAAGTATTGCACGTGCTTTAGATCGTAAATTTGTTAAAGCTTCTTTAGGTGGAGTAAGAGACGAAGCAGAAGTTCGTGGACATCGTCGTACTTATTTAGGATCAATGCCTGGACGTATCATTCAAGGAATGAAAAAAGCTGGTGTTGTAAACCCTGTCTTCTTATTAGATGAAATTGATAAGATGGCAAGTGATTATAAAGGAGATCCTACAAGTGCAATGCTTGAAGTTTTAGACCCTGAACAAAATTCTCAATTCTCTGATAACTATATCGAAGAACCATATGATTTATCTAAAGTTTTATTCATTGCGACTGCTAATGATTTAGGAGGAATTCCTGGACCACTTAGAGATCGTCTTGAAATTATTGAAGTTTCAAGTTATACAGAACAAGAAAAATTAATGATTGTTAAAGAACATTTAATTAAAAAAGCAATTAGATGCGCATTCATTAAAACCTGAACAAATGATTATTTCTGATGATATCATCATGGAAATCATTCAACACTATACACGTGAAGCAGGTGTTCGTGAACTTGAAAGATATATTGCTAAATTATGTCGTAAAACTGTTTTAGCTATCCTAAAAGAAAAGGTTGAATCAGTTACAATTGATCAAGATAAACTTGTTGAATTCTTAGGAAAAGCACCATTTGATCATACTAAGAAACTTCCTCGTCCTCAAGTAGGGGTTGTTACAGGTATGGCTTATACTCAATTTGGTGGAGATATTTTACCAATCGAAGTTAATCATTTTGATGGTACTGGTAAATTTATTATTACTGGTCAATTAGGTGATGTTATGAAAGAATCAGCATCAATTGCTTTAGATTACCTAAAAGCTAATAAAGAAAAATATGGTTTAGATGATAAAGCCTTTGATAAACAAGATATTCATATTCACGTTCCTGAAGGAGCTATCAAAAAAGATGGTCCATCAGCAGGTGTCACTCTTACAACTGCAATCTATTCAGCTTTTACAAATAAACCTGTAAGAGATGATGTTGCCATGACAGGAGAAATCACTTTACGTGGTAATGTCTTACCAATTGGTGGATTGAAAGAAAAATCTATTTCAGCACATCGTTCTGGAATTAGAAAAATCATCATTCCTAAAGAAAATGAAAAGGATATCGAAGATATCCCAGAATCAGTAAGAAATGATTTAGAAATTGTTTTAGCTGATCATATCGATACAGTTTTAGAGCATGCAATTGTTAAATAACGGAAATCTTGAATTTTCGTTATTTTTTTTGTACAATACAAAAGGTGATGAAAAATGGTAAAAATTAAAAAAGCAGAATATATATTATCAGCCGCATGGAAAAGCCAATGGCCAAAAGAAAGTTTTCCAGAAATGTGTTTAGCTGGACGATCAAATGTTGGAAAAAGTAGTTTTATTAATGCAATGTTATCTAGAAATGGTCTTGCAAAAGTATCAAGTACGCCAGGTAAAACAAGAACTTTGAATTTCTTTAATGTCAATGATGCACTTTATTTTGTAGATGTTCCTGGATATGGATATGCTAAAGTTGCTAATAATGTCACAAAACAATTTGGTAAAACGATGGATGAATATATTAGTGAAAGACAAACTTTAAGAGGTTTTATTTTACTTGTTGATTATCGTCATAAACCAACAAAAGATGATGTGATGATGTATGAGTTTGTTAAACATCATGGTGTACCTGTCATTGTCGTTGCGACTAAAGAAGATAAACTTAAACGTAATGATTTAAAGAAAAATGAAAAATTAATTAAAGATACATTACATTTTGATCCAAGTGATACATTTATTCGTTTTTCAAGTTTAAAGAAAAAAGGAATCCAAGAAGCTTGGAATGCAATTTATGAATTGTGTGATTTAGATTTTGAGTAGGGAAACCTACTTTTTTTCATATTTGATGATTTGTTGCATAGACTTTGTTAGGAGGATGACTATGCAAAAAATATTTTACGAAAAGGAAATTGATTTACTACATCAATTAAAGGAATTAGTTTCTTTAACGGTTGATGAATCTATCGACTATAAGATTGAAGATCATGGTGTTAGAGCGGTGGGGAGTCTTGCTATTAAAGGAGAATATATTAGTCAAGAAAAAAGACATTTTTTAGAAAATGTGGAATTAGATGTTTATGCGGATGATCAAAAGATTATAGATCGTCAAGATTTTCATTTAAAGGTTGAAGATTTTCATTATGATATTATTGATGGTAATTTGAAAATTAAAATTGAAGTTGGAGTGTATGGGGTTGAAGAAGGTGAAAATCGTTATATTCAACTTGATGAAGATCCTATTGATGAAATTGAAAAATTATCAAGGGATGTTGAGACTCAAACGATAAATGAACAAGTCGTTGCTGAGGCACCCGAAGAAATTCATGATGTTGAAAAGTTACAAGAAAAAATTTATGAAACGAAAGAAAAAGAAGAAAAGGTTGATGATGACGAGGATCTAGGTGTTTATTATTTATATGTCGTTTTACCAAATGATACGTATGCTTCAATAGCTAGACAATATCAGGTAGATGAAAAAATGATTAGAGACTATAATCAAGATCTAAATTTAGATGCAGGACAAATTCTTATTATTCCTTATGCTCCAAAAGATCATTCAAACAAAGTATGATTTAGACGTAATTGGACTGATTCAAATCAGTCCGCGTGTCTATAAAGTGAAAACAGCTAATCATTTTTATTGTGTTAAGATTGTTGATGAAAAGAAACTAGAAGTTGCTTATCAACATCTTAATACCTTACATCTCCATCATTTTATTCATTTGATATTAAATAATGAACAACACTATTTTACACCTTTTCAAGATCAATATATCTATCTTATGCCTTATTTACAAGAAGATAATCATATAAAAAAAGAAATGAAAATAAAAACATATTATCAAATCCTAGCGTATTTACACAATCATTCTTTTTTTATGCAACATGAAGAAGATGCTTTTTTTAAAAAGCAGTATGATGATCTTTTTTCTTTGATTCAACAAAGAAAAAATGATTATGAAGAATTAATGAGAGAATTTGAATTTAGAAAATTTAAATCTCCAGCAGGTTGGATGCTTGTTTTAAATTATTATCGTATCGTTCATTATTTAAATCAAGCACATTATTATTTAAGTCAATATCAAGAAATAATGAAAGGTAAAAATGAAATTAGACTTTCTTTAACGTATAATCATTTTAATAAGGAACATATTTTTGTTAGTGATGAAACACTTATTTCAATTGATCAAATGAAAATTAATTATTGTATTTATGATTTGATAGATATTTTTCAAAATCATGATGAACTCTATGAGAGTTTACCGTTATTAGAATATTATTTAAAAGAAGTAAAGCTTTTAAAAGAAGAAAAAATCTTAATACAATGTATTTTATCAATTGTTCCACAAGTTCAATTAAATTTACAAGAAGAAGTTAATATTTATCAAATGTCAAAATTAATTTGTTATTTAGATGGCTTACAAGAAATATTCAAAAAGTTAATGATTGACGAGAAATAGTCTATTTGATAGAATAGAACTGCAATGATTTGGAGGAGTAGTTCTTCTTTGTTTGATAGAGAGTCCCGTTTGCTGGAAAGGGATAAATGAAAAGAGTGAAGGTAGCCAAGGAGCATGTTAGATGAAATAAAGTAGTTTAACACGTAGAACTGCGTTAAAGTTTTAAGGTGCTAAGTTTTATACTTAGAACTAAGGTGGTATCGCGATATAAGTCGTCCTTAGAGGGATGGCTTTTTTATTTTAAGGAGGAAAAAGATGAATTATTTTACAGAGTATTGGTATGTATGGATTATTTTTGCTATTATGTGTGTGTTCTTGTTTAGTTTTTATGGTAAAAAATTTAAACAAGTAAAAGAAAAAATGAAAGC
>ENA-OQET01000238-OQET01000238.1-human-gut-metagenome-genome-assembly--contig:-NODE-238-length-30770-cov-6.224750_pt1 | contig 30770 bp, 29 predicted proteins | sample MGYA00242800_ERZ504645 | MGnify/ENA primary metagenome ERZ504645 (study PRJEB26092, sample SAMD00036308) | human gut metagenome | host: Homo sapiens | study: EMG produced TPA metagenomics assembly of... | reverse complement strand
GAGAATATGGAAAGAATCCTATAAATTGTATCGGAAGTTTTATGCTGAGGCAAAAAGGCGGATGAATCCCGGAATGCGGCTGCTTCTAAAATATATTTATTGCATTGAAACGCCTTTTTGTGAAAAAAGGATGCAAGTTTTTATGAAAAAGAAAAATGAAAATGGAGAAAGTAAAAATGATAAGAAAAATGAGATCAGAAGACAAAAAGACTTATATGGAGATGGCGAGAGAGTTTTATCATTCGGATGCCGTATTACATCCGGTTCCGGACACCTATTTTGAACGGACTGCAGATGAGGCGCTTCGCTCTGATGTCTATGCCGAGATATTTCTTTTTGAATGTGAAAACGAAGCGGCGGGATACGGGCTGATCGCGAAAACTTATTCTCAGGAAGCGGGAGGAATGGTTTGGTGGATTGAAGAAGTGTATGTGCGGGAAGCGTTTCGTTCCAAAGGGATCGGAAGGGAATTTTTTGCATATCTTGATAAGGTGAAAGGCTCGGCGGTGACAAGGATGAGGCTTGAAGTGGAAGAAGATAATACAAGAGCCGTAGCTCTGTATAAAAAACTTGGATACAAGCCTTTGGAATATGCGCAGATGATCAAAGATGCTCCCTTGAAGTAAAATCGTTTGAAAACAGAGCATTTTAGCCAAACAGAGATATCGTATACTTGTATACAATATCTCTGAAATTCTTTTAATACCCCATTGCAAGAAGAGACAGAACAATGTTATAATTCATAGTAGCGTACTTTTGTCCGAGGGCAAAAGACAGCAGTCCGCGATACGTTCATGCCCGGACTGCTGCAAAAATGATGAGTAGGTGACAGATTTGAAGAATAAGATCAAACGATTTGCCAAAGGCGACTTTCATATTCCGCAGCCGGAAATTATATTTCCGGAAACACATATTGTAATGAGAGTCGGAGAAGGGGAAAAATACAGAGGAAGTTTTTCATTGAAAAATCAGGGGGAAGGAACGATCAGAGGTCTTGTCTATCCCTCTTCTTATCGTGTGCAGTGTGACGAACAAGGTTTCGACGGGAATCCTGTCAATATATATTATACATATGACGGCAGCGGGTTGATGCCGGGGCATGTCGAACATGGGAAGTTTACGATCGTTTGCAACGGCGGCGAGTATGATGTCGCATTTACCGCGATTATCGAGAAACCGTATGTTATGACGAGCTATGGGAAGATACAAAGTCTTGACGATTTTAAGAAGCTGTCTTTTCGGGATGCGGCTGAGGCAGTAAAGCTGTTTCGCTCCAGAGATTTTTACGAAATACTGAAATACGAAGATAAGCGGATCCAGGCGCTTTATGAAAATATGCGGAAATGGGAACTGGATCAGCAGGCTTTGGAAGAATTTCTCGTAGGATGTAAGCAAAAAGAGAAGATATTCCTGACACTTGAGGAGGAAAGCCGGGCGTTTATGTCGCTTTCAGAGGCGCGGAAAGAGACGTTTACTATCAGAAAAAATACGTGGGGATATTTAGAAATCGACGTACATACAGAAGGGGAATTCCTCTCTGTTGAACATACCCGTGTAACGACGGAAGAGTTTATCGGAAATTCATACCGGCTGGAATATTTTCTGAATGTGGAAGCACTTCATCCGGGAAGTAATTTCGGCAGGATCATATTAGAATCTCCGTACGAGACTCTTACCTATGAGGTTGTCGTAGAAAAAGATATAAGCAGAGATGAGGATTATCGTGCAAACGACAGAGAGTTTGCGGGAATTGTTAAAAACTATTTAAAATATGAAAGTGGAAAACTGGAACTGAACGAATGGGTCGAGGAAGCAATCCGTCGGATCAGCCATCTGAGGGAAGTTGATGACAGAAATGAATTCTATCTTCTTGCGCATGCACATATCTGTCTGATCGGAAAACGTTTGGAAGAGGCGAAATGGCTTCTCGAATCATATAATTATAATCGCTTTGCCATCGGTAAGGATGTGGAACTTAGTTCATATTATTTGTATTTGACAACGCTTTTGTCAAATGACACGATCGGGCAGCGAAAGGTTGCGGAAGAGCTTTCCAAGTCATTTATGAAGCATCCGGATAGTTGGAAGATTTTGTGTATGCTTGTGGAAGTGGATTCGGAGTATAAAATATACAGTGAACGTCTTCGGGCTTTGGAAAAACAGTTTTATGATGAAAAGTCGCATAGCGTCTGGTTCTATTTACAGGCGTTTAAATGTTACAGGGAAAAGAGTTCTTCTCTGAAAAAGCTCGGAATGTTTGAAGTTCGGGTTCTTCTGTTTGCAGTCAAACATAAACTGATGACAAGAGAACTGGCGCTTTACACTGCAAATCTTGCAAGTCAGATGAAAGTTTTTGACAAACAGTTATATGCGGTTCTTGTCGGTTCTTATAAGATGTATAAGGAATCGATGATACTGACGGCGATCTGTACTCTTCTGATCAAAGGAAACTGTGTGGAAAGCTGTTATTTTCAGTGGTATGAAAAAGCGGTGGAAGCAGAGCTTAAGATTGCTCAGCTTTATGAATATTATATGGCTTCGGTTGTTCCGGCGGATTTTCACAAAGCGCTTCCGAGATCGGTATATTTGTATTTTATGCACGGAAATTCATTGGATTACCATAAATGCGCATTTTTATATTCAAACTTGATCACATATGAAGATGAAAGCAGCGAGATTTACGCTCATTACAGAGACGAGATGGAAGCGTTTGCATGGAATCAGCTTGACCGGAGAAATGTTGACGAACAGCTTCGTATCATTTATAAACGGTTTGTAGTAGAGGCATCTATGAATCCTGAAAGGGTAAAAGCGCTTTATGATGTATGTCATGCATACCGGATTACGACGAAAGTGCCGAATATGAAATTTATTCATGTTATTGCAGATGACGGCACGATTACTCAGAAATCACCGTATACGGAAAACGGAGCGCGTGTATTCTTGTATGCGAAAACCGATCGGCTTGTGTGGGAGTCAAAAGACGGAAGGCATTATACAGATTCTATCCCATATGAGAGTCAGAGACTTTTTTATGAGCTTCGCTATATGGATATGTGCAGGAAATATATTAACGGCCTGAGAAGAACGCGGGAGGAAGAAGAAGTTCAGGAACTGACGACAGAGATCGTCAGAGAAAACGGAGTTGAAAATTACGAAGAAGATGAACTTTTGGGACTTTGCAGCAAAACGATCAGAGAGAATAATTATGAGAATGATGATTTTCTTACATATGTCTGCTTTGAATTGTTTAAAAAAGGTCAATATGACAAGGTGATCCTGACGTATTTGGCAAGCTATTACTGCGGCGCGACATCTGATATGAAGATGCTTTGGAGAGAGGCGCGGGATTATGAAGTACATACGCATAAGCTGGCAGAGAGGATCCTGACACAGATGCTCTTTTCGGAAGAATTATTTCAGGAAGCGCAGGTGTTTGAGCAGTATTATGCGGAAGGTGCATATTTCAGGCTTCAGCAGGCGTATCTTGTGTATATGTCGAGAGAATATGTGGTGGAAGAAAGAAAAATCAGCAGGAGTGTGATCGATATCATCTGCCGTGAATATGAAAAGGGCGAGGATACGATCGATATATGCAAAGTAGCGGTATTAAAATACTATTCGACGAGAGAGTACAGTCCGCAGACAAGAAAGACGTTAAAGAAATTCCTTCAGGAATTGTGTGGAAAGCAGATTTATTTTCCGTTCTTTCTTTCATATGAAAAAGACTGGCTGATTGAACTGCAGCTTTGGGATAAAACACTGATCGAGTATAAAGGTCAGAAGGGAAGCAGGGTAATGCTTTATTACAGCCTGCAAAAAGGAGGAGAAGAATCGTCCGATTATTCGACGGAAGTGCTTACTCCGATGTATGAAAATATTTATGTGAAAAAGTTTGTTCTTTTTGCAAATGAAAAGTTAAAATATTATTTTAAAGAGACGATCGACGGAAACTCTTACAGAAGTGATAAGGAACTTTGTGTGCGGGAAACTGTTCAGGGAGAACCGGGGCGCTATGGAAGACTGAATGATATCCTGATCGAGAAAAACGAAAGTGAGCGCAAGAAAAAAATTCAGGCATATGCAAGAGAAGATGCGGCTGCAGCGCAGATTTTTACAAAAGAACAGGCGTAAGATTAAACAATAGGAGGTTGTTTTTTCATGGGACAGGGAAGTATCATCGGATATGAGATAAATGAAAAAACATGTCAGATCAGTTTTTATAACGAAAAAGACTTGGAGCCGGATACGCTGGAAGTGGATACGGACAATTATCAGATTCCGCTTATCATAGGAAAACTGCGAGACACGTGGGCGTATGGAAAAGAAGCGAAAAGACTTGTTACGATCAAAGACGGATTTACCGCAACGAGACTTCTAAGCAAAAGTCTTGCTGGGGATAAGATCGAGTTTGGAGAAGAAACATACGACGCAGTGTGGCTTTTATCTCAATTTATTCAGATGTCGCTTCAGTCATTTCCGGAGATCGACGGTATTGTTTTTACAGTTCCGTCTCTTTCGGAAGAAATGGCGCAGATGCTCAGAGGAATCGCCGTACGGATGAATATTGATAAACGTAATATTTTTATCCAGGATTACAAGGAGAGTTTTTGCAATTACCTGTTTTATCAGCCGAAGGAATTGTGGCAGTATGACGCAGCGCTGTTTTGCTGTGACAGAAATGAGATCAAAGCGTATATGCTTAGGAGGCTTCGGCCGGGGCTGGGAGGCGGAAAAACGACGTTTGTTACAGTAGATGAAGTGGCAAGCGCTCACATGAAGGAACTTGCGATGGTATATCCTGTCTTGAATGAAGATAAGGCAAAAGAAGCGGATGCAATGTTCAGCAAATTTATAGAGAGCGTATTTGACAAACGGATTGTTTCCTCTGTATTTTTGACAGGAGAAGGTTTTGAAAACGACTGGTATCCGAAATCTTTGCGAGTGCTGTGCAACGGGCGGCGAGCATTTATCGGTAATAATCTCTACAGTAAGGGCGCTTGTTATACAGCGTATAGAAAGTTGTATATGCATATTGAAAATCCGGTATATCTGTCAGAAGATAAACTGACGGATCAGATTACGGTCAATATGCGGGTTGGAGGCCAGGAGATGTGGTATCCGATCGTTTCATGGGGGAACCACTGGTATGAGTCGAATAATCAGTGGGAAGTGCTCATGGAAGACGTAGAAGACATCGAGCTTCGGATTGAGTCTCTTGTTCAGGGAAATGTAAGAACGGAAACACTGTCTCTTGACGGATTTCCGAAAAGGGCGGAGTATTCCATGCGTTTACAGCTTGAGACACTGTTTCTTGATGAAAAAAACATGCAGAATTTCCGTAAGGGATGCCGGATTTGGAGATTTCTTCCCGGCGACAGACTTCCATGCGGAGAAGACGATACATTTAGGAGGCAATGATGGGAAATTTAATTCTTTGTCATGACAGACATGCGGCACATCCGTATGAGATTACGCGCATCCATTGCCGTATTTTTACAATAGAAGAATTGTGCTACTATCTGTGTAATAATTTATATTTGATCGATTATACGATTATGAACGGGCAGCTTTGCGACTGGCTTGACGAGGAACTGGAGATGAAGGCGCTTGCATCAGAGTTAAGAGACGTTCTTCGTCTGCACGGTTCGGTTGAAAAGTTTGTTTTAACTATTTTGAAATCGTCTCGTTTGTATCGTGAGCCGGAGATGATTCGTATTCAGAATGTTTTGGAACATTTGAAAAATCAAAAAGATATTGAACGGCAGAAATTTAAAGGCGACAATCTTCTTGAAAGCGGGGAAGTGGAAGAGGCGATTCTTGTATATCAGGCTATTTTAAACGGGGAAAAAGATGAGACTGTAGATGAGAAGTTTTACGGAAAGATTTATGCAAGTCTCGGAGCGGCATACGGTCGTTTGTTCCTCTATCAAGAGTCGGCGAAAATGTATGATTGTGCATATCAGATCTGCGGGGATAAGACGTTGATCAAGCCGTATCTTTATGCGTCGTACAAATATATGTCGCTTGAAGAATACCATATTTTGATTACAAAAAGCGAAGAATATATGGAAATAAACGCCCAGATGCGCAGGGAAGTAGATAAGATCAACCAAGAGGTGTCTGTAGAACCGGAACCCGGAATCATGGAAAAGTGGAAACGAAGTCATAGAAGAAGTCATGCATAATATATATTGGCAGATCAGATTACAATCTGGTCTGTTACAATCGGTGAGAAGAAAGACCCTCTGTGTGTTGACACGGAGGGTTCTCCATGTTAGAATACAGAGGTAACTTTACTGTGGTACAGTGACTCATTAGTAAAGAAAGAAAGCGAGAACTATAAGTTTGGTTGTGGAGGTTATCTATGAAAAGAAGAGTGTTAAGTGTTTTGTTGTGTGCGGGACTTGTTGTTTCAGTGTTGGCAGGATGTGGTTCTGATGATGCAAAGAAAGATTCGGGAAAGAAAGCAGCTTCAGAAAGCGATCTCGATTATGTAAAGGAAAAAGGAACGCTTGTCGTGGGAATCACAAATTTTGAGCCGATGGATTACCAGGATGAAGAAGGCGAATGGATCGGTTTTGATGCGGATATGGCGAAGGCGTTCGGAGAGAGCCTCGGCGTAGATGTAGAGTTTGTGGAGATTGACTGGGATAATAAGATCTTAGAACTTGACGGGAAGACGATCGACTGTGTATGGAACGGAATGACGCTTACCGAAGAAGTTACAAGTTCTATGGAATGTACAGACGCATACTTAAATAATGCACAGGTTGTTGTACTTCCGGCGGATAAAGCAGATAAATATCAGGATGAGAAAAGCCTGTCAGATCTGTCGTTTGCGGTAGAATCGGGAAGCGCGGGAGAAGATGAAGTGGAAAATCGCGGACTTGATTTCACTCCGGTGACAGCACAGGCGGATGCGTTGATGGAAGTTGCGGCAGGTACGTCGGATGCGGCTGTGATCGATCTTCTGATGGCGACGGCGATGATCGGAGAAGGAACAAATTATGCGGATCTTGCTTATACGGTAAGATTAAGCGAGGAAGAGTACGGCGTTGGATTCAGAAAAGGTTCTGATCTTGCAAAAGCTCTGAACGATTTCTTCGCAGAGTGTTATGAAGACGAAAGCATAGTGAAATGTGCGGAAAAATATAACCTTCAGGATATGCTTGTGAAATAAGATAAAAGACGGAGTTGTAGACAAAAAATGGATTTGATATTAGAACAGTTTCCGATTGTGTTTAAATCACTGAATATCGGATTTCTCCAGACATTAAAGTTGTTTTTTGTGACACTGCTCGGAGCGGTTCCGCTTGGGCTTGTCATTGCATTCGGATCGATGTCGCGGTTTAAACCGCTTAGTTATCTGACGAAGATTATTGTGTGGATCATAAGAGGAACGCCCCTTATGATCCAGCTTTTGATCATCTATTTCTTTCCGGGACTTGTTATGGGAAACAATATCTGGGGCGGGGGAGAAGCCGGACGTTTTCTTGCGGCGGCAGTTGCATTTATTTTTAATTACGCATGTTATTTTTCAGAAATATACAGAGGCGGTATTCAGGGAGTACCGCATGGTCAGGAAGAGGCGGGGCTTGTGCTTGGCATGACGCGAAGTCAGATTTTTTTCAAGGTAACTTTGCTTCAGATGGTAAAACGGATCGTACCTCCGATGTCTAATGAGATCATTACTCTTGTGAAAGATACGTCTCTTGCCCGCATTATTGCGCTTCAGGAAATTATATGGGCAGGACAGGCATTTCTGAAAGGATCGCAGGGAATTGCCGGAGTCATCTGGCCGCTCTTTTTTACAGCGGTATATTATCTGATCTTTAACGGTATTTTGACAGTGCTTCTGGGACGTCTTGAGAAGAAACTGGATTATTTCAAGTAGGAGGTGGAGCGTGTGGCAATTCTTGAAGTAGAACATTTGAGTAAAAGTTTTGATCGAACGGAAGTGTTGAAAGACATCACCTTTTCTCTTGAGAAAGGACAGGTTCTTTCAATTATCGGTTCTTCGGGAAGCGGAAAGACGACGCTGCTTAGGTGTTTGAATTTTCTGGAAAGACCGGACGGTGGATCGATCAGTGTAAACGGAGAAACATTGTTTGATATTCATGATCCCATAACTTCACAGGAGGGAGAAATTCGGAAAAAACGGCTTCATTTCGGGTTGGTATTTCAATCGTTTAATCTGTTCCCGCAGTATACGGCTCTGAAAAATGTAATGTTGGCAAAAGAGCTTCTCGCAAAAGAACAACCGGATTATAAACAACATAAAAAAGAGATCCATGAGGAGATTGAAAAAGAGGCAAGGAGGCTTCTGACCCAGATGGGACTTGCGGATCGTATGGAAAATTATCCACATCAGCTTTCCGGCGGACAGTGTCAGCGTGTCGCAATCGCCAGAGCCCTTGCGTTAAAGCCGGATATCTTATGTTTTGATGAGCCGACGTCGGCGCTTGATCCTGAATTAACGGGAGAAGTGTTGAAAGTGATCCAAAGTCTTGCAGACCAGGAGACGACGATGATCATCGTCACACATGAAATGGCGTTTGCAAGAGATGTGTCCAGCCAGGTGATTTTTATGGATGGAGGATGTATTTTGGAACAGGGGACTCCGGAGGAAGTTTTTGAAAATCCGAAAGAAGAGAGAACGAAGCAGTTTTTGTCTCGTTTTACTAATGGATGAGTTTCTAAATAATGTTTTTTATAAAAAAGTAATAAATAATACTTTGTTTATAAGAAAAACTTATTAAATGGCAATGAATAAAATAATGAGATGACAGAAATACAAGGCGGAGGGTATGTTGATTTTCCCTCCGCCTTATATTATAATCGGATTTGCGGGATGTATTAAAAATAAGACATGCCGTATACTAATCACTCCAGATTTGAAAAATTAATGAAAAGGACAGGTGTGGATGTTATGAAAAAATTAGAACAGCTCTATGAAGGAAAAGCAAAAAAAGTATTTGCCACAGAGGATCCGGATGTTGTGATCGTTGATTATAAAGATGATGCGACAGCTTTTAACGGGGAGAAAAAAGGAACGATCGTCGGAAAAGGCGTGATCAACAACCGTATGACGAATTATGTATTCCAGGTTTTGGAAAAAGAAGGAGTTCCGACACATTATGTAGAAGAACTCAGCGATAGAGAGACAGCCGTGAAAAAAGTGGAGATCGTTCCGCTTGAAGTAATCGTGCGTAATGTGGCAGCAGGAAGTTTTTCTAAGAGACTGGGAATCGAAGAAGGAAGAAAACTGCTCGCACCGACTTTGGAATTCAGTTATAAAGACGATGATCTCGGAGATCCGCTGATCAATGATTATTTTGCGATTGCCATCGGAGCGGCTACAAGAGAAGAGATCGATAAGATTACAGAGTATACATTTAAAGTAAACGATGTTTTGAAAAAGTTCTTTGACGAAGCGGGAATCGATCTGATCGACTTTAAGATCGAGTTCGGAAGATATCACGGAGATATTATTCTTGCAGATGAGATTTCACCGGATACATGCCGTCTTTGGGATAAAGAAACACATGAAAAACTTGACAAAGACCGTTTCCGCAGAGATATGGGAAATGTAGAAGATGCTTATCAGGAAGTATTTAAACGGATCGGCATCAAATAAGAAAAGGATTGTATGATACAAAAAGGAGAGAACCAGACATGAGCAATGATCGTTATGTAAGTCCTCTTTCCGAACGCTATGCGAGCAGAGAAATGCAGTATATTTTCTCCCCGGATAAGAAGTTCCGCACATGGAGAAGACTTTGGATCGCACTGGCGGAGACAGAAAAAGAATTAGGACTCAATATTACGGATGAGCAGATTGAAGAATTGAAAAGTCATGCAGATGATATCAATTACGATGTGGCAAAAGAACGGGAGAAGATCGTACGTCACGATGTAATGTCTCATGTGTATGCATATGGCGTACAGTGCCCGAAAGCAAAAGGAATCATTCATCTTGGCGCGACATCCTGTTATGTCGGAGATAACACAGATATTATCGTGATGTCCGAGGCGTTGAAACTTGTACGCAGAAAACTGATCAATGTAATTGCCGAGCTGGCAAAATTTGCAGAAGAGCAGAAAAGTCAGCCGACACTTGCGTTTACACATTTCCAGCCGGCTCAGCCGACAACAGTCGGAAAGAGAGCGACACTTTGGATGCAGGAGTTCGAGATGGATCTGGAAGATTTGGATTATGTTCTCGGGAGCTTGAAACTTCTCGGATCGAAGGGAACAACAGGAACTCAGGCGAGTTTTTTGGAGCTTTTTGACGGAGATCAGGAAACAATCGATAAGATCGATCCGATGATCGCGGAAAAGATGGGATTTAAAGCTTGTTACCCTGTTTCCGGTCAGACATATTCAAGAAAAGTGGATACGAGAGTGCTGAATGTGCTGGCGGGAATCGCCGCAAGTGCGCATAAGTTTTCAAATGACATTCGTCTTCTCCAACACTTAAAAGAGATCGAAGAGCCGTTTGAAAAGACACAGATAGGGTCTTCGGCGATGGCATATAAGAGAAATCCGATGAGAAGCGAGCGTATTGCATCACTGTCAAGATATGTGATGATTGATGCACTGAATCCGGCAATTACATCCGCTACACAGTGGTTTGAAAGAACATTGGATGATTCGGCGAATAAACGTCTCAGTGTACCGGAAGGATTTCTTGCGATCGACGGCATTCTTGATCTTTGTCTGAATGTTGTTGACGGGCTTGTCGTTTATCCGAAGGTAATTGAGAAACGTCTGATGTCAGAACTTCCGTTTATGGCAACGGAAAATATTATGATGGATGCGGTGAAAGCAGGCGGAGATCGTCAGGAACTTCACGAGCGTATCAGAGAGCTTTCGATGGAAGCAGGAAAGAACGTAAAAGAAAACGGTCTTGACAATAACCTTCTTGAGTTGATTGCGGAAGATCAGGCCTTTAATATGAGCTTAGAAGATCTGAAAAAGACGATGGATCCGGCAAAATACGTAGGACGTGCAAGAGAGCAGGTTGACGCTTATCTGAAAAATGTCATTTATCCGCTTTTGCAGGAAAATGAAAAAGAGCTTGGTATGAAAGCGGAGATCAATGTATAATTGATGCTGTTCATATTAAAAAATATTATATAGAAATGTGCTAAGGAGTGTTGCAGGGGATTGCAGCATTCCTTTTTCTTTGGTATTTTATCATAGTGAGAATGGAAAATTTTTCCAAAGCAAAGCGAATGAGAGGATATTAAAAGATGGAATTTTGTGGTGTGTTTTATGAGACAGGATATTTAAGGGCAGTGTATGACAGAATAAGAAAACTGTTTTTCGTTTTTCTTATGGCAGCCGTTTTGACTGTCGGTATGATGGGGCAGGGAATGGAGACGATAAATTTCGGAAGTGTTCGGCTGAAAGATATGGCAGGAAGAGCTGTCGCCGAATATGCGGCGGGAGTAGGAACAACAGGTTCTTTTATGATTTCGGTAACCGAGATTCAGATTTCGGCAGATGTTTCAGCTGATCTTTTCACTGTGCCTGCGGTTATATCGGAGCGCTCGGAAGATTTGAATACGGGAAACAGCGCGGCAGTTGTTTTACCGGTTGAAGATGCGATATCGGATGCTTTGATGGCTGAAGAAACTATATCGAACATTTTGCCTGGAGAAGAAACCGTACCGGATGCTCCGATCATTGAGACGATTCTGCCAAATGATCCGCCGATCAGCGGAGAATTGTCAGACATTCCGGTAATCGATGAAAATATATCGGATGATCCGGCTTTAGAAGAAGGCGGTGTAGGAGATAAAACAGTAATAGGCGGCGGATTTGTTACAGACGCGTCAGGAATGATTTGCGGGATTTCTGATCTGTCGGTTATTTCGGAAGACGGATATCTCATACTTCCTTCAGAAGGATGTAGGGGAATTGCGGCAGGAGCATTCGCTTCCTGTAAAGATATTATTTCAGAAATCTATATTCCTGCTAATATATCAGAGATTGAAGAACGTGCGTTTACAGATTTGACTTCACTTGGATGGATTGAAATGGAGACCTCCGCAGGATATTATACAGAGGACGGAGTTTTATTTTCAAAGACGGAACGTGTCTTTTGGCATTTCCTCCGGCAAGAACGGGAAATTATAAAGTTCCTTCACATGTGACAGAAATTGCGGACGGAGCGTTTGACCGGGCGGGAATTTCCGTCTTGGATGCTTCTGATTGTTCCGTTTTAGAAATCAGGAGTTTGCCGTCTTATATTGAACTGAGACGGTGAAAAGAAAGTATACAGCGTCTTGAACATTTTTTGCAGTTGTTTTATAATGTTGCCTGTAAGTTTTATACAGAAGACGGTTCTGTGACAGAAAAATGAAACGGCCAGAGCCGGGACACTGCACAGAGCAGGAAAATAGAAGAAATAGAAGTGGAGAAAAAACATGGAAAATAAAGTAAGAACAAGATTTGCGCCCAGTCCGACCGGAAGAATGCATGTGGGGAATTTAAGAACAGCGCTTTATGCATATTTAATTGCAAAGCATGAAGGCGGAGATTTTATTTTAAGAGTAGAAGATACAGACCAGGAGCGTTTTGTTGAAGGCGCGCTTGATATCATATACAGAACAATGGAAAAAACAGGACTTCTTCATGATGAAGGACCTGATAAAGACGGAGGATTCGGTCCGTACGTTCAAAGTGAAAGACAGGCATCCGGACTTTATCTGGATTATGCGAAACAGCTTGTAGAACAGGGAGACGCTTATTACTGCTTCTGTGATAAAGAGCGTCTTGAAAGTCTGAAAACATCGGTTTCTGACGACGGAACAGATATTGTTGTTTATGACAAGCATTGTCTCGGCCTTAGTAAAGAAGAAGTGGAGAAAAACCTTGCGGAAGGAAAACCATGGGTGATCCGTCTGAATGTTCCGAATGAGGGAGAGACAACATTCCATGACGAGATTTACGGGAATATTACAGTGCCGAACAATGAGTTGGACGATATGATCCTGATTAAATCCGATGGATTTCCGACATATAACTTTGCAAATGTAATAGACGATCATCTTATGGGGATCACACATGTCGTACGTGGGAATGAATATCTTTCGTCCGCGCCGAAATACAATCGTCTCTATGAGGCGTTTGGATGGGAAATTCCGGTTTATGTACACTGTCCGCTTATCACAGATGAAAACCATAAAAAATTAAGTAAAAGATGCGGTCATGCTTCTTATGAGGATTTGATCGATCAGGGATTTGTGTCTGAAGCGGTTGTGAATTATGTGGCTTTGCTTGGATGGTGTCCTTCTGACAACAGAGAGATCTTTTCTTTGGAGGAATTAGTAGAGGCGTTTGACTATCGCCATATGAGTAAATCTCCCGCTGTGTTTGATACGGTAAAATTAAAATGGATGAACGGCGAATATTTAAAGGCGATGGATTTTGACAGATTTTATGAGTTGGCAGAACCGTATTTAAAAAAGGCAGTCACGAAAGACTATGACCTGAAGAAGATTGCGGCGCTTGTAAAAACAAGAATCGAGATCCTTCCGGATATTTGCGAACAAATTGACTTCTTTGAGGAAGTTCCGGAGTATGATAACGAATTATACAGACATAAGAAGATGAAAACGGATCCTGAGAAAGGACTCGTGCTTTTGCGGGAAGTGCTTCCGGTTCTTGAAGCGCAGGAAGCGTTTGACAATGATTCTTTGTTTGAGACACTCAAAAGTTTTGCGGGAGAGAAAGAATATAAGATCGGTTATGTTATGTGGCCGCTTCGTACTGCAGTATCAGGCAAACAGAACACACCGGGCGGAGCAACAGAACTGATGGAAGTTCTCGGAAAGGAAGAATCTCTTAAAAGAATTCGTGCAGGGATCGAGAAACTCAGCCAGACTGCAGAGGCAGAATAAACATCGGTCAAAGCGAGGAATCAGATGGGATTTAATAAGGCACAAAATGAAGCGATCATGCACGGAAAAGGACCGTGTCAGGTGTTGGCGGGACCGGGATCCGGAAAAACGCTGACGATCGTAAACAGAATTAAATATTTGATCGAAAGATATGAAGTAAGACCGGAAGAGATTCTGGTCGTTACTTTTACCCGTTTTTGCGGCGGCAGAGATGAAATCCAGACTTTGCAGCCTGATGGGAAAATCAAATGTTCCGGTTACTGCCGGAACGTTTCATGGCATTTATTACGGCATTTTAAAGTGGGCATACAGGCTTGGACCGGATAATATTTTGTCAGAAGAAGAAAAATATCGAATTCTTCGAAGAGTATCGGAAGATTGCGGAACAGAGGCGGCAGAGGAAGAAGATTTTCTGCATGATATTGCGGAAGAAATCGGACTTGTAAAAAATAACGGGCTGAAAATAGGACAGTTTGTTTCCAAGAAATGCAGACAGGATACATTCAGAGAATTATATGAAAAATACGAAGCTCAAAGAAAAGCTGTCAGGAAGCTGGACTTTGATGATATGCTTGTGTTGTGCAAAGACTTGTTTGTAAGCCATCCTGATGTATTGAAACAATGGCAGACAAAGTTCAAGTATATATTAGTTGATGAGTTTCAGGATATCAACAGAGTTCAATACGATGTGATTCGTATGCTGGCTCTTCCGGAAAATAATCTTTTTGTAGTCGGAGACGACGATCAGGCAATTTACGGCTTCCGCGGAGCTGATTCGGAATTTATGTTTCGATTTTCGGAAGATTACCCTCAGGCAAAAAGGATCATATTGAATATAAATTATAGGTCATCGGGAAATATTGTAAAAAACTCGATGAAGGTGATAGGACATAATGAAAAGAGGTTTCTAAAAGAGTTTCAGTCTGTAAAGGAAAACGGATTCTGCGTGCATGTGCAGGAAGTGAAAGACCCGAACGAAGAGGCGCAGTACGTTGCGGACGAGATAGAAAAACGTGCAGAACTGGGGATTTCGTATGAAGAGATGGCAGTCCTTTTCCGCATTCATACAGATGCGCGTCCGGTTGCCGAAGAATTTCTGGAACGGAAGATCCCGTTTCAGATGAAAGAGCGGCTTCCGAATCTATACGACCATTTTATCGCAAAAGATATTTGCGCCTATTTCAGGCTGGCTCTTGGAAATATAGAACGAAATGATCTTTTGCAAGTTATGAACCGCCCGAAACGATATATAGGAAGAGACAGTGTTGCATCAGGGAAACCTTCTTTTGAAGAAATGAGAAAATTTTATTGCGATAAAGAATGGATGCTGGATCGGATCGATCAATTTGAATGGGATGTAAAAATGCTTCGAAAAACAGCGCCATATGCGGGAATTAATTATATACGAAAGCGGATCGGATATGATGATTTTTTGAAAGATTATGCGTTTACGAGAAAAATCGATCGAGCGAATCTCAATGAAGTGCTGGCAGAGCTGGAGGAGGCTGCGCGCCCTTTTGCAACGATAGAAGAGTGGTTTCGTCATATAGAAGAATATACGCGTTTGCTCCGGCTAAAGTCGATGAAGAGACAGGAAGACAGAGAAGGGGTTCGTCTTATGACACTGCATTCTGCCAAAGGACTTGAGTTTGATACTGTATTTCTCGTAGAAGCAAACGAGGGGAAGATGCCATATAAGAAAGCAAAGACGGATGCTGAGACAGAGGAGGAAAGAAGGCTGTTTTATGTCGGTATGACGAGGGCAAAAGAAGTGTTGAAAGTATCTTATGTAAAAACAAAAAACGGGAAAGAGACAAGTCCTTCCCGTTTTGTAGATGAATTATTAGAATAGGGATGAGCGGATGAAAAGATCAGTCCTCAAGCTCGTCGAGATCTATATCCGCAAAATCCTGTTCTTCCATCAACTCATTAAATGCATTTGAAACACGTTCAAATTCCTGATCGTCTTCGATGTTTTCCAGATCCGGCTCTGCGTCTTCGCCATTGTCGATGAAACGATAAAGAAATACTTGTCCATCGTCATTGTCTCCGTTTTCGTCAAGCGGAAGAAGGGCGATGTATTCTCTTTCTTCGGCTTCAAAGATGGAAAGAACGGCACATTCCAGTTCTTCATCATTTTCAAGTGTCAGTGTAACTGTGATTGCTTCATTTTCATTCATATGATTTTCTCCTTATCTGCATATCGTGTGTTTTATAAGATGGTATCAGAAAGAAAGAGAAAAAGCAAGAAGCAACGTGATTGTATTGACATTCATTTGAAACAAGGTAGAATAAAATAAGAACAAAAACCTATACGGTAAGAGGAGACGAACATGAAAAAAAGAGTGATCGAATTTATATTGCTGACGGTATTTGCCGTTCGTTTTTTTATCAGGCGCAAGAAAAATGTAGGAACACCCGAAGATAATCCGGTTGTAGAAGAAGACGAAGAGTCTGTGGAACCTGCGAAAGATTATTTGTACGGATACAGTTGTGCGGATCTCAAAGATCCGTTTTATATGGCTTTGAAAGATGCTATCGGGGTTCAGGCAGAACAAAACAAAGGGCAGTTTATTGTGCGTGATGCGGGGAATGATCCGGTGAAACAAAATGAACAGCTTATGGAGATGATTGATAAGGGAGCAGACGTTGTTTTTCTTACGGCATCTGATCCTGATGCTGTCACACCGGCTTTAGAAGCTCTGGACAAAGCGGATATTCCGGTTATCTTACTTGAAACTCAAGTGAAAGAACGCGACCTGGCGAAAGCGTTTATCAGTTCGGACAATTATAATGCAGGAAAAGTGTGCGGAGAAGATTTGAAAGAGAAGATGCCTGACGGAGGAAAGCTCGTCATTGTGGAGGATAAGGCAGACCAAAACTTAAGCGAAGGAATTTCAGGATTTGAAGAAAAGATCAAAAACGGAGGATTTGAAGTTGTTAAGCGTGTTGACGGCGCTCAGACAGATGGGATGACAAAAGAATTGAATGAAATTTTGTCATCAGGTACAAAGGTTGAAGTTATTATGTGTGCAGATGATCAGATGGCTGAAGCGGTTCGCGCGACTGTGAAAGAGAGTGGAAAAAACGATATTCTCATCTATAGTATCGGCGGTTCTCCGGCGGCAAAGGCAGCGCTTTTGGCTCAGGAAGGAGCGATGGCGGGAATTGGAGCACGCTCTCCGATTATTGAAGGAAAAATTGCCGTAAAGACCGCAGATGCAATTTTAGATGACGGTTCCTATGAAGAAGAGGTTTTGATCGAAACATTTTTTATAAATAAAGAGAATGTAGAGATATACGGAACAGATGGCTGGCAGTAAGAAAGGAAACGGAATATGAGAAAAACAGAAGGAAGTCCGCTTCCGTTCGGAGCGGCTGCAAAAGAAAGAAAAGTGAATTTTTCTGTGCAGGTTCCGATGGGAAAAACGTGTGAACTTCTGCTTTACAGAGAAGGAAACACAAAGCCGGAAGTCTGCTTTGACATGCCGGAGGAAGAAGGCATAGGAGAGGTACGTTTCCTAAGTGTAGAAGAAATTGATCCTGAAAAATACGAATATAACTTTTTGATCGATGGAAAGGTATGTACAGATCCATACGCAAAAGAAATTGCAGGAAGGGAAGTATTTGGAAAACGGCAGAACGATGATAAACATGGCGTACGGGCGAAAATACAAGTTTCAGATTATGATTGGGGCGAAGATCGCCCGATTCGGCATCCATGGAATGAAGTAGTTTCATACAGTATCCATGTGAGGGGCTTTACAAAGCACAGTTCCTCAAAAGTGCTGCATAGAGGAACGTATCAAGGGGTGATCGAAAAGATTCCTTATCTGAAAGAACTTGGGGTGAACCAGATCCAGTGCATGCCGATTTATGAGTTTGATGAGTGTGCAAAAACAAAGATTAATTATTGGGGATATGGTCCGGCGTTTTATTTTGCGCCGAAGGAGGCATATTCTTCGGACGGATGTGCTGTGCGCGAGTTGAAAGATATGGTAAAAGCATGTCACAAGGCAGACATAGAGGTTGTTTTGGAAATGCCGTTTGCTGCGGGAATTTCCGAGCAAGAAGCGGCGGAGTGTCTGCGCTTTTACATGATGGAGTATCATGTGGACGGGTTTGTGGTCAATCCTTATATCGTTTCATGGGAACTTTTAAATAAAGATCCTTTTTTGAAAGGTATTCGTTTGATGCGCAAAGATGACGGGTTTCAAAATGTGATGCGCCGTTTTTTAAAAGGCGATGAGAATATGGTTAATGATGTGATCTCATCACTTGGTCACAATAGCGCTTCGGACGGAAAATGTAACTATATTACAGCGCAGACCGGTTTTACATTGAGAGACCTTGTATCATATGACTGCAAACATAACGAAGAAAATGGAGAAAATAATACAGACGGTCCTGACTATAATTATAGTTGGAATTGCGGCGCAGAGGGACAGAGCCGTAAAAGAAGTGTTGTGAATCTGCGGAAAAGTCAGATCAGAAATGCGTTTCTTTTGTTGTTGTTGGCGCAGGGAACACCGTGTCTTTTGTCGGGAGATGAATTTTACAATACGCAGAAAGGAAATAATAACGTTTATTGTCAGGATAATGCAACGGGGTGGCTTGACTGGAGCAGGCTTAAGTCTGACAGAGGATTGTTTGATTACGTAAAAGCGTTGATTACATTTCGGAAAAATCATCCGTGTTTGTGTCAGAAAGAACCGTTAAAAGGAATGGATCGTACGGCATGTGGAATGCCGGATGTCTCTTATCACGGAGAAAATGCATGGCAGGTAAAAAAACGAAGTGTCAAGCCGCCAGTTGGGCGTTATGTATTCAGGAGCAGGCGTTGGAGACTGTGATTGCTTTGTCGCTTATAATATGCACTGGCTTCCTCATAGTTATGCGCTTCCATCTCCGGGAAAAGGAAAATGCTGGCATTTGGCGTTGGATACGGACAGAGGCGTTCTGTCAAAGAGTATAAAATTGGAAGATCAGAAACGTATCGAGATCAGAGAGCGGAGTATTGCAGTTCTTATAAGCTGCGAGGAAGATAAAACAGAGTTACGGAATACAAATTTTCACTCCAAAGGTAAGACCGCGGAGAAGAAATCTGTTTCGGAAACAGAAAAAACAGATATAGTAACGTCTGATGCCGAAAAAGAAAAGAAATGCAGACAGGAGTAAAGAATATGAAAGCGATCAAACATTTTCAAACGATCACAAAACATAAAATTCTCGTTATGCAGGAATGTTTTCGCGTAGGTTTGTATCGGCAGGGACTTCTTCATGATTTGTCTAAATATGGATGGACGGAATTTCGAGTCGGATGCAGGTATTATCAGGGAACAAGAAGTCCGAATAATGCAGAACGGGAAGACAAAGGGTATTCTTCTGCATGGCTTCATCACAAAGGAAGAAATAAGCATCATTATGAATACTGGCTTGATTATGATTCTCACGGAGAAGGGAAACTGGTAGGAATGAAGATGCCGGTCAGATACGTCGTAGAGATGTTTATGGATCGGATCGCGGCATGTAAAGTATATAAAGGAGCAGCATACAAAGACAGCGATCCACTGATATATTATAACAGTGGAAAAGCGGGAGATATGATGCATAAAGATACGAGGAAACTTTTGGAAAAACTTTTGCATATGCTTGCGGAACAAGGGGAAGAGACAGTGTTTTGCTATGTTCGCCGGGAAATATTGAAAAAGAAATGAAAGATATAAAAATAAGCCGTTAAAAAACGGCTTATTTAATATTTATCAGACCGGATAATTCAGTTGTTCTTCCCGAATATCCGTCAATACTTCTTCAAGAAATTTTCGGGCAAGGAAGTTTGCCATCGGAAGATTCATATCAAGATAATTTCCGCAGTCTTTGGCAGATGCTCCAGGGACTTCTCCCTTAAAAGACGCGATAAAAGAAAACATTTCTTTCATAAGAGGTAAGATCTCAGAAGAAGTCAGATCATCTGCAAGAAGAAGATAGAAACCGGTTCTGCATCCCATAGGACCAAAGTAGATCACCTGATCTTTATATACTTCATGGTTGCGGAGAAATGTGGCGCCCAGATGTTCGATTGTGTGGATTTCGGCAGTATTCATGACAGGTTCATCATTCGGGCTTGTCATTCGGATGTCAAATGTCGTGATGATATGACCGTTGACAGAGTCTTTTCTTGATACATAGATTCCGGGAATGAGGCGGATGTGATCGATCGTAAAACTTGTGATTTTATTCATATTGATGTTCCTTTCTTATGTTTGTTGAGCCATACGCCCTGATTTTTTAATCTTTTATGTAAGTGTTATGATGCAACATCGTTATTATAGACATGACCGTGAAAAAAGACAAGAGAGAAAGTTGATAAAAGAAGGCGGAAAAGGGTAAGGGATCGGAAAAAAGATCTATTGATCATAGTGGGAAAATGTGAAAAATAATAAAAAATCTGCAATATACAAAAAGCGGATAAGAAAAAAGAGAAGGAGAGAAAAGAAATGCTGCTTTATATTGTTCGTCATGGGGAAACAGATTGGAATAAGGCGGGAAAAGTTCAGGGACGTACGGATATTCCGTTGAATGAAAGGGGCAGGTATCTTGCGGAAGCGACTGCAGAAGGGATGAAGGACGTCCGCATCGATTTTTGTTATACAAGCCCTTTGATCCGGGCGAAAGAGACGGCGCAGATCATACTTGGGGAAAGAGAAATTCCTCTGGTTGAAGAAAAACGCATTGAGGAGATTTGTTTCGGAAAGTGTGAAGGAATGAAGTTCCGTGGGGAAATCACAGATCCGGGGAGCGAAGCGTTTCAGCGCTTTTTTACAGATACGGAAAACTATGTTCCTTCTGAAGGAGCAGAGTCGATCAGTGAATTATATGAAAGAACAGGCTGCTTTTTGTCGGAAATTGCAGATCGGGAGGATTTGAAAGACAGTCATATTTTGATTTCAACCCATGGAGCGGCCATGACAGCTTTGTTGAACCGGATAAAAGGAAATATGCAGATAAAAGATTTTTGGAAATATAAAGTGCCGAAAAACTGTGCTGTTTCCGTAGTGGAAATAAAAGGAAAGGATATCATAATTAAAGAGGAAGGTCTCATATACTATTAAAGTTTACAAATAAAGTATGCTTTTGAAGGAGTTTTTTCAGAAATTTACTTTATATTTTTGCAAATGATGTTACAATAGAAGAAAAGTGAAAAGGGATGGTGGACTTATGAAGCTTACATTTGTCGGGGCAGCTCATGAAGTTACGGGAAGCTGTCATTTTCTTCAAGCGGCAGGAAAAAATATCTTGATAGACTGCGGAATGGAACAAGGACCGGATCTGTATGAAAATCCGGGACTTCCGATTCCGGAAAATGAGATTGACTATGTATTTTTGACTCATGCACATATCGATCATTCGGGAATGCTGCCGAAATTGGCAAAAAACGGATTTAAAGGTCAGATTTTCACAACATTTGCAACTGCCGATCTATGTAATATCATGCTTCGTGACAGCGCTCATATTCAGGAGTTTGAGGCAGAATGGCGAAACAGGAAAGGCAGAAGGGCAGGAAAACCGGAATTTGAGCCCGTGTATGTGATGCAGGATGCGTTGGATGCGATTGAACTGCTCGTGCCGTGCGGGTATGGGGAAAGGATCACGATCTGCGATGGGATACAGATTCGTTTTACCGATGTCGGACATCTGCTTGGATCGGCCAGTATCGAAGTCTGGGCAACAGAAGGTGATGTGACGAAGAAGATCGTCTTTTCGGGGGATATCGGAAATGTAGATCAGCCGATCATAAAAGATCCAAGCTACACAGATTCGGCAGATTATATCGTAGTGGAGTCTACTTACGGAAACCGGATACATACTGCCGAGAAACCGGATTATCTGGGAGAGTTTACCCGCATTATCAAGGAGACATTTGACAGAGGAGGTAATGTTGTCATTCCTTCCTTTGCAGTCGGAAGGACACAGGAGATGCTTTATTTTATCCGTGAGATCAAAGAAAAGCATCTGCTTCCGGAATACGAAGATTTTGACGTGTACCTGGATAGTCCGTTGGCGATCGAAGCGACGAAAGTATTTACAATGAATATGCGGGATTGTTTTGATAAAGAGGCAATGGAGCTTGTCAATGCCGGAATAAATCCTCTTGTATTTCCCGGGCTTCACATATCGACAACGAGCGATGATTCCAAGATGATCAATTTTATCGAGAAACCGAAAGTGATTATATCCGCATCGGGAATGTGCGATGCAGGTCGTATCCGTCATCATTTGAAGCATAATCTTTGGCGTCCGGAATGTACGATCCTGTTTGTGGGATATCAGGCAAACGGAACTCTCGGACGAAGTCTGATTGAAGGAGAAAAGAATGTAAAACTGTTTGGAGAGCCGATTGAAGTTCATGCGCATATCGAAAGCTTACACGGGGTAAGCGGTCATGCGGATATGAACGGGCTGCTTTCATGGATTGGGGCGTTTGTCAGTCCGATTGAGAGAGTGTTTGTCGTACATGGAGAAGATACGGTGACAGAAGAGTTTGCACATACGGTAGAGGAAAAGTTCGGGTATTCTGCATGGGCGCCTTACCCTTGCTGTGAAGCGGACCTTTTGAAGAATGAGATCGTGAACGAAGGAGTGCGCGTTCCGGTCAAAGCAAAGAAAGCGGCACGGCGGAAATCAGACTCTGCTTTTGAACGGCTTGTGGCAGCAGGCAGACGTCTGCTTGATATTATTTACAAAAATGAAGGACTTTCTAATAAAGATAAGGCAAAATTTGAAACACAGATCAATAATCTTTCCGATAAATGGGAAGACTAAATGGTCTGCGTGACGGGAAATACAAAAAAAGATGATTTTGTCAAGGACTAAAAGTTTATAAAAATTTGCGGGAATCGGAATATCTTTCTTATTGAATGAGAATTCTTCTAAGTAGAAACTACTTGGGAGGATTGTTGTGATGACAGTAAATAAGGTAGAACTTTGCGGGGTAAATACAGCGAAGCTTCCGCTTCTTAAAGAAGAGGAAAAAGAAGAACTTTTTGAGCGGATAAAAGCAGGGGATGAAGAAGCCCGGGAAAAGTATATTAAAGGGAATCTGCGGCTTGTTCTAAGTGTGATCAAACGTTTTGAAAACAGCAGTGAAAATGCGGATGATCTGTTCCAGATAGGATGTGTCGGACTGATGAAAGCAGTAGATCATTTTGATCCGGGGCGCATGGTGAAATTTTCCACATATGCAGTACCTATGATCATAGGGGAGATCAGACGATATTTGCGGGATAACAGTCCGATCCGTGTGAGCAGATCATTGCGCGATACAGCTTATAAGGCAATTTATGCAAAAGAAGGTTATATAAAGCGGCATATGAAAGAGCCGACCGTTCAGGAAATCGCAGAAGAGATTGGGATTGCCAAGGAAGAGATCGTCTATGCGCTTGATGCGATTCAGATGCCGATGAGTCTGCATGAGCCTGTGTACAGCGACGGACAAGATGCTCTGTTTGTGATGGATCAGGTGAGTGATAAAAAGAATAAAGAAGAAAACTGGATCGAGGAACTTTCTTTAGAGGCCGCGATGGAACGACTGAACGAAAGAGAGCGATATATTATCACACTTCGTTTTTTTGAAGGAAAGACGCAGATGGAAGTTGCAGAGCAGATCAATATTTCGCAGGCTCAGGTAAGCCGTCTGGAGAAGAATGCTTTAAAAATAATGCGCAAGTATCTTTTAGGAAAATAAGAGTGCGAAAAAACAATACGTCAGGAGAAAGAACAGATTGTTTAAAAGTATCTTGTCAGATAAAGTGACTGATGGTAATATAAATCTGACCAAAGACAAGAGAGGATGAAAAACGGTGTACAAAGCATGTATATTTGACTTAGACGGAACGTTGACCGATACGTTGGAGTCTTTGACATTTTCGGTGAATGAGACATTAAAGGAAGTAGCGCTTCCGGCGATCACAGAGGAACAGTGCAGAACATTTGTCGGAAACGGAGCAAAGGTACTGATTGAACAATCATTGAAAGCGGCAGGAGATACAAAGCTTCTTTTGTTCGAGAAAGCCTTTGAGGCATATGGACGTATTTTTGACAGGAACTGTACCTATCATGTAAAACCTTATCCGGGGATAAGAGAGATGCTCTTAAAGCTGAAAGATCAAAACATGAAATTAGGAGTGTTGTCGAACAAACCGGATCGTCAGGCAGTTCATGTTGTGGAAGAAATATTCGGGAAAGAGACGTTTGACCTTGTGTGGGGGCAGAGAGAAGGTGTACCGAGAAAACCGGATCCTTCGGCATTGTTTGCGATGGCAGAGTCATTAGGGGTGTCTTCGGAAGAGGTATTGTATATCGGAGATTCAGAGGTCGACGCTGCGACGGGAAATGCGGCGGATATGGATACGGTTCTTGTAGAATGGGGATTTCGATCACGAGAAGAACTGGAAAAGGCAGATGCATACAGAATTGTGGCAGCGGCAGATGAAATTCTTGACATTATCAGGTAAAGGGGAAAAAGACAGATGAATGAGTACAGTGAAGAGTGTCTGAACACATTTTTGAAAGAACAGAAAAAATTATTTGATGAGCCTGTGGCAGAAAACATGGAAGAAGCAGAAGCGTTTCTTGCAGACTGTATGGCTGTCGTAGTCGATTCTATTGACGAGGTGAGAGAATACTTTGAAGAAGAGGGAGTAGATGTGGACGGAATGTCCGCAGAAGATCTTGAGGAAGCTTCGGAAGTGTTCGCTTTGCCGGACGGAACGTATTTGATCGTTGAAGGATAATACCGGTGAAAGCAAATGTATGAATAATATTTGTCAAGTATTGTTGTATGAATATAAGGCAGCAAAGAGAAAAGGCCGCAGTTATTTTACTGCGGCTTTTTCGACGGCTTCGGAAACGGCGTCCAATATAAGTTGCGACGTATATGGCGTATCTTCGGACAGAGTGATTGAATCAGGTGACTGTGTTTCATAGATTTGTTCGGCAATTTCTTCGATGGCAGGCTGGATGAGTGGGAACATAGTCGTTACTGTTTCATCAAGATTGGAAAAACGGATTGAATTGATCTTGTAAGCGTCTACGGAAACTTCTACTTCCAGGTTCGTATTATTTAGTGTGAGAGTGGAAGTATATGTTCCGGGCGTGTACTGTTTTTCGTTTTTTACGGCGCTGTCTTTTTTGCCTGTTCCGAACATAAAAATAAGCAGGACGATGACAAGGAGCGCAAGTGCCGCAAAAATGGCGGTATAAATAATTTCTTTCATGTGAAGAACAACGATTTTTGTTCTGGAACTCATAGAGTTACCTCCCGATTATCCGGCTGCCGTTTTACGGCGATCCGCTTTTTTTATAAGTGTATGTTTGGAAAAGGAAAAATATGCATGTTATCTGCGTGACAAAGGAAGAGAGATATTGTAAAATATTTGTGCTGTATAGGAGGTAGAAGATATGTTTATTATCGCGGGACTTGGAAATCCGACAAAACAATATGAAGGAACGAGACATAATGTCGGATTTGAAGTAATAGACAGGATTTCAGAGAAATATAATATAGATGTGGATGCAAAAAAACACAGAGCGCTGATCGGAAAGGGAATCATTCAGGGGCAGAAAGTTATTTTGGCTAAGCCCCAGACTTATATGAATTTAAGTGGCGAAAGCGTACGCAGTTTGCTTGATTATTATAAGGTGGATGAAGAACATGAACTGATCGTTATTTATGACGATATCAGCTTAGACGTAGGACAACTTAGAATCAGAGCGAAAGGAAGCGCAGGAGGACATAACGGGATGAAAAATATTATTGCTCATCTTGGAAGCCAAGTATTTCCCCGTATTAAAGTAGGAGTCGGAGAGAAGCCGGCGAAATACGATTTGGCGGATTATGTGCTCGGACATTTTTCAAAGGGGGAAGCGAAGTTGATGGATGAAGGGTATGACCATGCGGTTCATGCCGTGGAATTGATCGTTTCAGGTCAGATCAATGAGGCGATGAATGAATATAACCGGAAAAAGAAAGAGGAAAAATAAATTATGAAAGCGTTGCTTGCTCCCCTTGCGGAACTGGCGGATTATGAAGAAATCCGGAAAAACAGAACAAAAGAAAACGGAATGATACAGATCTCGGGTTGTGTAAATACTCAGAAGATACATTTGCTTAGTGGAATCGGATCGGGATGCGGGTATAAACTTGTTGTTTTTTCAAATGAGGAAAAGGCAAAGAAGGCATACGAAGAGTATTTACTGTTTGGAGAAGAGACGTATTTGTATCCTGCAAGAGATTGCTTTTTATTATGCGGATATTAAAGGGAAGACACTTACAAATCGAAGAATGGAAGTGTTAAGAGCGATTGCAGAAAAGAAAAAGAAGAGCCGGTCACTGTGATTACGACGATGGATGCTTTTTTGGACGGGATCACTTTACCCCGGATGAAATTCGAAAAAAACAGAATTCTATTACAGGAGAAGATACGGTTGATCTTACGAAACTTGAACAAGATCTGACGGCTCTTGGATATGAGAGAGAAAGCCAAATAGAAGCGCCGGGTCAGTTTGCGGTCAGAGGGGGAATTATCGATGTTTTTCCTCTTGCGGAAGAGATGCCGGTGCGGATTGAGCTTTGGGGTGATGAGATCGATTCTATCCGTATGTTTGATGCTAAGAGCCAGAGGTCGATAGAAAATATTTCGGAGATCACAATTTATCCGGCTTCGGAAAATTGTTTTGGAAACAATGGTTTGGTATCCTTTTTGAAATATTTTCCGGAAAATGAAACACTATTATTTTATGATGAACCGCACAGACTGCAGGAGACGGCGGAAACAGTAGAGGCGGAATATACGGAAAGTTTGAAAAACCGGGCTGATGCAGGTATGAAAGAAGAAGGCGAAGAAGAGTTGAGAGTCTTTCAGACAAAAGATATCATCAGTGAGATGAATCGTTACAGCGGGATCGGTTTGACAACGCTCGAATCAAAATGCGGTTTATTTAAAGTAAGATCGGTTTATACGGTGCAGGCAAAAGGGGTAAATCCTTATAATAACAGTTTTGAGCTTTTGACACGTGATTTAAAGCGGTTAAAACGAAACGGGTACAGAGTTGTCCTTTTATCGGGTTCGAGAACGAGAGCAAAACGTCTGGCGGAAGATTTAAGAGACTATGATTTGAGCAGTTTTACAGTGAAGATATGCAGAGGGAAGTAAAACCGGGCGAGATCATGGCAGCGTACGGCTATGCGTCAGAAGGGTATGAGTATCCGATGCTTAAATTTGTCGTTATTTCGGAGTCGGATATTTTCGGAAGAAAAAAGGAAAAAGAAAAAACCGCAAAAATGTATGAAGGTCAGCGGATTCAGGATTTTGCCGAGCTGAAACCCGGAGATTACGTTGTTCACGAAAATCATGGAATCGGCGTATATAAAGGAATTGAAAAAATTTGAAGTAGAGAGATCGTAAAAGATTATATGAAGATCGTCTATGCCGAAGGCGGAGTCTTGTATATACCTGTGGCACAGATGGATCTGATCCAGAAATATGCAGGAGCGGATGCAAAGAAACCTCGGTTGAATAAACTCGGAACGATCCAGTGGGGAAAAACAAAAATGCCAAGTAAAGGAAGCTGTTCAGATTGTAGCGAAAGATCTTGTAGAATTGTACGCGGTCAAGACAACAAGTCGGAAGGATTTGTATATGGACCGGATACTGTCTGGCAGAAAGAGTTTGAGGAAATGTTCCGTTCGAGGAAACGGATGATCAGCTTCAGGCAATAGAAGATACAAAGCATGATATGGAAAGTAAGAAGATCATGGATCGTCTTATCTGCGGAGACGTAGGATACGGAAAGACAGAAATTGCTATACGGGCGGCATTTAAAGCGGTTCAGGAAGGAAAACAGGTTGTATGTCTCGTGCCGACGACGATTTTAGCTCAGCAGCACTATAATACATTTGTACAGCGACTGAAAGAGTTTCCTGTAAGAATCGATCTGCTCTGTCGGTTTCGGTCGGCGGCAGAACAGAAAAAGACAATAGAGGACACGAAGAAAGGGTTTGTGGATATTCTTGTCGGAACGCACAGAGTTTTGTCAAAGGATGTAGTGTTTAAAGATCTTGGATTGCTGATAATAGACGAAGAACAACGGTTTGGCGTGACCCATAAAGAAAAAATGAAAAAAATTAAAGGAAAATATTGATGTTCTGACATTGACGGCAACACCGATTCCCCGGACGCTTCATATGAGTCTGATTGGTATTCGGGATATGAGCGTATTAGAAGAAGCTCCGAATGAAAGGATGCCCATTCAGACTTATGTAATGGAGTATAATGACGAAATGGTTCGGGAGGCAATCACGCGGGAGTTGGCAAGAGACGGACAGGTATATTATGTTTATAATCGCGTCAATGATATTGCCGATGTTGCGGGACGTATACAAAGTCTTGTTCCGGATGCGAATGTTGCATTTGCGCATGGACAGATGAAAGAGAGGGAGCTGGAAGATATCATGTATGATTTTATCAACGGTGATATCGATGTTCTTGTTTCAACGACGATTATTGAGACCGGATTGGATATTCCGAATGCGAATACGATGATCATACAGGATGCGGACCGATTCGGATTATCTCAGCTTTATCAGCTTCGGGGACGTGTCGGTCGTTCTAATCGTATGGCATATGCATTTCTTCTGTATCAGAGAGACAAATTATTAAAAGAAGTGGCAGAGAAGAGGCTCTCGGCGATCCGTGAGTTTACAGATCTCGGATCCGGAATCAAAATCGCCATGCGAGACCTTGAAATTCGCGGGGCAGGTAATCTTTTAGGAGAAGCGCAGAGCGGTCATATGGAAGCGGTAGGGTATGATCTTTATTGCAAAATGCTAAATGAAGCGGTCAGACAATTAAAAGGCGGGCCGGAAGCAGAAACGTTTACAACATTGATTGATCTAAATGTAGATGCATATATTCCGGAATATTATATTAAAAATGAATATCAAAAGCTGGATATATATAAACGGATCGCGGCGATTGAAAGTGAGGAAGAGTTAGAAGATATGACGGAAGAACTGATCGACCGCTTTGGCGATATTCCGAAAAAAGTGCAGCAGCTTCTTGTGATAGCATCTTTAAAAAGTCTGGCTCATTCGGTGTATGTTACTGCTATCGAGCAAAAAGGTGAAGAAATTCGATTTACAATGTATGAAAAAGCAAAGATCGATCCATCCGGTATTCCTAAATTTTTGGATAGTTATAAAAACGATCTGATATTCAGGGCAGAAGAACCGCCGTATTTTCTGTATTGCAGAAAAGGCAGAAACAAAAAAAGCAATACAGAAAATGTACTGGATACAGTGAGACGGATTTTGGAAGACCTAAAAAAGCTGACTTAAATTTAAGATTTTAAATTAGGACCTGACTTTAAGATTTTAAATTAGGACTTGAGATAGAAATAAAAACACGGTATACTAAAAACATGTTGTGCCGTGGTGATAAAGAACGGTACAGACGATATTTTAACACGGGAGAGGAGAATCGTTATGGTACGATTTGGAAAAAAAGCCGCTCTTCTTGCAATGGCAGGAGTGTTGACGGCGGCGTCGGTTACAGGATGCAGCGGGGCGATTGATGCAGAAGCGACTGTTGTAACGGTAGGAAAGGAAAAGGTTCCGCTTGGAGTTGTGAATTTTTATGCAAGGATGATGCAGGGACAGTATGAGACATATTATGCGGGGATGATGGGGACAACTGCAGAAGAACTGTGGACGCAGGATGCGGGAGATGACAAGACGTATGAAGAGTCAGTGAAAGACAGCGTGATGGAAGCAGTGGAAAACATGTACCTCATCTCACAGCATTCAGGCGAATACGAAGTCGTTCTAACGGAAGATGAGAAAGAAGCGATTCAAAAAGCGGCGGAGCAGTTTGATAAAGATAACAAGGATGAGTCAAAAGAGGCGGTTTCCGGTTACAGAAAAGATATCGAAAAATATTTGGAGCTTATGACGATCCAGTCAAAGATGAGTGAAAAAATGCGTGAAGGCGTAAACGAGGAAGTGTCAGATGAAGAAGCGGCACAAAAGAGTATGGAATACGTATATTTTTCTTACACATCAACAGATGAGTCGGGATCGGTAACGGAACTGACAGATGAAGAAAAAGCAAAAGCAAAATCAACTGCAGAAACGATCGCAGAACGCGCAAAAGCAGGGGAAGATTTTGCGGCAGTTGCAGCAGAACTCGGAACAGAGGTGCAAAAAACCGCATTTGATGCAAAGAGTACATCTCCGGATGCAGCTCTGATCGAGGCGGCGAATGCTTTAGCGGCAGAAGGCGATGTGACAGGTGCAATCGAGTCTGACGCAGGGGTGTATGTGGCAAAGCTGACAAGCCTTCTCGATCGCGAGGCAACGGATCAGAAGAAAGCTTCCATTATCGAAGAGCGTAAGCAGGAACAGTATGATTCTCTTCTGAAAAAATGGAGAAAAGAAACAGATATCAAAGTAGATAAGAAAGTATGGAAGAAAGTAGATTTTGAAGAAACAGGTGTAAAGATCATCACATCGGAAAAATCCTCTTCGGAAGAACCTTCTTCTGATGAAACAAAATAATTGTTTTATTAAAATAAAAACAGAATAAAAACAGATAAAGTAAACTCCGAACAGAATCTATGATTAAAAGAATCTGTTCGGAGTTTTTATAATGAAGCTGTTTTATACAAGAAACGAGAATGTGAAACTTTTTCTGTAAATAATGTTTTAGAAGGTCTTCTATGGTAAAATATTTTATCATAAGGAGGCCTTTTATTATGGCAAGAGAAAAGAAACCTGTACACAAAGTACAAATGACAGAA
>ENA-OQET01000237-OQET01000237.1-human-gut-metagenome-genome-assembly--contig:-NODE-237-length-30791-cov-6.270219_pt1 | contig 30791 bp, 15 predicted proteins | sample MGYA00242800_ERZ504645 | MGnify/ENA primary metagenome ERZ504645 (study PRJEB26092, sample SAMD00036308) | human gut metagenome | host: Homo sapiens | study: EMG produced TPA metagenomics assembly of... | reverse complement strand
CAAGAAGGAAACCGGACTCACTGACGAGAAAATACCGGGAACTTACCGGAGTAATGCTCTCCTGGTTGGCAGCTGCCCTTCCTTCCATTTCATTCACACTTTCTGTTTCGATCACTGTATTAGGTACCGGCGCTTCTTCCCTCATCTGGTAACGTGCCGCCCCGTAGATCACAAGAACCGATACTACAGCTGATATACTGAACAGTCCCAGGGCAAATAAAAAATGTTTCATGGATACTACCTCCTGTATCAAGTCATATACGTTCATTTACTGACCTTTTCAGAAATAGTATCTGCCATAATAGACCATTTTAAACATATCCTGGCACTGTTTGCAATACCATTTACAGTAATCTTACTTTCTTTAAAATGCGGATCATTTTTGTTCCCATAGGCATATCCCGCAGTTCTTCTTCATCAAAACGTCCTTTCGACTTTATCAATGCCGTTTTCAGCATCATTGTCAGGCTCTTGAACAAGGCATCCATCCGCTCACGGATGACAGTGGCATCTTCCTTTAACAACACCTCATGCTTGCCTACAGATACGGCACGGGCACCTTCCCGCAACGTTCCATTATTCAGCTTCTGTTTGAACTCCTTGTAGCCAAGCTCCGGGAAACGCTCTTCCCAAAGCGCTTCCAGACGTACGACGTAAACCCCGTCCTCCCTTCTACCTTTGTCAGATAGCTATGGAATTCACGGGCAAAGACATCACCCGTCTTGTCCTGGACATATCCTTCGGTCAACAGATTCTTGGGGCTGATTTCAAGCAGATGCCTTCCATAACGCTGCATCAAATCGTCTTCCAGCCAAAGCAAGGCAGTCTTGATGAGCTGTCCCAACTCTGCTTCATACTCCAGCTTGTTCTTTGTACGCGGCAGTTTCACCACAAACTCGAAATCGGACAAAGACACCATGATTTCCGGTTTCTCCCCTTTCATGCGGTACACTTCCATGAGCTTTCTCAGAATAAGCACCAGCTGTTCCTGGGCAATGTTCCCCGTCTGATGCAGACGCTTCATATAATAGAAGTCCCGTTCATGGTAGTCGGTAGCGGCAATGCCACGTATCTCCGTATCACGCGCGGCACGCCCTATCTCCTGAATATAGTCGACAAACGTACTGGATGGCGCCACATGGTATACACGGTCTATATCACTGATGTCCACTCCCATACCAAAGGCTTTCGTAGCCACAATCAGTTTCTTGGTCCCCTCCTTGAATTCCTGCACAATGGCAGCTTTCTGTTCCTTTTCCTTCTTGCCATAATAGGAAGCGACCAGACGCCAGTCTGCCGGCTTCACCCACGTCTTCAGGCGCATGTCGATGCCACCCGCAAAAGGATAATAGAGCAATGTCTTGTGTCCGTCCAGGAAGTCCTCGACCCGCGCAGCCACCACGCGCTGCTTTGCCTTGTCGTATGTCTCCCCGTCCTCCATCTCCATCTGACGGATGTCAAAGCCAATATTCCGGCGCTTCACCGTACCTACATAAAGCACACAAGGCTCCATCTGCAAGGAACGGATAGTCTCGAATATCATGTCATTGCCTCCTTTGGGATTCCAGACAGCCGTAGCAGTCAATGCAAACAACGGGAAATTATAGCCGAGAGTCTGTTTCAAAGCAGTCAGGTAGCGCCCCAAGAACCAGTAGTCCACACGGAACTCCTTGCCCCATGTCGTTACCGTATGCGCCTCATCGACCACCACCAGACCGATGCGGCGCTCGCCTACAAAATGCTTGATGTCGTAAGAGAGAAGCAATTCCGGCGAGAGATAGAACAAATCAATCTCCCCCTCACGCACCTGCCGGTAAACCTCCATCTTCTGTTCCGGCGATAAATCGGACGAGGCGTATGCCACACGCGTATACCCCAGTTCTTGCAGACTTTCCACCTGGTCTACAATCAACGCCTTCAAAGGGGAAACCACAATGGTAAGCAGATTATACTCCTTCCCCAAATAGATGGCAGGAAGCTGGAACAACAAGGATTTTCCGGAGCCGGTAGGGGCAGTCAGCAAGATATTGTCTACCTGCGTTTCACCTTTCCAAGCCTTTTCAGCCTCCAGTATAACGTTCTCTATCAGCTGTCCCTGCGAAATGCAGAGTTTCTCTTTTCCCTTGGACAAGTCATCGTAAATCTCAAGATTACGAAACTGTTCGTAGCCGTAAGTCTCCTTTAAAATCGTGTTTATGGTTTCGCGGCAGTTTTCAGGCAGATGCCTTTCCTTCAAATCCGGTAACCGGCGTGTCGTTGCTTCTTGTACATTCATTATTATTGTAGTGTGGGGGTATTAAAAAGAAAAGAAGTAATTCTTCAACCATAGTTATCGGTTTTGGAATTACTTCTCCCTATGTTTCAAAATATTACCAGACATACCGGTAAGTTTTTTCTTTTAAAGCGTATCAATATTCCTCCTCGTTGAAGAAAAAGTCCTCTTTGCTGGGATAATCGGGCCAAATATCTTCTATGCTTTCATAAATCTCGCCTTCATCTTCCATTTCCTGCAGATTCTCAATCACTTCAAGCGGAGCACCCGAACGCATGGCATAATCTATCAATTCATCCTTAGTTGCCGGCCAAGGAGCATCTTCCAACTTAGATGCTAATTCCAATGTCCAATACATAGTCTCTAGTATTAAAATTGTGAATATTAAGTCCTATTTCTATTTTTCGGCAAAAGTATAACAATTTATTTCACTTGCAACTATTATTCCAAAATATTTCACCTTTTTTGTCGTCTTGATTCATTTTACGGGAAAGAACGAACAAATAATCAGACAAGCGGTTCACGTAAGCCAGTAATTCCGAAGCGATTTCCACTTGTTCGGCCAGAGCAAGAATCCGACGCTCTGCACGACGGCAAACCGTACGGCAAACGTGGCAGACTGCCGCACCGCGACTTCCGCCGGGAAGAATAAAGGCTGAAAGAGGAGGCAAAAGAGTATCCAAACGGTCTATCTCCCGCTCCACCATTTCCACCTGCTCCGAGCTGATGATACTGGCTTCTTTCAGCTCCATTTTCTCCCGGTCTGTGGCCAGATGAGAGCCTACGGCAAAAAGTCTGTCTTGCACTTGCTGCAGAAAATCTTTATCCTTTCCGTCAAGCAGGTACGTGATGAGAAGACCCAGATTGGAATTCAGCTCATCCACCGTACCGTATGCCTCAAGGCGGATATGCGTTTTAGGTACACGGGTTCCGCCTACAAGAGAGGTGGTTCCTTTATCTCCGGTTTTGGTGTATATCTTCATAAGGAATTAATGTTTAGGGGTTAGGGATTAATGTTTAGCAGCCAGTAAGTGGAGCTAAGCACTAATCACTAACCGCTAATCACTATTGAAACGCCTAAAGATAATCAAAAGTTGACAATATAGTCTTGTTTTATCTTTGTTTTATCGAAGAATATGATACCAAGGTCATAAAGGTCGAACGTAATGCCCACCCGTCCGTCCTGCTTCATGCGCTTCCAGAGGGCAAACATCTGCGGAGTGTAACGGATACCCTCAATCACAAAAACAGACTTTCCCCTGGTACGGGTGGAACAGATGCGGAAGACCTCCTCTACAAAATCGGGATGACGATAATCGTGCAAATAAAGGAAATCAACGGGAACGCCACTCTCCAGAAAGAGCTCGGAAAGGTCGGAAGCTGAGGTATAATCTGCCCCCTCCTTCCCCGCTTTCAGATAGAGGGCAGAAGCGGCAAGCGTACCGGCATCTACAATGGTCTCCGGCTGGGTATAGTTTACCAGACGGAACAGAAGGCGTTTTACTTTCTTCGATTCGTACTTCCAACGTTTATCTTTCTCCAGCTCCAGTTGCTTCTGTGCCTTGGCCAGCTCTTCATATTTATAATAAGCCGTACTTTCGTAAATTACATGCGTAATCAGGTTAAAGGCAAAAGGAGAATGTACACCGTAGCCGCAACGGTGCCGGAAACGGTACAGCCAGATAAAAGGCCGTTTTAGAGTAAGCAAAATACGATTCATTATTTTAATGCGCTAATGTACCTTCGAAAGTCACCCCTTCACCCGAAGAATAATTCTCCGTAACAGTCAGGAGTACCTTGTTATCCTCAAAGCAGAGCGTAAGCCCAAGAGCGCTTATCCAGTTGACATAATGTACTTTCAGTTGCAAAGCATCAGGTGACGCCCACGCATAACTGCCTGCCACCTGGAAAGGGCCTTCTATACCCTTAAAACGCCCCTTTGCAGCAACCGAATACGGAGGATAGCCATCAATTGCCGCTTTCGACCATTGCTTATAGCCAAACGGAAGACTGTATGTCTTTCCGTCTTTCTCCACCACAGTCATCACTACTTCTTGCTGCTTGAATTGCAGTTCGATGGATTGCCATCCGTATTTGTTCTCTCCGAGCAGGATGCGCTTGCCTGCGTATTTCTGTGAAAGGGAGGAAGCAGCCTTTCCTTGCACTAACGGCAGTTGATAAGAACGCTGTTTCTTCTGCAGGCGCTTGTAGTCCTTACCGGGCGCTAATACCTGGTCACCGACCTCCGGCAACAAGCGGTTCCAGACCAGACGACGCTGCCGACGACCGTCTATCAATGTACATTCGGTAATGACCACTACCATATTCTTATCCGGAACAATCAGAATGTATTGTCCCAAAGCCCCGTCAGCACGTACAGCACCCGGATATTCGCAAAGCCACATCTGATAGCCATAATCTCCTATCTGTCTGGTCATCATCTGCTCCACCCAGGAAGCCGGAAGCAACTGCTTGCCTTCCCAAACACCCCGGTTCAGCAGCAACAATCCGAATTTTGCCAACGACTCGCTCTGGATATGCAGTCCCCAGCCACCGGTATTGATGCCTTCGGGGCTTATCTCCCACGCAACGTCCGTGATATGCATCGGGATGAAAAGCTTCTGCTTCAGATAATCCAGCAAGGTCATGCCCGTCACCTTCTGCACAATGGCAGAAAGCATATAGGTACTAATCGAATCATATTCAAACTTCTTGCCCGGAGTTTTCACCGGTTTGGCAAGGAAGGTACGTATCCAGTCGGAAGTGAGGTTGCGCATATTCCAGTCGGGAGTGATACCCGACGTCATGGTAAGCAGGTCACGGACAGTCATGTCTGCCAGATTAGCGGAAACCGAATCAGGAAGAAGTTCCGGGAAGAAAGCGGCGACGCGGTCTGTCAAACGCAAGCGGTTGTCTGCAATGGCAAGTCCTACGGCAGCCCCGACAAAGGTTTTGGAGCAGGAATACATGGTATGGCGATATTCCGGCGCGAACGGAGCCGGATAGATTTCTCCGATGACCTTGCCGTGACGCACCACCACCACGCTGTGGATATCTGTTTTCGGCAATGCCATCAGTGAATCAAACAAGGCAGTGACAGCCTTGGAAGGGACTCCTTCTGCCTCGGGTGTGGAACGTGGCAACTCATTGATTTGTGCATGAACTGCCAACGCTCCCAGCAAGCCGAGAAACAAGAAGAAAAAACGTACTCTATTTTTCATAATTATCTAAGATATTTGTTCTACATGCACTGCAAATGTACAGCATTCGGACGCGAAAGACAAATAACTTGATAATTTTGTCGGGGAACTATTTTTAGACAGAAGAACAAAAGGACATATTTTACTTTATGACTTTTGTTCTTCTGTTCTTTTGTTCTTCTGTCTAAAACATCTTCTGTTCTTCTGTCCGAATCATCAGAAGAAATACACCGCCGCTTCTTCTCCCTTGTTCAACTCCAACGAGAATACCGGTTTCTTGTAAGTACGCGTGCGTCCTCCTACCTTCACTTCGGCACGGACAGCACTTGCGGGCATCTTTACTGTAAATTTACCCGGAACAAGAGCGGTAACAACAGCCCTCGTTGCCCGTCCATCCTTCCAGTCCAGGTCTATGGAAGCACCGCCGCGTACGCGCATTCCACGGAAGTTGCCGGCAGTCCAGCTATCCGGCAGGGCAGGAAGCAGATGGATAAAGCCCTCATGACTTTGCAACAGCATTTCGCCGACTCCCGCCGCGCCACCGTAGTTGCCATCAATCTGGAAAGGCGGATGCGAACAGAACAAATTAGGAAAAGTGCCGCTACCATGACCTCCCGTCGCAGCATCAACAGCAGGATGCAGCAAACTCTTGAAGAGTTTCCAAGCACGGTTTCCGTCGCCCAAACGAGCCCAGAAGTTTATCTTCCAAGCACGGCTCCAGCCGGTACCCTCATCTCCACGACGGTTCAAGGTCATCCGGCAGGCTTCGGCAAGCTCGGGGGTGGACTCCGGCGAAATCAGGTTTCCCGGATGCAGGCCGTAGAGATGGGAAACGTGGCGGTGGTGCACATCCACTTCCTTATAATCTTCCAGCCATTCCTGCAAGTATCCTTCCTTACTGATTTGCATGGGTGGGAATCTCTTCAGGTCCACCTCAAGCTTCGCCACATAATCCGCATCACAATCCAGCAGGCGAGCGGCGGCGATGACATTAGTATAAAGCTCGGTGAGCAGTTGCACATCCATAGTGGGACCCATACAAATGCTGACGGGAGTCACGCTGTCACCCGGCACATAGAAACTGTTTTCCGGAGAAGAAGTGGGGGGCAGTTACCAGCCAGCCATGCGAAAGCTCCTGCACGGTGGTGGAACTAAAGAACCGGGCGGCACCTTTCAAGACTGGATAGATACGGCGCAGATAATCCTTGTCCTGCGTATACAGATAGTGTTCCCACAAATGGGGCACACAACCAAGCGCCACCGGTATTGGTAGCTCCCCAGGAGGGGTTTCGCCGGGAGCGGTATAATTCCCATACGTTGGTCATCATGTGGAGCACCCAGCCATCTGCCTCATCGCCATAGAAGGTACGCGCACTTGCCTCTCCCGAAGGGATAAGGCGCTCCATCAGCGTCGTCAGCGGCTGATAGAGTTCGGAGAGGCCGGCTTGCTCCAAGGGCCAGTGGTTCATCTGGATATTGATGTTCGTATGATAGTCCCCGTTCCAGGGAGTCGATACTCCATTTGCCCAGAGTCCTTGCAGATTGGGCGGCAAGCTGCCGGGACGGGTACTGCTGATGAGCAGATAGCGTCCGTAGTTATAGTACAGAGCAGCCAATGCCGGCGACTCCTGCTGTGTGAAGCGGAGGATGCGCTCGTTCGTCGGGAGCGTATCATCCGGCGTGGCAGGAAGCGTCAAGGAAACACGGTCGTAGAGGGAACGGTGAGCGGTGACATGGTTGGATAATGAAGAATGGAGAATGGCACATGGAGAATTAGCGGGGGCGGTGAAAGGACGGAGCAAGCTGTCGCAGACTTCCGCATAGCGTTCGCCCGGGAAGTCGGTACCGGCAGCGGCATAGGAGGTAGCGGCAGAAAGTATCAGCCAGGCTTCCTGCCCGTTCTTCAAGCGGATACCGTTTTCCGGGCTGACAGATGATTCACCACCGTTCTGTACGAGTTGCATGGCTACACAGTATTCATACCGTCCAAACCGGGTTTACCGCTTTCCAACATGCCGTCCATCAAAAGGGTGTTCCCTTGGACAGTCACCGAGCTATGTTCCGCACGGCTCAAACGGGCAGAGAAGTTCAGAGCCCCTTCATGTCCGGCAACCAGATGAATCAGCATGACATCACGGTCACGGGAAACAAAATACTCACGGCGATAATCGACATCTTCCAGCCTGAAAGCCGTGTATGCCACCGCATCGCGCAAGTTGAGCCAACGGCGATAGTTGTTTAATGGAGAGTTGAGAATGGATAATGAAGAATTGTAGGTAAAATCTATATCCAAATCGCCCAATACCTGATAGGTTCCATATCTCCCGTCAGTCTCCTGCTTCTTCGGAACAAAACTGCTGTACATCAGCTCCTGTGCCTCTCGGTTCTTTCCCTCAAACAACAGTTGCCGGATGGCAGGCAGACTCTTCGAAGCATCCGGATTGCTATAATCCGCCTCCATTCCGCTCCATAATGATATTTCATTCAGCACAATGTGCTCACGGAGAATGCCTCCGTCGGGCATCATGCCCAAGCGTCCGTTGCCCAAAGGAAGAGTCTCCTCCCAGATAGCGGCAGGTGACGTATAGTACAACTGATGATTACAACTGTCGGCAGGCGCATCGGCTGCACGAAGCAGCAACGAGGCTGCAAGCAGAAATAGAGTGGCAAGTGTCTTCATATTGTTTTTTGATTCTGATTTCAGGCTGCAAACTTACTGCATACACTTTGCAGCATTGCTGCATACCTTTTGCAGTGACGCTGCAAAGCAATTGCAGTAGCGCTGCAAAAGGTATGCAGTACCACTGCAAAACAGTTGCACTGATTTTGCAGTGGTTACGCACTGATTATAAGATTATTGCATTTCGAACGAAACTACACCACGGACGTCGGCAGACGAAGCGCAAACGTATGCCTTGAACTTACCCGGTTCGTACTTCCAAGCTGCGGAAGCCTCATCGTAGAACTTCAAATCATCCGGAGTAAGGGTGAAAGTCACGCTCTTCTCCTGGCCCGGTGCCAAAGCGACTTTTGCAAAATGTTTCAGTTCCTTTACAGGACGAAGCACACTGCATTTATCATCGCCTACATAAAGCTGTACAATCTCTTTTCCGGCAATGCTACCCGTATTCTTCACGGCAACTGTCACCGTCAGCGTACCGTCGGCAGCCATGGCCTTGGCAGAAGCCACCGGTTTGCCATATGTAAAGGTAGTATAGCTCAAGCCATGACCGAAGGGGAAGAGTGCCGGAACCTTCTTGGTGTCGTGCCAACGATAGCCCACCAGAATATCTTCCTTATACTCCTGCTTAATGCTGTCGCCCGGATAACTGAGTTCATCAAAAGCATGTGCACCGCAATCCGTCAACTTGGCAGGGAAAGAGAAGGGCAACTTTCCGCTTGGATTCACCGCACCACTCAGGATGTCAGCCAGAGACTTGCCACCCATGGAGCCTAAATACCAACCTTGCACAATGGCAGGAACCCGGGATACCCACGGCATTTCCACCGCATTACCGCTGAGAAGCACCAGAACGAGATTCTTGTTTACACCCAGCAAAGCTTCAATCAGTTCATCCTGCCCGAAAGGCAAGCCGTATTCCAGACGGTCGCCGCCTTCACAATCCTGGAAGTGGTTCTTGTTCAATCCGCCTACCAGTACCACCAAGTCTGCCTTTTTCGCCATTTCCACGGCTTCTGCACGGAGTGAGTCTACCACATTCTGCGGAATTTCATCTGCACGGCCGTACATCGGACGACCGGCGGCATAGCCTTTCGCATAGGCTACCTTATCACCATAAACGGCACGCAAGCCATCCAGCGGAGATACCATATCCTTCACTTTCAGTTCGGAAGAGCCTCCTCCCTGATTCAGCAAGCGTACGGCATTATCGCCCACCACCAGGATATTCTGATACTTGGCTGCATCAATCGGCAGCAACGGGGCACCTTTCTTTACCACCGGAGCATTCTTCAACAGCACAATGCCCTCATTGCCTATCTCGCGGGCAGCGGCATAATGCTCTTCCGTAGCTACCGAACCATAGGGTTTCTGACGGTTCATCGCCGTACGGAATATCAGACGAAGAATGCGGGAAGCCTTGTCGTCTATCGTAGACATCGGCACTTTGCCATCCTTCAACATCTGGAGGTAAGGGCTGGCAAGGTAATAATCGTTATAGGTAAATACACTCTCGGACGTCAGACCGTTGGTGTAAGACCCCATTTCAATATCCAGACCGTTGACGGCAGCTTCATAGGTGTCGTGGGCACCGCCCCAGTCGGTAATGACACAGCCGTCGAACTTCCAGTCATCTTTCAGAATCTTGTTCAGTGTGAAATCGTTATGGCAGGCGTGCTGGCCGCGAATCTTATTGTAAGCGCCCATAATGCTCCAAGCACCTCCCTCTTCTACTGCAGCCTTGAATGCCGGCAGATAGATTTCATACAGAACACGGTCGCTAAGATTCACATCAATATGTCCGCGCCACAGTTCCTGGTTGTTCAGCGCATAGTGCTTGACACAAGCTGCCACTCCGTTCTTCTGCAACTCCTGGATGTAAGGTACGCACATCACACTGGCCAGATAAGGGTCCTCGCCCATATATTCAAAATTACGCCCGTTCATCGGAGTGCGGTAGATGTTGACGCCGGGGCCCAGCAACACATCCTTTTCACGATAGCGCGCTTCCTCACCGATGGCCTTGCCATACTTGGCAGACATGTCCGGATTCCAGGTAGCGGCCAGACAAGTCAAGGCCGGGAAAGCGGTAATGCTGTCATTGGTCCAGTTGGCATATCCCCAGTCATTCCAGTTGATTTCGGCACGGACACCGTGAGGGCCGTCGCTCATCCAAAGCTCGGGAATGCCGAGCCGCGGAACACCCGCACTGCTGAATTTACTCTGCGCATGGCAAAGGGCTACCTTCTCTTCCAGTGTCATCCGGCTGAGAGCATCCTTTACACGTGCTTCAATAGGTTGTGCATCGTCCATATAGACCGGTGTCTGTGCAGACACGGTACTGATGGAGCATGCAAGAAATAAGGTTGCTAAAAATTTATTCTTCATGTCTTAATTGGTTAATATGCTAATGTGCCAATTAGCACATCAAATTATCATTTAACTTTAATCGCCGTCGTCGCCTTCTCCAGCCCATCAGCCGTAGCCGTCACCTTGACACCACCCGGTTCACCGTTGTTCTGCAGTACCACCAGGCACTTTCCGTAGAAAGCCTTGCGGTGGTTGTCCTTGAACTTCTCCATAGAGATGGGGCTTCCGTTATCCACTCCAGCAATGAAGCCGGCACCTTCTACGGCAAAGGTCACATCGTTTTCGGCATTCGGACACAAATTTCCATCTTTGTCCAGAATCTCAACCGTAATGAAACTCAAGTCTTTGCCATCTGCCTGAATGGTACTGCGGTCGGGGCTGAGACGAATCTGTGCAGGTTCACCCGCTGTCCGGATTTCCTGCTCGGCCACAGTCTTTCCTTCCTTGCGGGAAACAGCCTTTACCGTACCCGGCTCATACTTCACGCGCCACATGACGTGGAAATCGTCTTTTCCCTTGTTGCGCACACCCTGCGACTTTCCATTCACGAAAAGCTCCACTTCGTCGGCATTATTATAATATGCCCACAAATCGATGTCTTGTCCCTCCGTCCAATTCCAATGCGGGAAAAGATGCAACACCGCCTTATCCGGACGCCACTCGGACTGATACATGTAGTAGACATCCTTCGGGAAGCCGGCCAAGTCGATAATGCCAAAGTAAGAGCTGCGTGCCGGCCAACCGTAAGGAGTAGGCTCACCGATATAATCGAAGCCCGTCCAGACGTATTGTCCACTGATAAAGTCGTTGTTCTTCACATGACGCATAGTACCTTCGTGACGGTTGCCCCAAGGAACATGACAGTTGTCATAAGAGGAGCAAGAGAACGAGGCATCATAGAAAGGCTTGTCCCAACGTTCGGGCCAGATGAACATCGAATCACTCGGCATCCGGTAGTAACCGCGTGTCATCAGGCCGGAAACACTTTCCGTCACGATGAACGGCTTGCCGGGGAAGTTCTCGGGAACACCTGCAAACCAGTCGTCATGGTAATTGAAGCCGATAATATCAAGCGCACCGGAACGGAACAAATGATTGTTCGGGTTCGGCTCGTTGCAGCCTGCCGTCACGGGGCGCGTGGCATCGAGCTTTCTCACCATATCTGCCAGTTTCTTTGTCAGCAGTGAGTTGACGGACATTTCTCCGTCCTTTGCCAGCATATCCGCACTGTGACCGAAGTTCAAGACCAGATTGGCCTCTTCCAGACTCAAGGTGTCGGCTTTGGCATCCGTCCACTGCTCCAGCACTTCGTTGCCGATGCTCCACATGAAGATGGAAGGATGATTGCGGTCACGCACGATAAGGTCAGTCAAATCGCGTTCGTGCCATTCGTTGAAATAGCGTGAATAATCGTGGCGGGTCTTTTTCTTGCGCCACATATCAAAGGTCTCGTCCATCACGATGAAGCCCATACGGTCGCAAAGGTCGAGCAACTCCGGTGCGGGAGGATTATGGGAGCAGCGGATGCCGTTGCAACCCATTTCTTTCAGAATCTCCAACTGGCGCTCGATGGCGCGCGTATTCACCGCAGCTCCCAGGCAACCCAAGTCATGATGCATGCAGACACCATTTATCTTCACTTGTTCACCATTCAGGATAAATCCTTTTTGTGCATCGAAGCGGAAAGTACGGATGCCGGTAGGAGTATAGTAACGGTCGAGTACCTCGCCGGTCTGCTTATCCTTGAGGATGCTTTCTACCCTATACATATAGGGCGTATCAATACTCCAAAGACGGGGATTCTTCAAGTGTATCTCCTGCTCCACTTCTGCCGGAGTAAGAGGCATCAACTGCGCTTCCGACACAGCCTCACCCACCGCATTGCCGTCAGCATCCACTAACCGGGATTGCAGGACGACATCGGCCATCTGTGCTTCTGCATCGTACTGTAGTTTGGTGCGTATCTTCAACTGGGCACTGTTCTTCGACACATCTTCTGCCGTAACATAGGTACCCCATTGCGCTATATGAGCTGGATTCAGCTTTGTCAGCCATACATTACGGTAGATGCCGCAACCGGAATACCAGCGCGAATTGGGCTGTTCGGCATTGTCCACACGAACCGCCAACACATTCTCCTCTCCCCACTTGATATAGGGAGTCAGGTCATAACTGAACGAGATGTACCCGTAGGGACGTGTCCCCAATTCATGGCCATTGATATAAACGGTGGAGTTCATATAGGCACCATCGAAATCTATGCGATAGCGTTTGCCCTCATCGGCCTTATCGGCAGTAAAAGTCTTGCGATACCAGCCTATACCACCAGGTAGTGCACCTCCACCCGTTCCCGAAGGATTGTCTTTACTGAATTCTCCTTCAATGGCCCAATCGTGGGGCAAGTTCAGTTTCCGCCAGTCTGCGTCATTATAATCCGGACGGGCTGCCGCTGTATCGTCTCCCAAGCGAAAGGCCCAGTCGGCAGTAAAATCCAAGCTACGGTCATCGCCAGCTACCTCTTTAGGAACATTGCAACCGACCAGCAGGGACAGCCCGATGGCCAAAGACAATATGATTTTATTCATGGTAATAAATATCTAAAAGATTATCGAGTGCCTATTCCTCTCTCACAGCTATTCAGAAGCGGGGAAGTACCTGGCACCGAGGAACGACGAGATCGGTACCGGGAAGATTTCTCTCCCTGGCACCGTCGTCTATCATTCTGATTATAATTTTACGGTTTGTGCTTTTCCGTCATACTTCACCGTTGTACCTTTAGCCTTTAAATCGAACGGTTGCGGCTGGTCTTTACTTACCTTCACTACATTGAAAGTACGTTCCTTCAGCATACCGGGGAAGTCACCCGTACGGTCACCGATAACCAGTGTACCCTCAGCATCGTTATAGGCAAACGGTATAGTGGCATATTGTCCCTTCTCATAGTTATAGTTCACACCTTCATCCTCATAGAGCGTAAATGCGCCGTCCTTACCCGTATAAACATAAAGGGTGATTTCTGAAGCCGGTTTTTCATCACTGTATTGCATATCCGGACCATAAGGTACAATAGCACCTTCGCATACGTAGAGCGGAATACGTTCATAAGGAGCATCTACTGTCAGCTTCTGGCCACCGTCCACATACTTGCCGGAGTAGAAGTCATACCAACCGCAGCTTGCCGGGAAATAAACCTCGCGGCTGCGTGCACCGTATTCGTAAACCGGAGCCACCATCAGGGCAGAACCGAACATGAACTGGTCGCCTATATTGTTGACGTTTGCATCAGCTGTGAAGTCCATTACGAGCGGACGCATGATGGTATAATCATTGAAGTAAGTCATACCAGCCAAAGAATAGATATACGGCATCATGTTGTAACGCAGCTTCGTATAGTAAACGATGGAGTTGTAGCACGGATGTCCTGCCGGAGCAATATTCCAAACCTCACGGTACGGATACTGACCGTGTGCACGGAACAACGGGCAGAAAGCGCCGAACTGATACCAACGGGTATTCAACTCTCTCCATTCCTTATAATCAGCATTTTCACATCCGGTCTTGTTGAATTCCATCTGACCAGCCACATAACGGTTCTCTACACAGAATCCGCCGATGTCCATGGTCCAATAAGGGATACCGCTGACAGCAAAGTTCAAGCCGGCAGAGATTTGCGCTTTCATATCTTCCCAACGGGTAGCGATGTCACCACTCCAGGTGGCAGTAGAATAGCGTTGCAATCCTGCAAAGCCGGAACGTGTCAACAAGAAGACGCGCTTGTCCGGTTCCACGCCGCGCTGTCCGTCATAGATAGCTTCAGCATTCATCAGTGCGTATGCATTGAAGAACTTGGCAGAGGGGCCGAGTGCCGTCGGGCCGCAAAGGTCCTTGCGGTATTGCAAATCCGTACAGTCGCGTATATTCGGTTCGCTGGCATCCATCCACCAGGCGTCGATGCCGAGAGGATAGTAATGGTCTTGCATCTGCTTCCAGAAGAGCTTGCGTGCATCGGCATCGTATGCGTCATAGAAAGAGCCCAGATAGCCGGGACCTACCCAGTCTTTGATACTGTCTCTAATAGCCTGCTGGTACATCCAGCCTTTTTCATCAAATTCCTTGAAGTGATCGGTCGTAGCATAGAACTTGGGCCATACGGAAATCATCAGACGTCCGTTCATGGCATGGATGGAGTCGACCATTCCTTTCGGATCGGGGAAACGTTCGGGGTCGAACTCATGGCTTCCCCAAGAATCCTGCTCCCAGTGCAGCCAGTCGATTACGATATTGTCGATAGGAATCTGACGTTCGCGGAATTCTTTCAGAGTGGAGAGAACCTCCTCACGCGTATTGTACTTCTCACGGCTCTGCCAGTAACCCATCGCCCATTTCGGCATAATCTGGGATTTACCTGTCAATGTACGGTAGCCGCTAATCACATCGTCCATATCATCACCATAAACGAAGTAGTAGTCTATTTCATTCTGCATTTCACCCCACCAAGAGAGTTTGTTCTGTTCTTCATCAGCCACCGGACTCAATACCCGCAGACCGCAGTAAGAAACACCGGCATCAGGCTTCCACTCTATCTTCAACGGAACGCGCTTGCCCGCTTCCAGATTGACAGCAAACTTATAACTGTTAGGATTCCAAGCCGTACGCCAACGTTCGGGAACCACCAATTCATTATCAATATATACTTTCATGTAGCCTGCATAGTAAAGGATGAAACGGAATAAGCCGCTTTCTGCCGGTTCTATTTCTCCCTCATAAACTACATCAGACCCTCCGAACGGGAAACCCGCAGGCAAATTAATCACCTTACTCAGATGTGCGGCACGGTCCAGATGTTCAAAATAAAGAGAATCCTCACGACGTACAAGGGTTTCCACGTCTTTCTTGCCCGGAATATATGTACCGGTCAAAGCACCTTCCTTGCCCTCTTTATCATAAAGTTTGAAGACATCACCCAGTTGTGAGTAGTCGCGCGGGTCACCGAAACGGCAGAGCGAATAGCTGTCCCAAAGCACACCGTAGTTCTTATTAGACACGATAAAGGGTACAGACACCTTTGTATTATACTGGAACAGTTCCTCATTCTTACCTTTATAGTTGAACTCATCCGCCTGATGCTGGCCCAAGCCATAGAAAGCCTCATCATTGCCTGCCGACTGGAATACCTGACGTACTGTATATCCTTTCGTACCTTCCACTTCCACCGGAGTAAAAGTCCGCCCGTCAGAGTCTTCAGCCAGAATCTGCTTGCCGTCGGCATCCGTGAAGCGTACCTCACCCGTTGTCTTGGACACAATGGCACATAATTCCGATGTCTTGACAGTCACTTCATCGCCCTGCTCTTCGACCTTAAAGTCGGTCTTATTCCGTTGAGGGATCACAATGAGACTCTGCTCCTTTGAAAATTCCTTCTCAGGAGTAGCCGATACATGAATGAGCTTCTCGCCCATTACTTCCAATCTTACTTTACGCACATCCGTCGGTTGCTGCTGCTTGACTTCCACAACAACACCGTTCTCGGTCTTTTGGAATCCGCCTCCGGAACATGCGGCGAGCATCCATCCGGCAAGCAAATAAACTGAAGTGTTTTTCAATTTCATATTACTGTTTTTAAAGTGAATTTTCTCCGATGTAAAAATAGAAAGTTTACTTCAAAAACGAGTCCTCCCGATGTTGAAACAAAAGGGCGCTTTTGATTACCCTAAAAGACAATATGTTTCCGTAAGGGGTATCTTTTGTTATTTACCCTCTCTTTCCTGATAAACAGAGGGCAAAACACCGAATTCATCCTTGAAATATTTGCTGAAATACTTGGGGTTGTTAAAGCCCAACTGATACGCTATCTCCGATACATTTTGCTGACTCTCGCGCAGCATCTGCGCCGCTCTTTTCAGACGGATGACACGTATAAATTCAATGGGTGTCTTACCGGTTATCTGCAAGAGTTTCTTGTAAAGATGTACCCGGCTCATACCCAATCCCCGACTCAACTCTTCTACGGACAAGTCACACCGACCGATGTTCGCCTCCACATATTTGATGGCATTTTCCACCAGCTTTTCATCCAACGAAGTAATGGCTATTTCACTTGGTTCGGGGTCAATGAGCGACTTTGCCTTGCGCTTCTTGCTCAGGTCAATCAGCTTGCGCATACGCAGAATAAGGATTTCCACATTGAAAGGTTTCGTCACATAATCATCCGCACCGATGGTCAACCCCTCCACTTTATCTTCCACAGCCTGCCGTGCAGTGAGTAATATCATCGGAATGTCACTCGTGCGTTTATCGGTCTTCACCCAGCGGCACAATTCATTCCCATCCATCTCGGGCATCATTACGTCGCTGACAATAATATCCGGCATCAGTTCCGATATTTTCTGCCAAGCTTCCCGACCATTGGAAGCTGACTGTATACGGAAATACAAGCTCAGACTATCTTTCATAAAGGCAACCAAATCTTCATTATCATCCACAATCAAGGCCAACGGCTTTTCTTTTTCATCTTCATTATCCTCCCCCATATCGTCCGGCAGTTCATCCGGAAGCGGCTCTTCTTCCATACCCGGCAAAAGTTCCTCATGCTCTTCCTGCTCTTCTGCAAGCGGTGCAAGCTTGGAAGGACTTACATGCACATGTTTAACCGGAAGCTCAATCAAGAACACACTACCAGACCCCACATTGTCAACAACGCGTACCGTACCCTCATGCAGCGTCACAAAGTCACGTACCAGGCTCAAGCCAATACCGCTACCCGTTGACTGACGCTCCTGTTCTTCCTGCTCCACTTGATAGAAACGTTCAAAAATTCGCTCCTTGTCTTCATCCCTGATACCGACACCGGTATCCGATACCTTTATCAACAATCTTCCAGGCATCTCTTTCGACATTTCCAATGCCACATCCACACGTCCCCCGTCCGGAGTAAATTTGAAAGCATTGGACAGAAGATTCATCACAACTTTACCAATTTTATCCTCGTCGAATGACATATTCAGCGATTCCATGGCCGAAAAGAATGTCAGATGCACATGTTTCTTTTCAGAAAGCATCAGGAAAGAAGCACAGATGCTACGCACATACGCCACAATATCCCCCTCGGACAAAGTGAGATGCAATCCTGCCATCTCATTCTTACGGAAATCGAGCAACTGGTTGACCAGATTCAACAAACGCTGCGCATTGCGGTACATCAGTTGTAGCTTGCCATGCAGTTTTTCGTCCGTAATCTCCTTCATCATACTTTCCATCGGCGATATAATCAGCGTAAGCGGCGTACGCAACTCATGGCTGACATTCGTAAAAAAGCGGAATTTCATCTGGCTCAACTCCTCCCTCTTCTTCGCATCTTCCTCTATCTGGCGGATTCTGAACTTATTGCGTTCCCTGCGTTGCACGGTATAGAGCGAAAAGAAGATGCCCCCTATAATCAGAAGGACATAAACGATATATGCCCACGGAGTCATCCAGAAAGGCGGAAGGATGACAATCTTGAGAGAAGCCTCTTCAGTACCTGCATATCCGTCACTGTTTGTAGCTTTCACTCTTAATGTATAAGTTCCCGGAGCCAGATTGGTATAGGTAACGCGATGCATATCGGACATGCCCGTCAGCCAGTTCTCATTGAATCCTTCCAGCTTATAGAAATACTGCGTCTTTTCGGGCAGCACGAAATTGTCCGAGGCAAACAACACCGTGAACACATTCTGCTTATAACCCAGAACCACTTCCCCGGCTTTATTCAAAGCCTCCTTCAATATGACGCGTCCTGCATATTCCCCACCCACCTTCACGTCTTCATTGAACAACTGGAAACCAGTAAACATAACCTTAGGCAACGTGCGGTTATACTTTATGTTGCCCGGCTGGAAGCGATTCAGTCCATACAGTCCTCCCACTACAATCTCACCCGTATGCAGTCGTTTGAGGGAACGCTGGTTGAAGTCACAACTCTGCAACCCGTCCTTGTCATTATAGGTATAGCAACGGAACACGGGCTGCTCCGTCTTGCTGTCAACGGACAACACCACGTTTATCAGTTCTCCTCCGGTGCTGACCCATATACTTTTGTTTTCATCTTCCGTAATACCTAATATCAGTAATTTAGAAAAACCGGGCTTGATAGGCACTTCGTACAATTCATCCCGTTTGCTGTCATATACATTCAAGCCTTCACGCGTGGCTATCCATAACAAACCGCGACTATCTTCGTAAACTTGATTGATATTTTGGTTGGAAAGTCTGGTCTTACCCGATTTTGTACCTGCAAAATTTGTAATCTCGCCGGTCCTCAGGTCCATGAAAGCCATCCCTGCCGAAGTACCGATAATCAGATTATTGTCACAGCTGATGCAGAGGGATGAGATATAGTCCGACACAAGGTTTGAATTACCTGTAGAATAGGTGGTAAATATCCCCGTCTGAGGATTCAGGCATTGCAATCCTCCCCCCAACGTACCGATCCAGATATTTTTGTCCGCATCTTCTGCCAATGCCCATACATTGTCATAGACCAGCGAGTTACTGTCTCCCTTACGGGACCGGTAATGGATAAAGCGGTTTCCATCATAGCAATTCAGTCCACCCCAGAAAGTACCAGCCCACACTCTGCCGCTACTGTCCCGAAGAAGGCAGACTATGACATCACTCGAGATAGAGCGGGGATCTGCCGTATGCGAAAAAAACATACGTTCATCCGTCACGCTATTCCAGCGAATCAACCCGCGGTCGTTGGTCCCCACCCATACGATATCACCGCCTCCGTCCTCCACACAATTGATGTCGCCTACATCGGCAATGCCGAATTTGAAGACACTTTCATTATAGAAAGAGACGCCCTTCTTGTAGGTTCCCACCCACATCGTACCGGCCTCATCTTCATAAAGAGCCGTTATTGTATTGTTGGACAGAGTACGCCCGTTATTAGGATCGTTCGCCAGACGGATTTTCCGTCCCGCCGGTTCTATCAATTCAACGCCATCCTGATCCCTGCCTACCCATATACATCCGTATTTATCCTGTGCCACTGCACGTACGGTATTGTAGGTGTCCGTTCGGGGAGAACGCTGTTCCCAAACCTTCTGAGAAAGGCTATAAATCCACATCCCCTCCACACTGAATATCCACGCCCGCCCACTATGGTCGACAAACAAATCAAAGGTAGCATTCTTTACTTCCCTGCAATCTTCGGCAATGCCCGGATTGGTCCACTTGATATTTTGCTTTTCCTCATCTATACAAGCCAAGATACCGTTACTCAGAACCAGCAGGATTCCTTCGCCGCATTCTTTCATGTCGGACACTTCGGCTTTCGCAAGCAGTTCATCCGCCCCCTTTACTGCTACGGCATTTTTCTGTTCCTCTCTATAGCTGTAAACACCTTTACCATTAATATAGATCCAGAAAGTCTTTTCCTTATCAATATAGATAAGCGAAGGATTTCCGGTCAGACCGATGTTCCACATCCAGGCTTCCACATTACGGTCAAAAACATCGGAAGCCGAGTTGTAAATGGCATACCCGCCTCCCGTACGTATCCACAAATTACCGGACGTATCTTCTTGTATATCCTCGACATAACTATCGGGAAGAGATTTCTCGTCATCCTTCTGGCTGCGATAAATCCTTATATCGTAACCATCATAGCGGTTCAGTCCCGAAGCTGTACCAAACCACATGAATCCGTTTGAATCTTTATAAATGGCATTAACCTGATTATTGGAAAGTCCGTCTTTCACTTCCAAATGTTTAAACATGTAGTCGTGTGAAACAGCAGGGAAACATACCATCCAAACCCACAAGAGCAGTAGTTGCAGTCTTTTCATACTATCAGAGCTAAGGGAAGTTATTTTTATTGCAAATGAAGTGAAAAACGAACAGAAAAGCAAGGAAAGACAAGGATTTTTAAAGAAGGAAAAGCATATCCCTCGCGGACATGCTTCTCCATAACCAATCAAAAAAAACTATATCAACAATCCTTGTAACCTATAAAAACTATTTGTATGATACTTTTAAAAACTGTCTTTTACTCTATCCGCCACTCAATCAATAAGGGTATTTGCCGGCTTCGGCTCCCTTCATGATGCCCTCAATGGCATAAGCCTCCTTCGGCGTACCCGTACCACGGTTCATGTCACCACCGGTTTCCCAATAGAAGGGGACACAACCGTGGTTTTTCGCCTCTCGGGTGACTACCTCATTCCAATAGGCGCGGCTCTTGTTGTGCATCTCCTGGTCAATGTCGGGATAGGCAAGTTCGGAAGTACCCTCTATCTTGTCTTCTTTTGTCCGCTTCATGGCGCTGTACTCGCCTACAACCACAGGAATTCCCTTATCTGCATAGGCCGTCTTCATCTTCTGGAATTGCTGCTTCACATAATCTTCTTCGTAACCGGTGGCATTATGAATGGAGCCGGACACATGATTCTCCCTACCCCAATAAAGGAATACCTTGCCCCAGTTCTCGTCATGGTTCATCATGGTGAACTGATAGGGATCATAGAAGTGAACTTCCACCATCAGACGGTCGGGTACTTCATCCTTGGGCATCGTGTAGTCGTTCACCGTCTTGTCGATATTGGTATAAGGGCCTTGCACAATCAGGCAACGGCTCGCATTATTCCCTCCGGTGGCACGCACGGCATCAATGAAGGTCTGTTCATATTTCAGAATGGCATCTATGGCCGATGTCCCAACGTTCCCCTGGTCTTGCTGTCCGGGTTCGTTACATCCGGCAAAGAGCAGATGCTCGTCATAAGCATTCAGTTTATTGGCAATCTGTGTCCAGATAGCTTTCTGCTTGGCATCTACTTCGCTGCTGTAACCATGAGTGATACTCTCTTCGAGCCAACCGCCATCCCAATGGATATTGACAATGGCATACATATCATTGGCTACACAGTAGCCCACCACTTCGCTCACCCGGTCGAGCCATGCAGCATCTATCTCATAGGTCGATGGATTCACAATGTAGTAATCCCACGCGCAAGGGATGCGCACCGCATTAAATCCCAATGCCTTCAGCCCTTTGATATATGCCTCGCTCACTTTAGGATTTCCCCATAACGTTTCGCTCGCTATCTTGTTCTTGTTATCACAAGCTTCCAGCGTGTTGCCGATATTGATACCTGCATACATCTTGGCGGCAAGTGTCCTGGCGTCGCTTCCCATATTGCCGACCTCGCCCGCAGCCTGTTTTACGGTCACAGTCTCCGTCAGGCTACCCAAAGTAAAAGTGATATGGCCTTCGCGCGCTCCCAGAGGATTGGAAGAGACGGTAAACTTGAAAATCTTGTCTTCCATGGCACGGGTATTGACCGCCTTTATCCAAGAAACATCGGAAACGGCTTGTACGTCACCATTGGTTTCCACCACTACAGAGACATCTCCTCCCGCAGCTGGCAGGTCGAAAGAGGTAGAGTTGGATATGATTAGTCCGTCGGCAGCCGTCTGTTTCACTGTGAAGCTCCCTACTTCGCTGCCTCCGGCTTTCACCGTTACCTTGGCTTCACGGTCACTCGTGTCTGTATTGGCTTCTGCCATAACGGTATACTTCAAAATACTATTCGAAGCAGAACTTTCGGCAGTAACCTTACACCACTCCGGTGCGCTGCTGGTAACTTCCAATGCAACGTTCGACTTGATGTTCAGCGTACTTGTTCCTCCGGTCTTGGAGAAAGTCATTCCATCTGTCAGAATGTTCGCGGGAATCGTTATTTCCGGAGTCACAGTATCATCATTGCCGGAACATGCGGCAACGAAAGAAGAGAAAAGCAGTGCCGACAGCACCAGGCAAATTTGGAATTTTTCAATGATATTCTTCATCATGTCTTTACGTATTAAAAATAATGGTTAAATCAGTGAAAGCAAAAGTAACGGAAAAGGCGGAAAACACACCGATGTCATGTTATCTGCAACGGTATCATTTGTTTCCGAATAGGGTTCAAAAGTAATCATTGAATGACATCGGACACATCCGGCTTGTTTGAACCGAAGGAATACTTTATTTTTGCGTATAAATACTTCCTTCAACTACTGATTCGTATATCTGATAAACTATTTAAAATACAATGTACTTATGAGAAAAAAGATGATGTTATTTTTAGGACTGGCGCTCAGCCTGTCCTGCTTTTCACAAAACCGGCAAGGTTATCAAAATCCCGTTATTCCCGGTTTCCATCCCGACCCGAGTGTCTGCCGCGCAGGAGATGACTTTTATCTGGTCAACAGTAGTTTCCAATATTTTCCGGGCGTACCGTTGTTCCACAGCAAAGACCTCATCAACTGGGAACAAATCGGACACTGCCTGACGCGCCCCTCACAACTGCCGCTTCACGACGCCGGCCCGTGGGGAGGAATCTATGCACCCACCATCCGCTACAACGACGGTACATTCTACATGATTACCACCAACGTGTCCGACAAAGGCAACTTCCTTGTACACACTACCGACCCGCGTGGCGAATGGTCGGAACCCGTATGGCTCAAGCAAGGCGGCATAGACCCGTCCCTCTATTTTGAAGACGGCAAGTGTTACCTTGTCAGCAATCCGGGCGTAGGTATCTATCTGTGCGAAATCAACCCCAAAACCGGCGAACAACTCAACGAGTCCAAACGCATCTGGAACGGTACGGGCGGACGGCACCCTGAAGGGCCGCACATTTACAAGAAAGACGGCTGGTATTACCTGCTGATTTCCGAAGGCGGCACGGAATACGGGCACAAAGTGACAATAGCCCGTAGCCGCGATATAGACGGCCCGTACGAAGAGAACCCCGCCAATCCCATCCTGACCCACATCAACAAGAATGCACAGAACAGCCCGATACAAGGAACCGGCCATGCCGACCTGATACAAGCTCCTGACGGTTCGTGGTGGATGGTGTGTCTCGCTTTCCGTCCGCAAAGCGGCAGCCATCACCTGCTGGGACGCGAAACGTACCTTGCTCCCGTGCGCTGGGACAAGAATGCCTGGCCGGTAGTAAACGGAGATGGTACAATAGCCCTGCAAATGGATGTGCCAACCCTACCGCAACATCCTCTTGCCCCCAAGCCTGCACGCACCGATTTCAAAAACGGCAAATTAGGTCCCGAATGGGTTCATATCAGAAACTATCATCCGGAAAACTATACCTTTGCTTCCGGTAACCTCCGTCTGAAAGCAACCTCCGTAAACCTGAACAACGGGAAAGGCAGTCCTACTTTTGTCGGCCGCCGGCAAGAACATATCGACTTCACAGCCACCACTTCCATGCAACTGAAAAAAGCCGCCAGTGGCGACGAAGCCGGCCTGACGGTCTACATGTTCGAACCGTCCCATTACGATTTATTTGTCAAGCAATTGGCAGACGGGAAACAAGCTGTAGTATTGCGCTACCAATTGAATGAATTGACCCATACGGAAAAGGAAGTTATTCTGCCCCAGGGGAAAGTACAACTCCGTGTAAAAGGCAGCAACGAAATCTATTCGTTCGAGTATGCCACAAACGGAAAGGACTTTAAAGAACTGGGCCGAATGAATACGCGCTATATCAGTACAGAAACTGCCGGTGGCTTTACGGGAATCATGCTGGGATTATATGCTGTCTCCGGTTCTCAAACCTCAAAAGCATATGCAGACTTTGAATACTTTGATTACGAAGGAAAATAGCAGCCAATCTTAGAGAAAGCCCCTGCTTTTCTCCGCTTCCGCCCCTTTGTCTGTCCGATTCAGTACAAAGATTCATAAACGGGCCACTTAGGTGAACTGGTTTGTTCACCTAAGTGGGCTGATTTGTTCACTACTATGAACAAGGCGGACCATCTTAGTGAAGATACCATAAAATCACTATGTTTATCGCGATAAGTACCCATCCCGTCCGAACAAAGTACAAGGCAAAGAGCTATCAAAGTGCCGCCTTACGGACCACCTCCTTTATTTTATTCTCTCTATGGTTCTTCAATCTATATCAGAATGATGCACACAGGTGAGGGCAAAACAAAAAATCCGGGATGCAAGCCATCCCGGATTTCCTATCTAACCAGTATATTTCCGTCTATCCCTCTTACCATTCAGGAACAGAGAAAAGAGTGTGGAACGTGAACTTCGCTTCCATAGAACTGCTGAAACCAAGTTCCTTGATAACATCACCATCAGGAGTACCGAAAGCGCACCCTTTATCCTTTGTTGCCCCATAGCAATTCCAAAGTTCCAGACGATACTTCGGGGATTCATTGGCATCGAGCACTTTGGATGCATCAAATGTCACTTCCTTGCCATCCAGATAGAGGTTGTCAAGTGTGGCATGTAAACCGGGGAAATACTTGTAGATGTCAGCCACTTCAACGAAGGTCATGATGGAACCTGCCGCATAGTCGGCAGATTCGTACTTAATGTCGAACTGAGAAGCCACAAGGCTGTACTGGAAGTTCTCGTATTTCACCTCGAACGTAGCTCCTGCGTTATATCCCCATGCACTTCCCCAATCCGGATTGACAGTAACCAGATTGGGCGTATAAATACCTGCACCGGTACCGTCGGTAATGACGGTGCAGACAATCTCAAGCTTCTCCTTGAAATGGATGGCAGGCTCGGTACCTTGATTTTCTACATTGCTGAACGGACTGAGAGGAACAGCATTGCCTACAGAACCCGCCCCATAAGCATTGAACAACTGAACACGGTACTTGCCGTTTCCTTCAATGTCGCCATAATAGAAGCGGTTGGCATCAAACCGGATGGAAGTACCGTCCAGCTTGATGTCGTCAATGCGTACAAACGAATTGGGATAGCGCTTCGCCATACCGGCAAAGTCAAGCGTAAACACCATGGCATCGGTACAAGCTCCCTCGAAAACAAACGTGTGCTGTCCCGCCAAGTCTTCGGGTGAAATGGCTGCAAGCGGTGCATCCCAACTTCCTGCCCATGACGAATTGGCGATATTGAGCATTACCGGAACCTGCGCATCGGCATCGGCCTTGGCCTGACTGTAATAGTTCAACGAATAGCCATAGTCGCCATCGGGCAAGGCAATCTGCAAGCCGTCGGCAGTCAACGACAGAATGTTCAGCTTACCACTCTTCGTGCCAATCCAAGTATTGGCACAAAGCACATCTATGTCGATGTCAATCACTTTATTCGCCTCGTCAATCGTAAACTTACCGGTTTCATCGGTCACGGTGCCGTCTTCGGCAATACGATGAATATTCACCGTACCGTCCTCCTTGAGCTCCATATAACCATAGTCCTTTCCGTAAGTATAACCTATCCAGCCATTATCTGTACCCATCTCCCAATGAATCTGCTGTTCAATGTTGGGTTGTCCGTTGGAAACTGTGCTCCAGTTGTCCGTAACACCCCACTGCGTGAAAGGTCCTTCAAACACGTGCTGCTTACCGTCCTGGCCATTGTCAAGATACCACTTCTGATAGAGCAGAGCCTTGTTGAACGGTACGTTCTTGGCTGTGGAAACAGCGCGTACAGCCATACCTTGATAAACTGCGGCAGTGATACGGTGATTGACAGAAGCTGCAAACTGGTAACCTACCGCAAATTCTGTATTGGAAGAGTTGACAGTACCGGTGAGGTAATATCCTTCAGTACCCAGCGCTGTCACATCGTTTGCCACACGCGTACCGGCTGCAGGCAGGAAGATGGAATTACCATTAGGACCGGTGAACTTGAAACCTGTCACTCCATTCTGCTCAGTCCACTCTTTCTGGCACAACGTGAAGAGTTCCTCGAAATCATCGGCAGTAGGCAGTGTGGCACGCCCTTGAAATGCACGGAAAGCCAAGTCGGAAGCCGTTTTATAAGTATCGGCCGAAGCATAGTCGGCAGGGTCGATGCTATTGTTGCATCCGGTCAGGTCACCGAATCCGAAAAGGCCACCCAGTCCAGTCTCGCTCTTGGCACCCACATTGAAGCGAGCCCACTTCACGGAGAGTCCCAGGTCGACAAGGTCATTGTCGAGGTCGAAGTCATAGGCAGGAGTAGTGAAACTCTTCACCTCACCATACACAATGCCGCTACCCAGATTGAGGTAAGCCGCATAATAGTATTGCGTTTCGGGCACCAACCCTGCATGGACGAATGAATAGCTGTCCTTAAGTTCCTCACTCTTCACAATAAGACCTGCACGAACCGCTTCCACATCGGATGAAGTAGAGATAACGACACCACAAGTAGCATCGGCCGTAGCATCGGTCAGCGTTCCACCCAATACAGCCGAAGCGAAGTCGACAGATGCGGCATCGGCAGTAGCCACCTTGGCATTGGTGGTGAGCAGGCTCTTCACCTCGCCCCTGTAATACACCTTGCCCTGCAAGCATACATAAGCCTGATAATAGAGCGTGGAGTTATTGCTCAACCCATTCAACTGAGCACTGAAGGCGCTGCCGTCATAAGCAGCCTGCACGTCCTCGGGCAGGTTGTCTTGCGCAGAGCCATAGAAGAAGCCGGTCTTATAGCTTCCGGCATCCATGCCATCCAACCCGGAGAGCGTGGCATGGAGTGTAGCGGTAGTGGCGGTCACATCGGACGACCCCGTCACCACCGACGATTCGTTCAGAATCGGGGTGGTGTGGATAGTATAGTCGTCATCTTCACTGCACGAAGCCAGCGAAAGACCCAGTGCAAGTGAAAGTATTCCTAAATATATCTTTGTCTTCATATATACTAAATTCATTTAAGTGGTTATTCAATGGTCATCGAAATTATCTCAACCTTCACATCCGGCTGTCCGTCTTCGGTGGCAGCCACAGTAGCAAGTCCCTTATTCTGGATACCGATACAGATACAACTGCTTCCTTCGTAAGTCACAGTGGCACCGGTGGTATTGGTCACGGACACAGTCTGTACAGCTCCTTCGGCAGTATCAAAGGCCACGGCATGAGCCAGGTTGTAGCAGTCATCTTCCCAAGCATTTCCGATATTATTGTCCATAATCACGGTCTTAGGGGTCGCGCCCTCGTTCCAAGTGATTCCACTCAGCACTTTGTACTGTATCTTCAGTGTCTGGTTCTTTTTCAACTTCACCTTCGTGATGTCGATCGGCCAATCTACTTCACCGGCCCAAGGATTGTAGAACTGCAAGCGCAAACGGTCGGGATTTCCGTCACCGAAAATAATCTGTACTTTGCTGTTGTCTACCTTGATTTCAGTAGGCCCGGTAGGTCCGGTAGCGATAGGTTTGTAGTTGAGGTTGGCACAAAGATAAGAATCCACGGCTCCCTTGTCATTGGTCGTTGCAGGCACACCCATCTGGAAAGAGCTGGTGACATCGCAAGCCATCACGGTGAATTCGCTTCCCTTCACTTCCACCGTGCGCTTATCGCCGGTAGCGGTGAGGATGGTTATCTCAACCGGATTGCCGTCGGCATCCAGCTTCGCGCACTTGATCTGGTACCCCTCGGCGTCCGCAACCGGCTTCCACGAAACCGGAAGGCTCGCAGGCGTCGGCGCGCCGCACGCAACGTCCGTCGGCGCCGGCGGCGTGATTGAAACCGTCACGACGTTCGAGCTGCCCGTGACCGATTCGTCGGGCGAACTCGCCTTCACGCCCAGCTTCCACTGACGCCCGTAATCGGCGGAGGTCACCGTATGGCTCAGGGTTGCCGTGTGGGATTGGCCGTCGCCCTTATACCTAATCCTTTTCTCCCTCGGGCTGCCAATCCTTGTCGCCCTCGCGCCAGGAGTACCACTGCACCTCGACATCGCCATTCGGGAATTTCCCGCTCTCCGGCGTGTACACGGCCGAAAGCTTAAGCTCGTCGCCCAGGTCGGCCTCGCTGACGTTGGCCGCAGCCGTCCAGGTGCCCACCCTGGGGGTGGGCAGCGTCTTGATCCGCTCGCCGTCATTGTATTGCGCTGTGGCGATAGTGCTTTTCGCCTTGCGGGAATCGGCGGTGCTCACGTACAGGCCGTCATAGGAAATAGAACCGCCCAGATCGTCGATCGTCGCCTCATAGTGCGTCTTGCCCTCTTCCGCCCGAACGATTCGCTTGTGGCCGGCCAGGTCCACCTCGTATTCGCGCGTGAAGCCCTCCGCAGGCGCGTCCCAGGAAACCGTCACGCTGTGCGACCCGATATCCTTCACGTCCAGGTTCTGCGGCTTGGTGGTGTTGTGGACGACGGGAAGGGTCGCCGATGTCCTCATGGTTTCCGAAATGCCGTACGTCGGGTTGCCATCGTCGTCAAGGTTCATCACGATGGCTTGCACCCACACCCACTGCGCTTCCCTCGGATCCCACGGCTGATCGGGGCTCTCGAAGTCCTCCGGGAACCTCACCTCGTCGGTTTCGGTCGTGACGAAGTCGTAGAACGCCGTGTCGACGTACTTCTCTTTGCTGAGCATCCACGTGTACTGGACGACATGCTTGCCGTCGTTGTAGTCCGCCCAGTCATAGTCCACGCTGATGGTAGAACTCTTATGGTCGCCAGGAAGGTAGCACATGGCCGTATTGTTCTCCCACGAGATTCCCACCTTGCCGCTGGTAGCGAAATCCTGCTTCGCGGACGAGCCCTTCAGGCCGTCCGTGTCGGCGCGCACGTATACGCGGTGCTCTTGCTGGGTGTGCTGCGGGTCGAGCGTGACTTCATAGGTGTTCCCATACACCCGGTTGCGGTCAACCTCTACCCAGTTGTCCGAGTCCTCTTTGCGCTCGATGTTCACATAGTAGCCCTCGGTCGGGACTGTGCGCCCTGCAGCGTCTTTCCACTCCCACTTAGCCTTCACATGCGTGTCGTTCGTCACCTCGACGCTCGTTATCTCCGGCTCGGGAACGGTCACGCTCAGTTCTTTGTACGACGGCTCGCTTATCGCATCGACAGCTGCGGGCGGCGTGGACAGCTTCACCCGGAAGCACGCCCCGTTCAGCTTCGCTTCGGCGTTCAGCGTAGCGTACACGCGCGCTTCCTTGCGATCGCTTTCCCACACAACGCCGCGAATCGGGATTCCCTGCCCGTCTTTGGCGAAGAGCTCGTCGGGCACGTCGACCCAACCCTTGCCGGTGGAATACTGCCACTGGGCAGACACCTGGTGGTCGGCGGGCTGCTTATACTGGTACTCAACGTCCGAGGACAGATTAAACGGCGCGTTGATGTTCACGCTGCTGTCGTAGGTGAGCCAGTGACGCGCTGCACCGTTTGCCACCACAGGCTCCTCCGTCACCAGCACCTTTTCGATGCTGACCGGGATGCTGTCTGCGTAGGGCACCGTGAACGGAATGCGGTACGGCTCGCTTTCGCCTTTGTAACCGGAATGGAAAAACCGGCGGGAGACGCACAGCGTGTAGGTTTCTCCCTCTTTCAAATGCTGGTATTTCAGCGTGCCGGAAAGCTCGTTGTCCAGGTACATATCGTCTCCGGGAGAGGTGTTGTTGGGGCCGCCTTCTATCCACACCCGGTGCCTGAACTCACCCGTCTCGTCGCCCACCAGCGTCTGGAGGGAATCGTTCGTTATCTTGAATTTGATGTCGTAGGACTCTGTATCCATAACCTCGTCTCTTCCGCTGTCATCGTTGAAAATGGTGTACTCGCTCAGCGCGACGGACGTCACCTTCGCTTCCGACTGCGGGACGCCCATCACGATGTTCGCGGAACTGGTGTAGAGCGTGCCCATCGTGTTGCCGTGCTCGTAATACTCTATCTTGATGCGGTAGGCCCCTTCGGCTTGCTTAGAAGACTCAAGGTCGAAGAAGAACTGGTTCGGGGCGGCGGAGAGACGCAGGTTCTCAACGTCTTTGTATTCGTCCTTCCAATCCCTCCTGTACTGCAGCTTCGCCCAATAGCCATACGAAGGGCTCGTCGAGTAGGTGGTATAGAAATCGAAGGAAGCCTCATGGCTTACGCCTTCGGCAAGAGCGGGAACCGTGCAGTTTTCGGGTTGGCGGGTGATCTCGAACGGCAAGCTTGCCTCGGCCCACTGCGCGTACAGGGTGACGGTGTAGGTTTCGTCGTCTCGGTAACCGTACAGGTTGTCGGAGCTTTCGCTGATCCATTCCGCGTTCGGGTCGTTTCCATCTTTCATGGTCGCCCAACCCAAGAATGCGCGGGTGTCGTTTTTGTCGTTGGGATTGTAGCAGGTGGCCGTGGGCAGTGCGCCCACCGGCTCGTCCTTCACGATGGTCTTCTTCGCGCTCGCCGGATCCGTGGAGCAGCTGTATCCGGTTCCGTCGGGCTTGTTCAAGTCGAACTCCACGGTAGCCACGGAGGGCTCGTAGTAAGCGTAGAGCGTGACGTCGCCGCCGTAGATGCGCTGGCCCGGGGTCGCTGGCATCAGAGGAC
>ENA-OQET01000234-OQET01000234.1-human-gut-metagenome-genome-assembly--contig:-NODE-234-length-30985-cov-4.350768_pt1 | contig 30985 bp, 32 predicted proteins | sample MGYA00242800_ERZ504645 | MGnify/ENA primary metagenome ERZ504645 (study PRJEB26092, sample SAMD00036308) | human gut metagenome | host: Homo sapiens | study: EMG produced TPA metagenomics assembly of... | reverse complement strand
GAATAAGAAAATGAACTAATGGTGAAAAAATCATTGGAATGATTAAATCAATGAATATTGTAAATAAGTAAATCTTTCTATCGAGTAATATTTTCTTGATAGGATATTTAGAAAGTGTTGCTCCAATAATAATCATTGCTAATGGTGTTGTCATATTACCTATCAATTGAATAGGTTGTAACAATGTTTCAGGTAATGATATTGAAAAAATATATAATAACACTGCAATCAATGAAGCAATAATTCCTGGCGTAATGAGTTTTTTTATTTGAAATGATTTATTATTTGACATAATCATCATTCCTAAAGTAAACAATGATAGATTAAAAGGCATATTGATTAAAGCTGTTAATAAAAGCGATTGTTTACCAAATAATGATTGTAATAGAGGAAAACCAATGAAACCTACATTAGGGTAGATTATCATAAATAAATAGAGTGATTTATCTTTTAAAGAACTTATTTTCAAACACAAATAAGCAAAAATAGGTAATATAATAATTAAAATAATCATTGATAAAAATAAATCTTGATAAGGAATACCATTTTTATTGGCACTTACAGATGAAATAATTAAACAAGGCATTGTTATATTTAAAACAAAACGATTCATTTTATCAATAAAACTCTCATCAAAATCTTTCATTTTTCCTAAGATAAAACCTAAAACAATCATCATAAACAATTGTAAAATTTTATTAATTACTAAATAAACATTCATTTTAATCCCTAAAATATTCTAAAATAATATTCATCATGACTTTAAAACCTATCTTATAAGAATCTAAATCAATCCATTCATCATAAGTATGTGCTTTTTCTCCCATTAAGGTTCCAATCGTATTAGCACATATTCCATAAGATAAAGGAATATTTGAATCTGTACCATTAGCACATTTTTCTACATCATCTAAATAATATTCTTTAATCAATCTCACATTATGATCTGTAAATTTTTCAAATTTTTCTGATTTAATAAACCATTTCCAGGTCTTACTCCTAAAATTTCAATTTCTACATTTGAGTAGTGTGAAACAATTTCTTGAAATTGTTTCTCCATGATATCTAAACAGTTTTGCATAGAAGAACGATATTCATAGAGTAATGTAGCTGTAGAAGCAATTGCATTAATTGTTGTTCCACCTTCTATTTTTCCAAAATTATAAGTTGTTTTAGCTTCTGTTGGTATTTGTTGATGACTTAATTCATACATAATTTTACTTAAAGTCTCAATAGCATTTTCTTTGCCAAAATCAGCATAAGAATGTCCTCCTTGACAATGAACAGTCAAACGATAACGTTTAGAACCTACAGCACTATTTGTACACTGATTCAAATATCCATCAAAAGAAATAAATGATTTAATACGGTTTTTATACTGTTCAACAATATAACGACACCCATTAGAATTTCCTAAACCTTCTTCACACGTATTTAAAACAAACAAAATACCTGTCTTTCCATGTAAATGATGAAGGTGAATATAATGAATCACTTGCATTAAATGAACAACATTAGCTGTATCATCTCCTACTCCTGGTCCATATAAATAATTCCCTTTTTGTATTATTTTTAACGGTTCCATATCAGCAAAAACAACATCAAGATGCCCACAAAATACAGCAATATCTTGATTATCATCAAACATTTTAATAACAACATTATTCATCTTATCAATTGTTGTCTCAATACCTCTTTCTTTAAACCACTGTTTACAAAATTGTGCTCTTTTTTCTTCATGATAAGATGGTGCTGGAATAGTTGCTAACTGTTTTAAAAGTTCTATAGAATAATCAGCTTCTTGTTCAACATAATCTTCTTCATATTTATATAACATATTTTCCCCCTATATTAAAGAAAAGGCAATTATGCCTTTTCAATAGATTCCTTTTTGACTTCTTGTTTATCTAACATTTTAAAGAATGGATAATAGATAGCCATTGAAATTAATAATAATACAATTTGTAATAAAGCTCCTCTAATACCACATAATAAGAAACCTGAAATAATTGGTGGTGTTGTCCAAGGAACTTCGACCCCAATACTTACTGGGACTAATCCAATATATGTAGAAGCATAAGTGACAATTGCCATTGTAATATTAGCAATCACAAATGGAATAGCCATAATTGGATTTAAAACAATTGGCATACCAAAGATCAATGGTTCATTAATATTAAATAATGAAGGAATTAATGATAATTTACCTAAAGCTTTATATCTAGATGATTTAGCAGTAAAGACAATAACAAGTGCTAATCCTAAAGTAGCTGCAGTTCCTCCTAATTTAACAAAGTTAGCAATAAATTGATAATTGACAATATGTGTAGCAGCTTTTCCAAGTCCAATTGCTGCAGCGTTTTCAGCAGATAATGATCTCCAAATAGGATTCATTACTGAAGAAACAATACTTGATCCATGTAAACCAAAGATCCATAAAATTGATTCTATTAATAAAACTAAAATTGTAGCTGGTAATGTACTACCAATAGATTGTAATGGTTGTTGTAACATTGTAAAAATGAAATTTTGTGCACTTTTGAAACTTGTCATTTCAAAACCAATTCTTACAAAGTTAAAAATAATAAAGATAATAGCTACTGGAATTAAAGCTTCAAATGGTTTAGCAACATTTTGAGGTACTGAATCTGGTAATTTAATTGTCCATCCTTTTGAACAACAAATCTAAAGATTTCTACTGCTAAACAAGTTGTAATAATTGCTAAAAATAATCCTGATGCACTAAAATTATCAAGTGGTAATCCTTTTAGTCCATCTTCTGTTACTAAAACAGGTGTTAACATGAAGATAGCAATAAATGATACAACAATTGATTCTCTTGTATCTACTTTATAAAAATGTGCAAGAGAACGTGCAATTCCTACAACTACATAAATAGACATGATTCCATAACTCATACGATAAGGAACCATGAATATTTGACTCCAATTTTCCCCTAAAAGCCCTGTCATAAGTTCACTATAACCATTAATAGGAATACTTGTAAAAAGTAAGAATAAAGAACCAACAATAATAACTGGCATTACGCCAAAGAAACCTTCTTTAATCGCATTTAAATAACGATTTGCACTTACTTTAGATGCAAATGGCATCAGTTTTTCACCCATTTTATCAAAAAAACTATTCATCATTTTCTCCTCCTATTCAAATTTTGTTTGTCCATTGGTTTCAATTACTTTCTTATACCAATAAAATGATTTCTTTCTATATCTTTTTAAACTTCCATTTCCTTGGTCATCTTTATCAACATAAATAAAACCATATCTTTTCTTCATTTCTCCTGTTCCAGCAGAAACTAAATCAATACATCCCCATGTTGTATAACCAATAACATCAACATGATCAATTTCTATGGCTTGTTTTAAAGCCTCAATATGTTTTCCTAAAAAAATCAATACGATATTGATCATCTACAGTACCATCTTCATTAAGTTGATCAACAGCCCCTAATCCATTTTCAACAACAAATAATGGTATTTGATAACGATCATATAATTCATTAAGTGCAACTCTTAATCCTAAAGGATCAATATGCCAACGCCAATCCGTAAGTTCTAAATAAGGATTACGTCCTTTAGCATTAATTGAACCATCTCTTTGATAAGAAACAATAGAAGAAAAATAATAACTAAAGCCAATAAAATCAACTGTTCCCTTTCTTAATATTTCTTCATCGCCCTCATCAATAATCAATTTTCCTCCCAATTGTTCTTGTTTAGCCAAACATGTATTCGTATAAAATCCTCTACACATCACATCTAAATAATAATGTGTAAACAACATATATTCTCTTTTAGCTATTTGATCTATTGGTTGGCAAGTTGCTGGGTAGCTTTCTGGATATTGAACCATACAGCCAATTTTAAAATTTGGATTAATTTGGTGTCCTAAAATAACTGCTTTGGCACTTGCTACAAACATATGATGACTTGCTTGTAAAACAGTTGATGCCTTATCTTCTCCTTCTTGAAAAAGAATACCAGCTTGATGATAAGGATTTTTCTTATTCATCGTTTCATTAATTTCATTAAAAGTCATCCAATATTTTACTTTATCTTTATAACGTTTAAAAATTGTTTGACAATAATTCATAAAGAAATCAATCATTTTTCTATTTCTCCATGAACCATATTTTTGAACTAAATGTAATGGTGTTTCATAATGAGAAATCGTCACCACTGGCTCTATATGATATTTTAATAATTCATCAAAAACTTGATCATAAAATTTCAATCCAGCTTCATTAGGTTTTTCTTCATCTCCTAGAGGAAAAATACGTGTCCAATTGATAGACATTCTAAAGCATCTAAATCCCATTTCCGCAAACAAAGCAATATCTTCTTTATAATGATCATAAAAGCCTGTTCCTTCATGACTTGGATAATAAGTATGAGGATGCACACTCTCATGTATTTCTCGAGGATGATCAATATTTCCTCCCATCTCTACATCGGCAATACTTAATCCTTTTCCATCTGCAAGGTAACCACCTTCATATTGATTAGCTGCTGTTGCACCTCCCCATAAGAATTGATCTGATATTTTCATTTAAAAAGCCCTCCTTCTATGGTTATTAAAACATAGAAGAAAGGCTTTTATAATTGAATAGCTTTCGTTTTTAACAATGTTTAAAATTTTAGAATTAAATATTTTTTATTATTTAACACTGTTTAGATTCATCCATTAATATTGGATTTGAAGAATGTCTTGTACTTTCTGATTTAGATGTAAGTTGTAATTTTTTATTAAAATTATTTTCATAATCTAAAGAAAAATAAGAAGCATACAATAAATCCAATAAAAAATAAATAGATAAATTACTATTAAAATTTGCAATATTATACGTTAAATTTTCTCTTGTAGAAATATATAATTTAGCAGTACTCATTTGACTTAACGTATTTTCTCCAAAAGAAGTTAAACTTAAAAAAGGAATATTTTTCTTTTGACATGTTTTTGCCATATTGATAAGTGTCTTGGTTTCTCCAGAATAAGAAATAAAAATCACACAATCCCCTTTAGGAATACAATTTACTTCATAACGTTGATAATTTAAATTATTAGTAATATATACATTCTTTCCTATTTTCATCATTTTTTCTTTAAATGATTCTGCTATATTTAAAGCTGTTCCATATGAATAAATATGAATATTGTTATTATTATTTAATAATTGAACAGCTTTTTGAAATAAATCATGATGTAATAAAGATAATGTATCTTTAATTGTTTCTTCATATAAAGAACCCATTTTATTAGCAATTTTAAAAATAGTATCTCCTTGATCAAAGGGTAAATTAGGATCAACTGCTCCAAATTGTTGATTTAAATACTCAATTTCACTTAAATAAGCCTTCTTAAAGTTATCAAAACCTTCAATACCTATTTTCTTACATAAATTTAAAACAGTCGCTGGTGATGTATAAGTTTCTTTAGCAATACTTCTTGCTGAATAATTTTTTATCTTTTACTCCTAATTGAATAATAAAATTCAGCAATTATAATTTCACTTTTAGAAAAATCAACTTTATTTGTTAGTTTATCAATTAATAACATACCATCACATCCTTTTTGATATCATAGCATATAATAAAAAGAAACAAAAACACAGTTTTTCTACAAAAATCTTTTCATGTTATTATATAAAAACAAACACCCTCCATTAATTTATTTTATATAAGAATTATTTGCTTCTCTTATAAAACATTTCTAATTTTGAAATATTATCAAATCATATCTGAATTTTCGCCCAAAAAAAGGGCCTTCTGAACAAGCTATCTTTTGCATAAGTACCTGTATTTCCTTTGATGGATTATACACTGTTAAATTTAAGTTATCCCACTCAAAAACCACAAGAACAGTTTCATCTGGAAGCAATATATTCAACCAACCTGAATGGTTATTCATGATTGTATTGATTGCATCCTCTAATATTTGTAAAGATGGTCGGTCAATCCAATCATCCAATTGTATAGATACATGATAATAACACATTAATTTTATAATGATATTTACAAATTTATCTTTCAGCAAAAAATGTTTATCACTATTGAGTAAATAACATTCCACATCAAAAAATTGTCCTCTTGAACTTGGTTTTACCTGTTCAGGAAGAAAATCTATCACATAGCATGGCTTCTCTAATAATTCTTCAATTTTACTTACTGTTTGTTCCACTTTAGTTCACCCATCCTCTTTTAAATATTCTTCTTATAATATAACACTTTATTCTAAAAACATCTTTTACACCTGCACAATTATTAAATTTAATATCTTAGTTGGTAAATATTAAGCAATCAAAAAAGATGCCTATTGAGCATCTCTTGATTGAACTAAAATAATATTTTCATTATTTTCAATAATTGTATATTCACCTTTAACTTCATTCGATACACATAATGGATCATCTCTTTTAAGCAAATAATGATCTAATGTATATTCAGCTTGACTAATAGAAAGAATACTTTCATTTAAAGCAAATAATGAAAAATAATAATATTCTTGATTATATATATGATGAATTCCAGGTTTTAATAATTGAATACAGTTTTGTTGATCAATAACTTTTAACTTTATATATTGATATTTTTCTAATAAACACATAACTGCAAAGAAATGATCTAAACGTCCTCCGGTAACACCATATAATTCAATTTCATCATAACCTTTAGAAATTGCATATTCGATAGCAGCATGCGTATCCGTAACATCTTTTTTTTCCGGTAAGATTTGAATATTTAAATCTTCTAATGATTTTCTATTTTGTAAAGAATCAAAATCGCCTATTGCAAACCTCGGTGTTATTCCTTGCTTTAATAATTCTTCTACCCCATGATCAACACCAATATAATCTCTATCTTGAGGTAATGTCATATTAAACAAATGTGTTGCACATAATGCTATTTTCATTTTAAAGAAGTAATCCTTTGTGTGTAATCATCACTATTAAATACATAACTTCCAGCAACTAAAACATCTACTCCTGCATCTTTACATTGTTTTCCAGTTGTAGCATTAATACCACCATCTACTTCAATTAAATAGTGTGTACTATTTTCTTTTCTTCTAGTAGCTAGATCTTTAATTTTATCAAGAGCAATTTCTTTAAATGATTGTCCACCAAACCCCGGTTCAACTGACATCACTAAAACAACATCTAATAAAGATAAATAATCTTGAATAGCATCAACCGGTGTATTTGGTTTAATACTTATTCCTACTTGTACATTATTTTCTTTAATATGATGAATAAGTGCTAAAGTATCTTCTTTATTTTCCATTGCTTCAATATGAAAAACAATTAAATTTGCTCCACTTTTAATAAATTCATCTACATACTTTTGAGGTTCACTGATCATTAAATGAACATCTAAAAATAAATTTGTTACTTTAGAAACATCTTTTAAAATACTATATCCAAAAGAAATATTAGGTACAAAATGTCCATCCATAACATCATAATGAAGCCAATCAGCTTTTCCATTTTCAATTTTTTCAATATCATCTTTCAAACAAGCAAAATTTGCTGAAAGAAGAGAAGGTGCAACTTTAATCATATCGTTTCTCCTTTTTTTCCTTTAATTCTTTTAACATTGTTAAATAATGTTCATAACGTTCTTTAGAAATCTTTCCTTCATCAACAGCCTCTTTAACAGCACAATGAGGTTCACTATCATGCAAACATCCTCTAAACTTACAATCAGTAGCATATTCATCAAAATCATGATATGCTCTCGCTGCTTCTATTGGTTCCATCTCTAATTCAAGAGATGAAAAACCAGGAGTATCTGCTACATAACCATCATATAAATTCATGAGTTCAACATGTCTTGTCGTATGTTTTCCTCTTCCAAGAGCTTTCGATATTTGATTTGTTTCTAAATTCAAAGAAATATCTAACGCATTTAAAAGCGTTGATTTACCAACACCACTTTGTCCAGTAATCACAGTCACTTGATCTTTAAAGATTTCCTTGATTTCATCTATTCCTTTATTTTGTTTAGAACTTGTTTCAATCACAGTATACCCTGCATTTCTATATTCTTGAATATATTGATAAATAGAGTCATCCCCTTCAATATCCATTTTAGAAATAACAATGATTGGTCTAATGTGATAGTGTTCTATCAATAATAAGAACTTATCTAATAATATTGTTGAAAAATCAGGCTCTTTTCTTGAAAAAACAAGTAATGCTTGATCAATATTTGCAATTGGTGGTCTTCTTAAAACATTTTTTCTCTCTAATATTTTGAGAAGGTAACCATCATCATGGTTACCTTTTTGAAATTCTACAAAATCACCAACAACTGGTTTTATATCTTGTTTTCTAAATTTTCCACGGGCACGACATTGATGAACTTCATGACCATCATCAATGTAATAAAAACCAGCTAATGCCTTGACAATACACCCTTTATCTATGTTAGTCTTCATAATAATAGATTGTAATTGTTGTTCCTTTTTTATCTACTTTTGTTCCTGCAGCTATACTTTGTTTATAAACTGCACCAATATAACGTTCATCTCCACCAGATTCTGGGAATTGTGTTCCTTCCATAGAAACGGTAAATCCCAAGTTTTCAAGATTCGACTTCGCACTATCAGGTGTTAAACCAACAACAGAAGGAACTGTTTGACTATATCCTGTAGAAACCGTTAAAGTAATATTTCTATTTGTATCTGTTGGATCTACTTTATAGCCTTTCGCTAAATTTTGATCAATAACGGTACCTGCCGGTTGATCAGAAGTTTGTTCACGTTTTGTAACATTGAATCCTAAACCACTCAATTTATTATAGGCATCATCATAGCTCATACCTGTATAATCATCTAAAATCACATAGGATCCTTTAGAAATCGTAAGTGTAATTGTACGATCTTTATCTGTAGGATCTTGTTTATAACCTTTTTCTAAACTTTGTTCTAAAACTGTTCCCGCCTTTTTATCAGAAACTTCACGTTTTATATCAACTTTAAAGCCAATCTTATTTAATTTCTTTTTAGCTTCATCATAACTTAATCCCGTATAATCATCTAAAACAATATATTTACCTTTTGAAACAGTAATTGTGATAACATCTCCTTCTTTAATAGAAGAACCTTTTTCTGGATCAGTTTTTGTAATTAAACCTTTTTTATAATCATCAGATAATTCTTTAAAAACTGTCTTATTAATTGTAACATCATAATCTTTTAATATTTTTTCTGCTTCACTTTGTTTCAATCCAACTAAATCTGGCATTACATTTGGTTGTTTATTTCCACCAAAAAGTAAGAAATAACAAATAATTCCAATAATCAAAACAACACCTGCAACGACTCCTGCAAGAACTTTAGGATTTTTTAATTTTTCTAAAATTTGTTTTCCTTTACCATTATTATTCTTCTTTTCAACAGCTCTTTCTTCAACTTCTTCTGGTTCTTCTTCATCAAAGATTTGTCGTGGATTTACAACAATCGTAGGATCATTCACTTCATCACTATGATCAAAAACAAGTTTTTCTTCATCTGTTCTAGATAAACATGTTTGTAAATCTTCTAACATTTCCGTAGCACTTTTATAACGATCATTTAAGTTTTTAGCAGTTGCTTTAATAATAATATTTTCTACTGATTGAGGAATAGATGGATTAAATTCTCTAAGTGATGGTAAATCTTCTTGCATATGTTTTAAAGCAATATTCACTGGAGATTCACCATTAAATGGTACTTGTCCTCTTAATAATTCATAAAAAACAATTCCTAAAGCATAAATATCACTTTGAACTGTCGCTTTTTCTCCTCGTGCTAATTCTGGTGCTAAATAATGAAGAGAACCCATAATCACATCTGTTTGTGTAAACTGTGTAAGTGATTGAATAGAAGCAATTCCAAAATCAGCAATCTTAGCTGTTCCTGTATCCGTTACTAAAATATTTTGTGGTTTTAAATCACGATGAATAATTCCCATTTGATGTGCTCTTGCTGTTCCTGAAAGCACTTGTTTCATAATGTCAATAGCTTCCATTACATGTAAAGCACCTCTTTTAGCAATTAATTCTTTCAGTGTTCTACCAGGTACATATTCCATGACAATATAGTATTGATCATTATCTTCACCAACATCATAAATTTCAACAATATTTTTATGTGAAAGCGCAGCTGCTGCTGAAGCTTCTCTTTGAAATCTTGCAATATAAATTGGATCTTTCGCTAAAGATGTACGTAATATCTTGATAGCAATTGTACGATTTAAAATCGTATCATTTGCTAGATAAACATCTGCCATTCCTCCTTGACCAATAATATCAATCAATTCATAACGTTCAGCAATGATTTTATTCATTTTTTAACGTCCTCCTTCTATTAACACAGCAGCAATATTATCATGTCCACCATGTTCATTTGCTTGTTCAATCAATAGATGAACTTTATCTTTAACATTCATATTTTTTTAACAATATTTAAAATTTCCTCATCTTCTAAAGAATTAAATAACCCATCACTACAAATCAAAATATTCTTCCCATTTAATTTATACTTTTGAATATCTGGTACAATATTCATTTCAACACCAATAGCTTGCATTAAAACATTCTTTTGACGATGATTCTTTCCTTCTTCTTCAGTAATCGCACCTCGTTGAATAAGTTCATTCACTAATGTATGATCTCTTGTCATTTGAATAATTTCTTGATCATCATAAACATAAATACGACTATCACCTACATGACAAAAGAAAGCATCATCACCATCAACCACCGCAATCGCTACAGTTGTTCCCATTCCTTTCGTATCTTCTTGCATATTAGCCATTCTTTTTACAATTTGGTGAGCTTCTAAAACAGTATCCATTAACCAATTTGTCACTTCTTCATCATCCAAAAAAGGTGGATTGGCTTTAAAACATGTAAGTACATGTTCTTCTACAACATGAGATGCAATTTCTCCTGCCTTATGTCCTCCCATACCATCACAAACAACACCTAAAACCTGATCTTTCAAATTAATTGCTGTTGCTGCCTGGTCCTGATTTTTTTCTCTGATTTTTCCAATATCAGTCAATGCATAATACTCCATTATATCACCCCACTACGTTTTGCTCTTAGCTGACCACATGCTCCATCTATATCTCTACCATGTTCTTTTCTAACCGTACAGTTAATATGTAATCTTAATAGTTCGTCTTTAAATTCCTCTACATGACTACTTGGTTTAAAACCATGTTCATCAACACTATTATAAGGAATTAAATTCACATACGCATTCAATCCTCTCATATAATGAGCAAGCTGTCTGGCATGTGCAAGTGAATCGTTGACATCATCTAATAAAATATATTCAAATGTCACTCTACGATTCGTTTTTTCGATATAATCTGCAACACCTTTTCTTAAAGCATCCATATTAAACGCTTTATTTACAGGCATTAATTGGTCTCTAATTTCATCATTAGGGGCATGTAAAGAAATAGCAAGGTTTGTTTGAATCCCTTCATTGCTATATCTTTCAATCATATTGACAAGTCCACATGTAGAAATCGTAATATGTCTTGCTCCAATAGCTAAACCATGAGGATGATTAATAATTCTAACGAATTTCATCACTTCATCATAGTTATCAAAAGGTTCACCTGTTCCCATGACAACAACATGTGAAACACGAATACCTGTATCTTTAGTGACTGCCATGACTTGATTCACCATTTCACCAGCTGTTAAGTTACGTTGTTTTTTTTAAAAGTCCACTAGCACAGAATGCACATTGCATATTGCATCCTACTTGGCTTGTTACACATAATGATTGACCATAATCATGTCTCATTAAAACGGCTTCTATTAAGTTACCATCAATCATTTTAAATAAGTATTTGATAGTTCCATCACTTGATACTTGTTTTTCTTGTATTTCAAAGGTATCAATGATGCATTGTTTTTCCAATTTTTCTCTTAAATCTTTTGATATATTAGACATTTCTTGAAAATCAAAAGCATTTTTTTGATATAACCATTGAAAAACCTGTTTTGCTCTAAAAGGTTTTTCATTGATTGATTTAAAATATTCAGTTAATTCTTCTAAAGAATAATTATATAAATGTTCCATCTTCTATCCCTTTTTCATTTTACACATATAAAATCCATCTGTGTGATATTCATAATTTAAAATTGTACGTTGTTCAATAACTTTCATATCAGGATGTTTTTGAATAAAATGTTCAATCATCATCCCATTTTCCTTTTTATTGATTGTACATGTACTATAAACCATTGTACCATCATTTTTCAATAAATTATACGCATTTTCTAATAAAAGTGCTTGTAATGGGATTAAACCATCCATCACACTCGAATCATGATATTTAATTTCTGGTTTACGTTTTAAAACCCCAAATCCTGAACAAGGTGCATCTAATAAAATACGATCAAACGTTTCAGGAGGATAGTGTTCTATGAGCTTTGTAGAATCACCTACTTGAACATGTACGTTTTTAACACCTAAACGTTTTAAATTATGTTCTATTAATTTTACTTTGTGCTTATATAAATCATAGGCTTCTATTTTTCCTTGATTTTCCATTAATGCTGCAAGATGTGTTGTTTTACTTCCTGGAGCACTACACATATCTAAAACGTAATCTGTTTTTTGAGGATCTAAAAGTCTTGCTACTAATTGACTTGATTCATCTTGAATCGTTACTTTACCTTCTTTGTAATAAGAAGTATAGGCTAGATTTCCTCTTTTATATAAAAGAGCATCTTGAGACAATGTTCCTTCTTCAAAACAGCTTTCTTTTAATAACTCTTCTTTTGTTGTTTTTAATCTATTGACTCTCCCACTTCTTGTAGGAGGCATGTTATCTTCTTCACAAATCATTTTTGTTTTTTCTAAACCATATTGTTTATTAAACATTTTGACCATCCATAAAGGATGTGATGTCATAATCGAGATTTTTTCTAATTCATCTAATTCCTCTAATGATCTTCTTTCGTTTCTTGTAAAATTCCTCAATACCGCATTTACAAATTGACTTGTTTGATAACCTTCTTTTTTAGCTATTTTAACCGCTTCATTAATAATGGCATATTCAGGGATTTTATCTAAATATATCAATTGATATAAAGACATATAAAGAAGTGCCCTTATTTTTTTCTTTACTCTTTTTTCCTTTAATATAAGGTTTGAAGTTGATATTGAATATATAAAAGATTTTGAATTGTTCCATAAACAATGGTTGTACATAAATCTTTATCTTCTCTTTTTAAATTACTTTTCTTAATTGTTCATTTAAAGCAATATTTAAAAAACTCTCATCTTCAAAATATTGATTTAAAATCATATATGCATTTTCTCTTGCCATAACTATATCGTTGTGTATGGATTAAAATCACATATCACATTTACCTTTCTTCCTTTTTTATTATAATAATCACTCATTGCATGCAACACCTCATAAACATGTGTTGTATTCGTTATTTTAAGTGTCATTCTCTTTCGATAAATATCATTCATCTTATAAATCGTACAATTAGCAGGTCCTAAAACAATTGCCTTCGGTAATTGTTTTACTAAATATTCCTTTATTTGTTGACTGCAAAAATGTCACATCATCTTCTTTTTTTATCCTTGCACTAAAATACTTATTAAATAACAATAAGGTGGATATTTCGCAAGTTTTCTCATTTCCATTTCTTTTTGATAAAAACTTTGATAATCATGATTTTTAACACACTGTAAAACAAAATGATCAGGGTTATACGTTTGAATCATCACTGTTCCTTGTTTCTTCCCTCGACCACTTCTACCAGAAACTTGTTCTAATAATTGAAATGTTCTTTCATTTGCTCTAAAATCAGGAATATTTAAAGAAAAATCTGCATTAATAACTCCTACAAAAGTCACATTTTCAAAATCTAATCCTTTAGCAATCATTTGTGTCCCAATTAAAATATTTGCTTCTTGATTTTCAAATTGTTTAAGCAATTGATGATGTCCTTGCTTCTTTCTTGTAGAATCAACATCATAACGAATCACTCTTGAATTTATAAAATTATTTTGTAAATATTCTTCTATCTTTTGGGTACCACTACCAATCAGTTTAATATTAGTACTTCCACAATGACTACATTTTTGCTGGTAAGGTACTTGAAAGTCACAATAATGACAACGCATTGTATGAGTATCTTTGTGATAAGTTAAAGATACATCACAATGAGGACATTTTAATACTTCATCGCAATCTAAACAACGAACATAACTTGAATAACCTCTTTTATTAAGCAATAAAATCACTTGTTCATTTTTATCGATTGTTTCTTGTATTTTAGCTTTCATCTTCCTTGATAATACTTCATAATGATGTGCTTTCATTTCTTCGACCATATCAATCAATTCAATTTGTGGTAAAGGTTTTTGATTGACCCTTTGAGAAAGTATACATAATTCATAGGCACCCTTTAAAGCACGACTATAGCTTTCAAGAGAAGGTGTGGCACTACCTAAAACAACTGGACATTGATGATAAGCACCCCTTTTTCTCGCTACTTGAGATGTTAAATAACGTGGTGGACTTTCTTGTTTGTAACTGGCATCATGTTCTTCATCCATAATAATCAAACCTATATTTTCCAGTGGTGCAAAAACAGCACTTCTTGCTCCAACGACGATTTTTACTTCATCATCAATGATTCGACGATATTCATCATATCTTTCTCCCGCTGATAATTTTGAATGTAAGATAGCGACACTTTTTCCAAAACGGCTTTTAAAAGCAGAGACCATCATTGGAGTCAAAGCAATTTCAGGGACAAGCATCAAGACAGTTTTTCCTTGTTCAATCACAAATCTAGAAAGGTGTAAATAAACTTCTGTTTTTCCTGAACCTGTGACTCCATAAAGTAAAAAGGTTTTAAATTGATGAAAAGATGCTAATATTTGATTAACAACTTTTTGTTGGCTAGTAGTCAAGGGATAATCTTCTTGTTGTAGATGTTCATTGTAAGGATTTCGATAAACTTCTACTTGTTTATAAATAATTGCTCCTTGTTTTTCTATATTATTTAAAAGAGCTGTTGAAAAAGGATAATCCTTTATGGGTAATAAATCGTGTTCTTTTATATAATTTAAAGCTTCTTGTTGTTTTGTTGTTTTAAGGGGAATATCTTTTACAAAGGAAACAACTTTTTGATATTTAATGCCAACACTATGATTGGTACTTGGTTTTAATTGAGGTGGTAGCATACATTGTAAACAACTGATTCTTGTAGAAAGCGTTTGTTTTGAAAGATAATTTGCAAGTTCTTGTAATTCTTGATTAAGTAATGGTTTTTGATCAATGACATCTTGGATAAAAGAATATTTAAAACCATTTTTTTCTTCTAATTGTTTTTGAGTAAAAAGTGTTTCTTGACATTCAACGACATAACCTACAAGTTGTTGATAACCAAAACGGATATGGACTCGACAACCTGCCAAAACTTGATATTTAGATAAATAGTCATAAGTCGTATCTAATTTATAGATTGCATGTTCCACAAGAACTTTAACAATATACATATTTCCACCTCTCTTTTGTTTGTATTTTACCACATCTATTGGAGCTTTATCAAAAAAACTGTCAGTTATAAAAACCAACAGTTACTTTTGATGTTCTTTAATAATTTTTGCTATTTTATCTTTCGCTAGATGAACATCGTCATTTTCTACAACATATTTATATTCATCTTTTGTTTGAATTTCTTTACGTGCTTTATCCAAACGTTCTTTTACGATATCTTCGCTTTCAGTACGTCTACCACGAATACGTCTTTCTAATTCTTCTAATGAAGGTGGTACCAAGAAAATAGTCAATGCATCAGGACATTTTTTCATGACTTGCAATGCTCCTTGAACTTCGATTTCTAAAACGACATTTTTACCCTCGTCTAATAATCGATCTACATTATCCTTAGGGGTACCATAATAATTACCTACAAATCTTGCCCATTCTAATAAGCCACCTTGAGCAATCTTATCAACAAAGCTTTTTTCATCAACAAAAAAATAATCCACACCATCTGTTTCTGTAGGTCTAGGTTTTCTTGTTGTCATTGAAATAGAATAACTTAAATTTAAACTATCATCTTTGAACAATTCTTCTCTTACTGTTCCTTTTCCAACACCACTAGGCCCACTAAGAATGATTAACATTCCTCTTTTCAATTCTTCCACACCCCTTTTTTTATAAAAATAACTCTACAATAACAAAGAGATAATGTCAATTAAATTTCAAATATGTTATAGTATTTTGGGGTGATAACTATGGCATATGATGGCATTATGATGCATCAAGTAAAAAATTTATTGATAGAAACAATAAAAGGCGGTCGTATCAATAAAATTTATCAAATATCAAAATATGAACTTTTATTTCAAGTTCGTGCAAATAAAAAGAATTATCAGTTATTGATTTCAAGTCATCCAATGTATGCACGTGTTCAATTAACATCTTTATCTTATCCAACACCAGAATCTCCTAATCCGCTTACTATGCTTTATCGTAAGCTTTTAGAAGGTGGTTATATTAAAGATATTGAACAAATCGATTTGGATCGTATTTTTAAAATCACTTTTAGCTGTCATAATGAATTAGGTGATTATATTGAATATATTCTTTATGTAGAAGTGATGGGTAAACATTCAAATATTATCTTAGTAGGTCAAAACGATAAAATCATTGATTGTATTAAACATATTTCACCAAGTATGAATAGTGAAAGATTTTTACAACCCGGAGCCCTTTATCAATTACCACCAATGATAAAAAAACTTGATCCTTTTAGAAGCGAATTTGTAGAAGATAACCAACTTACTAAAATCTATCAAGGAATGTCTCCTATTTTATCTAAAGAAATCTTATATCGTATTGATCAAGATGAATCTTTTAAAGAGATTATGAAAGAAATAGAAAATTCTCAAAATCTCTATATTACTAAAGTGAATGATAAAGAATATTTTCATGTTATTGAACTAACACATTTACAAGGAGAAACTTCAAAATATTCTTTATTTGATGGTTTAGATACTCACTTTAATGAAATAGATCAAAAAGAAAGAATTAAACAACAAACAAGTAATCTTTTAAAATTTATACAAAATGAATATCAAAAAATACTTCAAAATTAAAGAAATTAAAAGCAACCTTAGATGATTCACATAATAGCGATGATTATCGTATTAAAGGAGATTTATTATATGCTTCTTTACATTTAATACAAAAAGGAATGACTCATGTTGTTGTTGACAATTATTATGATAATACAAAATTAGATATTACTTTAGATCCTAAATTAGATCCAAAAGCCAATGCTCAAAAATATTATCAAAAATATCAAAAAGCTAAAAATTCAATCAATGTTCTTTTAGAACAAATTGATTTAACTGAAAAAGAAATTGAATATTTCGATTCTTTAATAACCGCTATGTCACAAGCAACATATTATGATGCTTTAGAAATCAAAGAAGAATTAGAAAACGAAGGATATTTAAAAAAGAAAAAACAAAAAAATACAATTCGTAAGAAAAAAACGTCCTCAATTTCAACAATATCTTACAAAAGATGGAATTGAAATCGATATTGGTAAAAATAACTTACAAAACGATTATTTAACATTTAAATATGCGCATCGTTATGATATGTGGTTCCATGCAAAAGATATGCCGGGAAGCCATGTCATTGTTAAAGCACAAGATTTAGATGAATATACGATTCGTTTAGCTGCTAAAATTGCTGCATACTATTCAAAAGGAAAAAATTCAAGTAGTGTTCCGGTAAACTATACACTCGTCAAAACACTCAAAAAACCTGCAGGTAGTAAACCAGGAAAAGTAATTTTGGATAATTATAAAACAATCTATATTGATCCAGATGATGAGTTTTTACAAGAACTTACAAAAAAATAGATGCTAAGCATCTATTTTTAGTAACGATTTGTTTGTGTATAACATGTTTGTTCATAGCGAGGGTAATAACGTGGAACATAAACAATGTTATTAACGCGACGACATTCAATTGGACAAATAATAGGTTGTTCTACATATTGATTTTGAAATGTTGTACATACTTTCTTAGGAGCGATAATTGGTTGTGGAGTAAAACCATTTCCTATATTTGAATTAAAATAATTTGCATAACCGTTATTATCAAAGTTTCCATATTGTCCTTGACAGCATGTATTTTGTTGACAATTACAACTCATAATAACACCTCCTAATATAAGGTATGGTCATGTATTAAAAAGAATTGGACTTTTGTAAAGGAGAAACAAATGAAATTAATAAAATGGAATTTACATGAAGATGTAGAAGCATATACAACAACTAGGAAATTAGGGGATATTTCTTTAAATAATCCAAATTATTTAAAAGTATTAGAAAATAGACAAGAACTTGCTTCATTACTAAATACAGATTTAGAACATATGGTAGCCCCTAGACAAACACATTCTACCAATTTAAAACAAGTCTTTTTAATGAAAGATGGTGGTACCAATATGTTAAAACAAACAGATGACCTCTATGAAGTAGATGCAACTTATACGAAAGATAAAGATTTATTCTTACTGTCATTTCATGCTGATTGCACACCAATTTTAGTTTATTGCAAAGATCAAAAAATCGTTTGTGCTATTCATTCAGGATGGATTGGTACAGTTAGACAAATTGTTGATCATACAATTCGTTATCTTATTGAAAAAGAAAATTGTAATCCAAAAGAAATGTATTGTTTAATAGGTCCTTGTCTTTCTAAAAAGCACTTAGAAGTGCAAGATGATGTGATTAATCAAGTTAAGAAAATGAACTTTGATACTTCACCTTTTTATCAAAAAACAGATGAAACTCATTATTTATTAGACAATAAAGGATTAAATAAACAACAATTATTAAATTTAGGGGTTTTAGAAGAAAATATTCAAGTTTCTTCTTATTGTACAAATGAAAATAATGATTTATTCTTTTCACATCGTGTCAATCATGATGGTCAAAGAAACGTAACAATCATTAAAAGAAAATAGGCGATATGAAATTCATATCGCCTATGATTTTAAGATTTAAAATATTCTTCAACATCTTTTCTTTCATCAGCTGTCAATTTTAAAACATCCATAGCTCTTTGCATGGAACATTGTAAACTTTCCGTCATATTTTTAATTAATGTAATTCTTTCCAATTTTTGTCCTTGTTCAAGCCCCATAGAATGTCCTTTTTCTATATTTTCTCTGGCTATCATTTCTCCTAAATTACACATCTTTTTAACCTCCTTCTCTATTTCTTCAAATCCATATTCTTTCATAACTTCTTTCTTTATTAAAAGATCGTATGTATTATTTAAAAAGATGACTAATGGTGTCTTTATCCAATCACTATCTTCATACTTATCTTTGATATTATGATCTTTATTTAAGTATATCATCATCAATGATTTCTTCTAAAAATACATCCTCAGCTTCTTTAATAAATCCTTTAATGATTCTTCCTAAGATTTCAGGATGTCCTAATATTCTTTTACAGAGTTTATTAATCATAATAATATGATCGTTTGAGTGATTTCTAGTACTTTGTCCATATAATTTTTCCTCCATTTATTATATAGACAAATTTTTTGGAAGATTTTTCTTTTTACTTTTTTTAAAAAAAGGTGAAAAAAAATTACGAAACGAACACGTTTCGTAATCAATCTTTTTTCACTTTTTTCATTCATTTGAGGAATTTGGTCAATTACCTTTTGAAGCAACAACCGTATAATTTCTTTATAGACTTCATCACCACATAAACCATGTAAATACGTTCCTAAAATAGCCGCATCTTTTGGCAAATAACCTTGTCCTAAAAAGCTACTAATAATTCCAGCAAGTGTATCCCCCATACCTGCAGATGACATTCCTTTATTTCCTGACATAATACGATATGTTTCATTTCCATCACTAATAAGAGTATGTGGACCTTTTAAAACTAAGGTAACATGATATTTTTTTGCAAATGCATTCGCTTGATCCACCAGTTCACTTGTTTGGTTAAAATTCACAAATCTTTTAAATTCTCCATGATGTGGTGTTAAAATCCAAGAGGAATGATGATTTTCTAATAATTCTGGATGTTTTGCAAGAATGGTCAAGGCATCACCATCAATCACAACTGGAACTTGTGTATGACTTAAAAGTTCACAGACAAAGCGTTCACTATCATCATTTAAACCTAGTCCACTTCCTATAAGAATTGCCTCTTTTCCTTGTAATAAATGTTCATCAAAATACTGTCTTTGACACGATGTCACCTCAGGACAAAACAAACTTAATGCATCAATTACTTTTTCATTAGACCAAACCGTAACTAATCCACTTCCTGTATAAACAGCTGCTTTAGCTGCTAAAAGTGCAGCTCCTCGATAATGATAGCACCCTGTTACATGCATAATTCTTCCATAAGTTCCTTTGTGTCCATCATATAAACGTTCTTTTATATGATATTTGGCCCATTTAAAATCAACTGGTTGTGAAAATAGCATTTCTTCATGAAAAGATTTAGCGTCTAATAATTCTAAAATGACTTTCCCTGTATACATTTCACTCTCTGGATTTAAAAAAGCAAGCTTATAAGCTGTTAACGTTATTGTTTGATACGCACAAATACAGCTATTATAAGGTTTTCCTGTATCAGGATTTAAACCTGTAGGAATATCTATCGCAATAACATCTACCTCTATATTATTTATAAGATCAACAACATATTTAACAATTCCTCTTAAATCACTATTAAGTCCAAAGCCAAATAATGCATCAACTACCACATCAAAATGTGGAACACTTTTTTGAAATTCTTCAAGTGTTTCTTCACTTACAAATAAACACTCTATCGATAAAGATTGTGCTTGATCAAGATAATATCTATTTGCTTGGCTGAGTTTTTCTTCTTTTCCCGTTAAGCAAAGTAATACCTCTTTACCTTCTTGGTGTAATTTAATTCCTAATGAAATCCCATCAGCACCATTATTCCCTGGCCCACAAACAATCATAATATGTTGATACTTATCAAAATGTTTCAATAAACAATCACTGGCTTTATCTACTAATTGCTCAATTGAATAGCCATAATCCAACAATGCTTGATCATATCTTTTTAATTGACTACTTGTTGCAATATACAAAAAAAGTCACCCTCTTTAGATATATTATATCGTTTTTAAAAGCAAAAAAAAGGTTTCAAATCGAAACCTTTATTGATATCTAAGTCCACATGTAAATTTACCTACACCAGAAGAAACTTTAACAACATCTCCTGTATGTGGTGCATGAACATATCGTCCATTTCCAATATAAATTCCTACATGTCCTGAACGCCATAAAATATCTCCAACTTCAAGTTCAGATAAACTTACTACTTTTTTAGCAGCAGCTTTTTGTTCTGATGAAGTTCTTGGAATATAAATACCATTTTGTCTATATACCCATTGTGTAAATCCTGAACAATCGAATGAATTAGGACCAGTTGATCCCCATACATATGGACATCCTGTTTTAGAAAGACCTGTATTAACAATTCTTTCTCCAGAGAATGTTACTTCCACTTGTAATTGTACTTCTGATTTATTACCTGCTGAATCCACACCTGTATATGTGACTGTCTTTACTCCTGTTGTAGAAGTATCAATTGTATTGAATGAAATCTTATCTTTCATATCACCATCTAAGTTATCTACGGCAGATGTAATATATGATTTTAAATCAACATTGCTTCCTTTATCAACAGATACTTTATTTGTTGATAAAACGATATTTGGTCCAGTAATATCTTTAACAGTAGCATTCAATGTTACTTTTGATGAATTACCAGCGCCATCAGTAGCAATAATTGTCATTTCTTTTTGTTGATTTAATTGTTTAGTATCAATTGTTCCTTCTACTTTAGGTTCAATATTTGTATCTAAGTTATCACTAATTGATACATAGTCTTGCCATTTAAATTCACTACCATAATCTACTGTAATATCACTTCCTGATTTTAAAGTAATTTCTGGAGCTTGCATATCAGCAATAAAGAACTTAAACGCTTCTTCAGTTGTATTACCACTATTATCACTTACTGAAACATTAATTATTTGTGTTCCTTGTTTTGAAGTATCTAATTGTTTATCACTTTCGATAAATGGTGTCACATCTCCATCTACATTATCTACTGCTTTAATATATGAAGATAAATCTTGACTACCATAAACTGGTACTTCAATATAATATCCATCAATTTGCACCTAACGATTTTTAATTTTGGTGCTTCTTCGTCAACAACATCTACTTGAATTGTTTTAACATCAGTATTATTAAACTGATCTGTTGCACGCACTTCAACTTGATATGTTCCTAATTGTTTAACATCTAAGGAATCATCATCAGCTTCTACTAACAGCTCACTTCTACTATCATGATTATCAACAACATCAATTGCATCCGTATCAAACTTTTCACCGTAAGGAATTTGAATATGACTTGATACAATCTCAGGATTTTCATGATCCACACCAGCATAACCTACTAACATAAATGCAGCTACCCCAGCGATTGGAATAAACATTGCTTTTCTGTTTTTAATTTTCTCATCAAACAATGTTTTGAGCTTGGTCTGTATGTCTGTTTTCATAATGTTCTCCTTTTGAATTTTTTAACCGTTTATTATTATAACACATTTATTTAAAAATGCAAATTTGTAGAATTTATCAATCATTTTTTCAATTTTATTATACCCAAACAATCAATAATTAGTTTCATTCATTATTAAAAATATATTCTTTTAAAGTACTAAAAAAAGCCGTGATTTTTCCACGACTTTTTAATATTAAGGTCTAATTGCACATGTAAAGCTACTTACACCAGAAGAAACTTTTACAACATCTCCAGTTTGTGGAGCATGAATGTATTGGTTACCACCAATATAAATTGCTACATGTCCTGGTCTCCATAAGATATCCCCAGGTTGTGCACTCGAAATACTGATTACAGTACCAGATGATTTCATCGCACTTGATGAATGTGGTAAAGATTTACCAGCTTTAGCATAACACCATTTTACTAGACCAGAGCAGTCAAATGTATTTGGTCCTTCAGCACCCCATACGTAAGGGCACCCAAGTCTTGAATAGGCAGCACCTACAACTGATGTTCCGTAATAATTTGGTCTAGAAGTAGTACCAGTAACTGCAGAACCTTTTTTAGAAGAAGTACGTACCGCATTAACTTTTACAGTTAATGACGCACTACCTTGATTTCCAGCAGCATCACTTACTGTATAAGTAGCTGTATAAGAACCAGCTTTCGAAGTACTTACAGAAGGAATTGATACTTTTCCTTTTACATCTCCATCTTTATTATCAGTTGCACTTGATAAGTAGTTAGATAAATCTAAACTTGCTCCTACGTTTACAGAAACTTCTGATTTTGATAAAGAAATTTTTGGTGCTTCTGTATCTTTTACAGCAACATTCAATTGAGCAGAAGATTCATTACCAGATGAATCAGTTGCTTTAATTGTTAAAGTTTGTACACCATCTTCTTTATGGTTATCAATGCTTCCTTCTACTTGAGGTTGAACGACACCATCAAAGTTATCTGTAACATCTACATAATCAGATAAGTTAAAATCTGACCCATAATTTAATGTAACATCTGCACCATTTTTCAATGTAATTACTGGTGCATCATCATCAGTCACAGCAAAATCAATTGTTTTTTCTGTTTCATTTCCTGAAACATCTGTGGCTTTTAATGTAATTGTTTGTGTCCCTAATTTAGAAGTATCTAAAGTTTTATCTGCTTCAATAAATGGTGTTACATCACCATCTACATTATCAGATGCTTTTACATAACTTGATAAATCATTACTTCCATTAATAGGAACTTCAACTACATAACCTTCATTTGAACCTAAAGTTTCAAATTTTGGACCTTCTTGATCCACTACTTTTACTGTAACTTCTTTTGTTGTTTCATTATTAAATGAATCAGTAGCTGTTACAGTAACCTTATAATCTCCTAATTGTTCAACATTTAATGATGCCAGATCAGCACTTACTTGAATGTCATCTCTGCTATCACGATTGTCAGTTACATCTACAGTATCAACATCAAATTTTTCTCCATAAGGAACCTCAATTTGATCAGATGTGATTTCTGGTGCTTTTGTATCAGCAGCAGCGTATCCTACTAACATAAATGTTGCAACACCTGTAATAGGTATAAACATCGCTTTTCTATTGACAATTTTTTCCTTGGAAAAACTGAGTTAACTTCTCTTTGACTTTGTTTTCATCTACATATTGACTAACTCTTTCCTTAATATTTCTCTCCATTCGTCTCCTCCTTTCAACAAATACAACGTATTATAACGTAAAATCAACTAAAAATCCACCCTTTGTCCTGTCTATACAAGTAGTAAATCCCTTGAATATCAACCATAGCAAGGGATTTAGAAGATTCAGTTTTTTTTGAATTTTTTTTGAAAAAATCCTTAATTTTACGTAATCCTAAATAATATTTATGATTACTCTATGCTTTTCAAAGACTCAACCATGTCTATTTTTTTAAGAACTCTTCGCATATAAAGATTAATCAAGAATGTAAATGCCATTGTTAAAATAATAGCAATCATATAGCATCTGATATTAACTGTTCTAATAAACATCGCCATATCTACTTCAACCGTTCTAATCAAATAAGCATGAATAATCTTACCAAGACCAAGTCCAACAATCGAACCAATAAAGGCTAGAATAATGTTTTCTCTAAAGACATAATCATAGACTTCTTTTGGATAGAAACCTAAAACCTTAATCGTTGCAATTTCACTTTTTCTTTCTTGAATATTAATATTTGTTAGATTATATAAAACAATAAACGCAAGTGCACCTGCACAAACAATTAAAATAAAGACAACACTATCTAAACTTTCCATTTGACTATAGAATCCTTCTGAAATACCACTGACATATTGAATAGAAGTAATATTTTCATGATGATCACAATAATTTGTAAGTTTCTTTTCACTTGCTTTTTTATTTAATTTAAAATATTGGCTATTATAATGAACTTCATCTTTGGTTAAGTTTTCATAGTATTTTGGAGACATATAAATATAATGTCTAAAATAAAGCTTATAAATACCTGCAATTTTTACTTTATAATCTTTATTATCTAATGATAATGTAAGTTGATTACCAACTTTTAAATCTAATATTTCAGCAAGTTTTGCATTGATGTAAACACCATCATCTTTAAGATTTAAAGTCTTGCCTGTTTGATAATCACTCATATGAATATATTGATCAAAATCTTTTGTTTCACTTGGAATTTCAACTGTTACCATTTGTTGATCAATCGTGATTGTTTTATTGTAAATACCCATTGTCGATTTCACTTGAGATTGCCCTTTAAAATCATCTTGTGCTTGTTTTTTTGTCGTTGCTGTTAAATCATCTTTATAATTTACAACACCATCATAAATCCACATATTGCCATATTGTTCACTTGCTAGTGGAGAAACAGAATACTTGATTCCAAAACCAACAACGATCAGTGCTGTACAACCTGCTATTCCAATAACAGACATAAAGAATCTCTTTTTATATCTAAAGATATTTCTCATTGTTACCTTTTGATTAAATGATAATCTCTTCCAAATAAAAGTAATTCTTTCAAGTAATATCCTTTTCCCTAGCTTAGGCGCTTTCGGTCTTAAAATTTGCGCTGGAACAGCTTGTAATTCTTTATAACAGACCATAAAAGTGACAAATAAAATAATCACGACTGAAATAATATATGTTTGTATACATGTTGCCAGTTCAAAAATAATACGTGTTGGTGCTCCTATATCAAACATCATAATACGATATAAATAGTAAATAATACTTGGGAAGAAATATGTTCCAAAAACAATTCCAATACTACTAGCAAAGAATGTTGCTAGAAAAGCATAGATCAAATATTGCATAATCACATCTTTTTTCTTATAGCCCAACGCTCTTAATGTTCCATTTTGTACTCTTAGTTCTTCAACCATTCTTGTCATTGTTGTCATTGAAACAAGAGCTGCTACTAAGAAAAAGAGCACTGGGAACAGAATTGATAAAGCTGAGATTGAATCACAGTTACCACTATAACTTAAGATTGCTGCGCTTTCATTTTTAGTTAAGGTAATGATCTTTCCTTTTTGTAAATCAGCTGCTTGTTGTTTAGCTTCATTTAAATCACTTTGTGCTTGATCTAATTTTACTTTAGCTTCTTCTAATTGTGGTAAGTTACTATCTAAAGTATTTTTAGCTTCGTCTAATTGTTTTTTAGAATCAGCAAGTTTGATTCCTGTTTGATCTAAAAGAGCTTTAGAAGCCTTTATTTTTTGATTTGAGGTATCTAATTGTTGTTTACTTTGTACAAGTTGAGCATTTGTTTGATCTAAAACCGTTTTATTTTGATCAAGTTCTTGTTTAATAACAGGTAATTGTGTTTTTAAAGTATTTATTTGTGATTCATTTTGTTTTAATTGATCATAGCTTGCAATCAAAGTTTGTGCTTGTTGATAATAAGGTGAATCACTTGGAATATTTTTAGCTTGTTCATAACCACCAAATTGACTTAACGCAGCTTCAACAGTTTGGATAGATGTATCATATTGATCAACTTTTTCTACATAATCTAAATAAGTCTGGTAACCTGCTTGGTATTGTTTAAGTCCTTCTTGGTATTTTTGATACCCTGTTTGATATTGACTTAAACCAGCTTGATATTGTTTTAAACCACTTTGGTATTCTTTTAAGCCTTGTTGATATTGAAGATATCCTTGATCATATTGTTTTTTACCATCAAGATATTGATTCATACCATTTTGATAAGCATCCATTCCCTCTTGATATTGTTTTAGACCATCTTGATACTCTTTTTCACCATCAGCTATTTTATTCAAAGCATCTTCTTTTGTTTGATTGTAAAAATCAAGATTATAATCTTTTAAAATTGCTTTGATTTTTTTATTGATTGGTTTTACATACTCATCATAATCATCATCAAATTCATATAAATGATTTTCATTTTTTAAATGAATACGCAAATCATTATAAAAAGTCTTTTGATCATGTAAATCAAACAATTCATCAGGAACAGCCATATGTTCATTTCCTTGATTTAAAACAAGAATAAACCCACTATTATTCCCATCACCTAAACTGTTTGTACCTCTTTCTAAATCACTTACATAACGACTATCATTAATGATTCCTACAATTTTATATTCTTTTTTACCATAATCATTTTCTAAAGTAATTTGATTATTTAATTTCAAAGATGATTTTTTTATATACTGATAATCCATCAAACATTCATTATCTTTTTGAGGGTATCTTCCCTTTAATAATTCAGGTAGATCTACCCCCTTTGAAAAATCATCATCACTATAAACTGTCATCCCGATATTTGCTTTTTCATCATATGACATTAAAGCATCAAAGCGAAAACCATAATCAACAGCTTCTACTCCTTTTACTTTTTCAACTTTTTGAATAATAGATTCATCAAAACCATATGTTGCAATATAGTTCAAATCATTCCATTTATATGTTTGTAAATAATCGTGCATTGATTCTTTCATAATCAAAGGACTTTGTCGAAGTCCTGCAAAAAATGAAGCTCCTAAAAAAACAATACAAAAAATAGATAAAAATCGTGCTTTTGTTTTTTTAATAATTCTTATTTGATTTTTTACATAAGCATTTCTTTTCATTATTACCACTCAATTTCTTGAATAGGTTGAGGATGTTCATTTAAAAACATTCGATCAACCTTTCCATTTTTTAAATGAATCACACGATCTGCCATTGGGGCTAAAGCACTATTATGAGTAATCACAATAACTGTCATTTTATACTTATCACACATTTCTCTAAGCAAAGCTAAAATAGCTTTCCCTGTTAAATAATCTAAAGCTCCCGTTGGTTCATCACATAAAAGCAATTTAGGATTTTTCGCAATCGCTCTAGCAATTGCTACACGTTGTTGTTCTCCACCTGATAATTGCGCAGGAAAGTTATTCATACGATTTTCTAGTTCTACCCTTTTTAAAACCATTTTTTCATCTAAAGGATCTTTAGATATTTGTGAAGCAAGTTCAACATTTTCTAAAGCTGTTAAGTTTTGCACAAGATTATAAAATTGAAACACAAAACCAATATCATCTCTTCGATATTGCGTAAGTTTTGCTTCATCATAACGCGCAACATCTTGACCATCAACCATAATCGAACCACTTGTAGGTTGGTCCATTCCTCCTAGTAGATTTAAGATCGTTGTTTTACCTGCTCCACTCGGTCCAACAATAACCACAAATTCACCTTTATTAACTTCAAAATTGACACCATTACTGGCATGAATCTCAACATCTCCTACTTTATAAGTTTTTTTCACATCTTTAAATTGTATAAATGCTGACATAAAATACCTCACTTTCTTATTTTATGATAAAATAATTATAGCATATTTAAGGAGGTTATTTATGAAAATTATGATTTTATCCGATAGTCATTCTATGACCAAACAAACCCTATTACAATTTATTAAAAATCATCCAGCATCTTATTATATTCACTGTGGTGATATCTATATGCCTTATACTCCTTTAGAAGTAGATCACTTCTATAATGTTCGAGGAAATAATGATTTTGTTGATTTACCAAAAGATCTAACACTGGATATTGATCATTTGAAATTCTTTATTTGTCATGGACATCTTTTCCACATTGATGAATCCCCTTATGAACTTGAAGCGTATGCTTCCAATCATCATCTAGATGTCGTTTGTTTTGGTCATACACATAATCCAACTTATTATAAAAAAGAAAACACAATTTTTATCAATCCAGGAAGTATGACTTTTCCTCGCGGTCAGTACCCTCATCCTACTTATTGTGTATTTGAAACCACAAACCAAGAAGTCACATTTTATGATTTAAAGACCGACTCTCCTTGTAATCCTTTTGAAGTAAAGAAAAAAGAATCCTTTTTTAAAAGATTCTTTAAATAATTATTTTTCCATAATGATTGAAGTTGGTAAAATGCCTTTATAAAGTTTGATACTTAATAAATAGCTTATAAACAAAGGAACAATTTGTATAATTAAGATAATTAAAAATAAATAAAACGTAATTTTAGCTCTTAGAAGTAAATTACATAAGATAATGATTTGATAGGATAATGGAAGTAAAAGAATAACACCATAGAAACAAATCATTTCTTTTTTTATGATTCTTTTTAATTGTTCAAGAGAAAAACCTAAACGACAAAGATTTTCAAAATTACCTTTTCTTTTAGAAAGCTCCATTCCTATTTTAAAAACAATCGTCAATGACATTAAGATCATCACTGAAACATAAGACATTAAAGCAACCATTGAAACAAGTGGTTGTTTTATTGTATAAACGATAATACAAGTAAGTAAAACAGAGGAAAGCAACGAAATCAGCAATAATCCAAAGATTTTTTGAATATCACTATGAAAAAATCCTAATGAAATTAAATCTTCTGAATTCTCTAATGAATTATTTCTTTGTCTTTTTTCGAATAAACTCTGGTAATACTTTTTTTATAAGACCTGATATACCAATCAAGCCAAATAAAGCTATAAACATATAAGAAGTTGAATCTTTCACAAATAAGAATAAAACCATTGGCACAAAATAAAGAATAATAAAAACTTTACTCGTAATTTGTGGACCTTTTAAACCACTTAAATCTATTTTATTTTTATCATGAATCATAGAATTAATCGTACTTCTTACACAATAACCTAAATTCAACATAGAACACCACATAACTTCAAAAGCAAGAATCATAAATGTTGCTGGAAAAGTTTGGCTTGATAAATAGAAAAGCTGTCCGCTATATTTAAAAGTCATCATAAATAATGAATTGATTGTTGGAATGAGTAAATAACCTAAAACAAGACCTAAAGGAATCGCACAAAGCATGATTGTAAAAACTTGTAAAAATAAGTAGAAACCTAATTGATAAATACTTGCTCCTGACATCAAAATAATCGAAATTTCTTTTCCTTTATTAGAAACATAAAAGTTATTTGCGAGAAAAACACAAAGCATAGCAATAACAATCACAAAGACTGCAACGGGCGTCACAAAGGTTGTATCATCTTTTCCCAAATGAATGCCTGAATAAGGATTAAACGTAAGATTAAAAAAAGAGAATATAAAAATAGTTGTAAGAAGAAAGGTCAAAAAGTAAAAGATACTTTTTGACAAATCTTTCTTTAAAGAAACAAATGCAAGTTTAATGATACCCATTATTCAAAAAGTTCTTGTGATTCACTTGAATTAATATCAACTATTTTATAAAAATATTCTTTTTGTGATAATCCTTCTCTTTCAATCGTACGATCAATAATGCCATCTTTAATATATAATAGTTTAGAAGAATAAGAAGCAATCTTACTATCATGTGTTACCATTAAAATAGAGACACCTTCTTTTTCATTAAGTTCTTTAAATAAAGAAAGAATTTCATGAGAGTTTTTACTATCAAGATTTCCAGTTGGTTCATCAGCAACAATCAATTTAGGATTAGTAACTAAAGCACGACAAATAGCTACTCTTTGTCTTTGACCACCTGAACATTCATTAGGATATTTATCAAGAGTTTGCGCTACATCAAGTTTTTTAGCAACTTCTTCGACTCTTTTGGTAATTTCTTTTTTATCCACATTTGCAAGAGTTAGTGGTACAGCGATATTTTCAAAAATAGTTAAACTATCTAAGAGGTTAAATTCTTGGAAAATAAAACCTAAATTTTCATATCTAAACTTACCAATTTCCCCTTCTGACATAACACGTACTTCTTTACCATTAATAAAGACTTTTCCTTTTGTAGGAATATCAATAGTTGAAAGGTTATTAATGAAGGTCGATTTA
>ENA-OQET01000232-OQET01000232.1-human-gut-metagenome-genome-assembly--contig:-NODE-232-length-31018-cov-5.298145_pt1 | contig 31018 bp, 35 predicted proteins | sample MGYA00242800_ERZ504645 | MGnify/ENA primary metagenome ERZ504645 (study PRJEB26092, sample SAMD00036308) | human gut metagenome | host: Homo sapiens | study: EMG produced TPA metagenomics assembly of... | reverse complement strand
CCAGCCGTGCTCGTCATCACCGATGAGGAGTCTCTTAGGATCTGTTGAAAGTGTAGTCTTACCTGTACCTGAAAGACCGAAGAAGATAGCTGTGTTCTCGCCGTTCTTATCTGTGTTGGCTGAGCAGTGCATTGATGCGATGCCCTTGAGCGGGAGGTAGTAGTTCATCATTGAGAACATACCCTTCTTCATCTCACCGCCGTACCATGTGTTGATGATAACCTGCTCACGGCTTGTGATGTTGAATACAACAGCTGTTTCTGAGTTAAGACCGAGCTCCTTGTAGTTTTCAACCTTAGCCTTTGATGCGTTGTAAACAACGAAATCAGGCTCAAAGTTTTCAAGCTCTTCAGCTGAAGGAGTGATGAACATATTTGTTACAAAGTGAGCCTGCCAAGCAACCTCAACGATGAAACGAACAGCCATTCTTGTGTCCTTGTTAGCACCGCAGAAAGCATCTACAACATAAAGCTTCTTGTTAGAAAGCTCTTTCTTTGCGATTTCCTTAACTGCCTTCCAAGTTTCCTCAGATGCAGGATGGTTGTCGTTCTTGTACTCGTCAGAAGTCCACCAAACAGTGTCCTTTGAGTTCTCGTCCATAACGATGAACTTGTCCTTAGGTGAACGACCTGTGTAAACGCCGGTCTTAACATTAACTGCGCCAAGCTCAGTTTCCTGACCAACTTCATAACCCTCGAGTTCGGGTCTTGTTTCTTCTTTGAAAAGCTCTTCATAAGAAGGATTGTGAACGATTTCAGTGGTACCTGTAATACCGTACTTTGTTAAATCAATCTTTGCCATTTCAGTATCAACCTTTCTATGTTTTCTGAATTCACATAGATAGTGGAATTGCGACAAATACCCCTTGTCAGCGTTAATATCCAACACCCTATGTTCGCTAATAGTTTATCACAAAAAAATCGGCTCGTCAAGCAAAACAGTAATCAAAAGCAGTTAAAACAGACATTGTGATTATATTGTCCATACTCTTTTATTGTAAGATAAAAAATCGAATTTATGCTAAATCAAAAATGACAAATTTTAACAATAAACGCAAAAAAGTCCGACAGAAATCTGTCGGACTTAAAATGCAAGCTATAAGTAAAATTACTTAAGTTCTACTTCAGCGCCAGCCTCTTCGAGCTTAGTCTTGATAGCTTCAGCGTCTTCCTTAGAAACGCCTTCCTTGAGAGCCTTAGGAGCACCGTCAACGAGTGCCTTTGCTTCCTTAAGACCAAGACCTGTTACTTCACGAACAACCTTGATAACAGCAATCTTGTTGCCGCCTGCAGCCTTAAGAACTACATCAAACTCTGTCTGCTCAGCAGCAGCAGCGCCACCGTCAGCAGCAGGACCAGCAACTGCAACTGCAGCAGCAGCTGATACACCAAACTCATCCTCTACAGCGTGAACGAGCTCTGAAAGCTCAAGAACTGTGAGGCCTTTTAATTCTTCAATAATAGCAGTAATTTTCTCTGATGCCATTGTAATTTACCTCCAATATGATAATTAGTAAAATTTTAATTAATTGCAGCCGATTATTCTGCTGCAGGAGCTTCTGCCTCAGCAGGAGCCTCTTCTGCTGCCTCAGCAGCACAAGCTTCAACGCCGCCCTTGTCAACGATAGCCTGTACGGCACGTGCAAAGGATGCGATAGGTGCCTGGAATGCACCAAGAACATTTGCAAGAAGAACTTCTCTTGTTGGGAGCTTTGAAAGGGCAACGATTGTGTCCATATCAATTACGGCACCGTCAAGATAAGCTGACTTAACCTTAAAGTTGTCATGATCCTTAGCATAGTTGCAAAGAATTCTTGCAGCAGCAGCGTACTCGCTGTCGCTTGTAGCAATAGCTGTTGTACCCTCGAGAACAGGCTTAATGTCATCAAGACCTGCTTCCTCGCAAGCACGGGAAAGAAGTGTGTTCTTTACTACAGTGTACTTAACATCGTTCTCACGAAGCTCTTTTCTGAGCTTTGTATCGTCCTCTGTGTTAATACCTTCGTAGCTGACAACCACACCTGTGATTGAGCTTTTGAGTCTTTCTGAAAGCTCTGCAACAATTGCTTTCTTCTGCTCTAAAACACTTTGACTTGGCAAGATAAATTCACCTCCAAAATATTTGTAACGCAGTTCATAAAAAACAGCCGTCCGTTTTACCTCGGACGGCTGCAAAAACACAAAACAATGTAATTTGCATCTTCCTCGGCAGGCAGGAAAAACCTTTACGCTTACGCACCTGCTGTCTTTAGAACAGCGAATTTTATATATTCACACTATTGTGTAAATAACTGATATTAAGCACCAAACTTAGCAGGGTTGATGCGAACGCTCGGACCCATTGTTGAAGTAATGGCAACTGAGCGGATGTACTGACCCTTAGCTGCAGCAGGCTTAGCCTTTACGATAGCGCCCATGAGAGTGTCAAGGTTTTCACCGAGCTTCTCAGCGCCAAAGCTTGCCTTACCGATTGGGCAGTGAATGATGTTTGTTTTGTCAAGACGGTACTCAATCTTACCTGCCTTAGCTTCTTTAACAGCCTTGGCAATGTCAGGAGTTACAGTACCTGCCTTTGGGTTTGGCATAAGACCGCGGGGACCGAGGATTCTACCAAGACGACCTACAAGACCCATGCAATCGGGAGTTGTAATAAGAACATCAAAGTCCATCCAGTTCTCCTGCTGAATCTTCTGTGTCATATCCTCAGCACCGACAAAGTCAGCACCGGCTTCCTTGGCAAGCTCTTCGTTAGCGCCCTTACAAATTGCAAGAACTCTAACCTTTTTACCTGTACCGTTAGGAAGAACAACCGCACCTCTAACCTGCTGGTCAGCATGACGGCTGTCAACGCCGAGCTTTACATGAAGCTCAACTGTTTCGTCAAACTTAGCAACTGCAGTCTTGATAACTGTGTCAAGTGCCTCGTTTGTATCATATAATTTAGTTCTGTCAACGAGCTTAGCAGCGTCAACATATTTCTTACCGTGTTTCATCAGTCTTCCTCCATTGTTAGGTGGTCAATCGGAATTATCCTCCCACCCGGAAATAATTAGTCAACTACTGTAATACCCATGCTTCTTGCTGTACCGGAAATCATGCTGATAGCAGCATCAAGTGAACCTGCGTTGAGGTCAGGCATCTTCTGCTCTGCAATCTTTGTGATCTGCTCACGAGTGATCTGAGCTACCTTTGTCTTATTCGGTACGCCTGAACCGCTGTCGATACCGCAAGCCTTCTTAAGAAGAACCGCAGCAGGCGGAGTCTTTGTAATGAAAGTGAATGAACGGTCTGCATATACAGTAATTACTACCGGAATGATAAGACCGATATCATTCTTTGTACGCTCATTAAAATCCTTTGTGAACGCAACAATGTTTACACCGTGCTGACCGAGAGCCGGACCAACAGGTGGTGCCGGAGTAGCCTTTCCGGCGGGAATCTGCAGCTTAATTAAGCCTACAACCTTCTGAGCCATTGTGTTTGCACCTCCAAAATTCGTGGTAAATTGCGGGACGCCACTGTGTAGGGTCCCTCCCACAGGGAGCATTACACTCCCAATAAAAAGCCAATCGGCTGATTATTATTTGATTAATCTTCTATCGGTTCAGCCTGAGCAAGCTCAAGTTCAACCGGAGTTTCTCGTCCGAACATAGAAACAACTACACGGACATAATCTTTGTCAGCATCAATTTCTTCAACAACACCGACAAAATCCTCAAGCGGACCGTCTATAATGCGAACTGAGTCGCCGACAGAATAGTTAAGCTTAACGCTTCGTGTTTCAACACCCATTCTGTAAACTTCCGCATCTGTAAGTGGTACGGGCTTTGATCCGGGTCCCACAAATCCTGTACAGCCTCTGATGTTGCGCACAACATACCAGGTTTCGTCTGTATAGACCATCTTAACGAAAACATAGCCCGGAAACAGTTTGTTTTCAACCTCTTTGGTCTTATCGCCGACTGTTTCGGTTACGATTTCAACAGGAACTTTGACATCAATAATCATATCCTGAAGATTTCTGTTTTCGGCTGTGGTCATAAGATCTGTTGCAACCTTATTTTCATAACCCGAATAGGTATGAACAACATACCATCTTGCTTCTGATTCTGCCATAACAACTTTCTTCCTTTCGTGATTCAAGCAATGTCAGATACGAATCAGGCGGTTGTGTTCATAAAAAGACCAACGAGAGCGTACAAACCCTGATCAAGGGCAAAGATGAATACGCCTACAATGGCTACCATAGCAATGACAATACCAAAGTTCTTTGTTGTCTGCTTCGGTGTGGGCCATGTGATCTTCTTGATTTCACTCTTACAGGAGCCGAGGTACTTCGCAAGCCTTTTGAAAACATTAGGCTTTTTAGCAGTCTTTTTAGCAGCTGCTTTTGCATTTTCAGACTTTTTCTCAGCCATGATGTACCTCCGTTATTTTGTTTCCTTGTGAAGAGTGTGTTTTTTACAGAAACGGCAGTACTTGTTCATTTCAAGTCTGTCAGGACTGTTCTTCTTGTTCTTCATTGTGTTGTAATTACGCTGTTTGCACTCTGTGCAGGCCAATGTGATTTTTACTCTCATAACGGCACCTCCCGGTTTTTTCGGAATATTTTAGCCTCCCTCAATAGGGCACAAAAAAATAAGCCCCTTTCAGAGGTAAGGTTATTCTACCATATATAAAGGCTTTAGTCAAGCCTTTTTTTACAATTTATCCGCAGAAATTCTGTGTTTTCTGCGATATTCCGTAAAACCCGCCCGTCAAGACGGGATTTTACGGTGAATTTCAATTAAATCAGTTCTTTGTAAGAGTGCTTGCCTTTGCCTTAACTTTCTTAACTTTTTCAGGCTTTACTGTTTTGCCCTTAAAAGCTCTTGCATTTAAAGCGGCAACCTTGAGTTCGTCGTTGAAATGCTCATAAAGTGCATTATACTCAGCGTCATCAAGTGAATTGAGCAGAACGATTGTGATGATTGCCCTTGTGTCAACATCACCGTTGTTGTACTGAACATTGAACACATTTGCAAACTTCTCGATTTCATTCTTATTTGCACGCTTAATATACATGGGAATCTTCGGAGCAATATGCTCTTTTGCGAATGTTGCGCCTCTGAACGGGAAGTAGCAATCCTCCTCGTTTTTAATTTCCTCACGAAGTTCGGGGAAATATGTTACAAAACGCTTTGCAAGAAACTTCGGATCGGCGGTTCCGTCGTCATCCTTTTTCTTTTTCCTGCTTAACCTGCTTTGCCCTTTTGATTGCAAGTGTACCCGAAACGCCTTCGATGAAGTCATTTGCGATACTGTCGGCGTCCTTCTGTGTGCCGACTGTTTCATCATAAAGCCATGTTGCAAGTGTTTTCCATTCGTTGTCGGGACCTTCATCGGTCATTGTGCAGGAACGGAGCACCATCTGTTCCATTATCCTTATAGTATACTACCGAATATGCAAGTGTCGCACTTGTAAAAAGCGAAACAAGCTCGTTGTCGTTTTCGGCAACAACCTTCTGTTTTGTATAATTCTGTTTTACAAGTTCTTCTTCAACCTTGCCGACGATATAATCAAAAGCTTTTTTAAATTCCAACTTAATCTTCTCTCGGATTAGTCTGTCAGAATTCATTATACAATCAAATAACAGATTTGTCAAAGGTTTTGACTTGCAAGACGCACATTATTGTGTTATTATTTAAGCTGTATATTAATGTAAAAGAAGGTTTTATTATGTCTTGTCAAGATGCTATCGGAGTTTTTGACTCTGGATTAGGCGGACTCAGCGCTGTAAAAGAGTTTTTGCATGTGCTGCCAAACGAGAAAATAATATACTTTGGAGATACGGGAAGAGTACCCTACGGCAACAGAAGCCGTGAAACAATTTCAAAGTATGCCCTTCAGGACGCAAATTTTCTGTTGAAACACAATGTTAAAACAGTTGTTGCTGCCTGCGGTACGGTAAGCTCGGTTGCAGGCGATATGCTTGAAGAAAAGCTTTCCGTTCCGTACACGGGTGTTGTAAACCCGACCGCATTCATTGCCGACCGAAAAACAAAGAACGGTAAAATCGGAATTATCGGCACTGCCGCAACCATTTCGAGCCACAGCTACAAGCTCCGTCTTGAAAAGCTTAATCCGAAATATAAGGTTTATGAGCAGGCGTGTCCGCTTTTTGTTCCGCTTGTTGAAAACGGTTTCATCTGTCGTGACGATCAGATTGTACGGCTTGTCATCAGAAGATATCTTTCCGAACTCAAGGAAACAGGCGTTGACACCCTCATTCTCGGCTGCACTCACTATCCGCTTTTGCGTGATGCAATTGCTGACTTTATGGGTGACGGAGTTACGCTTGTTGATTCGGGATATGAAACTGCAATCTATTGCTCAAAAATTCTCAGAGAAAACAATCTGCTCAACACAGACGGTGTGCATCAGACTCCCGAATTTTATGTAAGCGACACTCCCGACGGATTTAAAAGCGTTGCAGGACTGTTTCTCGGCAGAAATATGGAGCATACTGTTACACAAATTGACATTGAACAGTATTAACGAGGGAAGATATGACAGATAAGGAAAAGAAAAAATGCAAATATATGATTTCCATTCTGGGCGAACAGATTCTTGACGATGAAAGCGACAGAATTGAGGTTCTCACAGAGGGAAATTTTCTGATGAAAAAAGACCATTGTTACATAGGCTACAAAGAATATGACGAGGATGCACCGCAGAGCTTTTACGACAATCTCATCAAAGTTCAGGACAATACGGTGACAATTACACGCAAAGGTCCCATGCGTTCACAGCTTATGCTTGAGAAAGGCAGACGGCATCAATGCCTGTATCAGACGCCTGCAGGCGACCTTATGATAGGAGTTTTCACAAAAACAATGAACAACTCCCTCACCAAAAACGGCGGAACGCTTGAGGTCAGTTACACGCTTGATTTCAACAATGACCTTGTGAGCGAAAACAAGTTTAAAATTACGGTTGAAGAAAAAGAAAAGTTTGAAAATGAGGTAGATTGATATGGATACATACGCACTTGCTGTACAACAGCTAAAAAAAGCAATTGAAAACGCTATCGAAAAGGCAATATCAAACGGTGAACTTCCGCAGGCAGAGACCGCTCCGTTTATCATTGAAACACCTGCCGACAGAAGTCACGGTGACTTTGCAACAAATGCGGCAATGGCAGGCGCAAAGGCATTCCGTATGCCGCCTTTCAAAATTGCACAGGCTATCACATCAAACCTTGACCTTGAGGGTACAATGTTTGACCGCTTTGAAACAGCAGGTCCGGGATTCATCAACTTCTTCCTCGGCACTGAAATTTTATTCTGCTGTAATCAGAGAAATTCTCGCAAACCCCGAAGCATACGGCAGAAGCGAATACGGCAGAGATGAAAAGGTTATGGTTGAGTTTGTATCAGCCAACCCGACAGGTCCTATGCACATGGGTAACGCAAGAGGCGGCGCTCTCGGTGACTGTCTTGCCGCTGTTCTTGACAAAGCGGGCTACAACGCATGGCGTGAATTTTATGTAAACGACGCCGGCAATCAGATTGAAAAGTTCGGCTGTTCACTTGAAGCAAGATATCTTCAGATTTTCAAGGGCGATGAGATAGAGTTTCCCGAGGACGGCTATCAGGGTGAGGACATCAAAAACCTTGCAAAAGAATATGCCGACCTAAACGGCGACAGCCTTGTTAATGTAAGCGCAGAAGAACGCAAAAAGGCTCTCGTTGACTATGCACTTCCTAAGAACATCAAGAAGATGCAGGCTGATATGGAAAAATACAAGATTTTCTATGACAAGTGGTTCTTTGAAAGCGAGCTTCACAAGAGTGGTGCTGTTAAGGCTGTTGTTGACCTTCTCACGAAAAAAGGACTTACCTACGAAAAAGATGGTGCTGTTTGGTACAAGAACAAAGAGGTGCTCACACAGAAGCTTCTCAAAGAGGGCAAGTCACAGAAATACATTGACAACCTTGAATTAAAGGACGATGTTCTCATTCGTCAGAACGGCAACCCGACATATTTTACAGCCGACATCGCATACCACAAGAACAAATTTGACCGTGGATTCACAACTCTTATTGATGTTTGGGGAGCAGACCATCACGGTCATGTTATGAGAATGAAAGGCGCAATGGACGCTATCGGCTATGACGGTGACAAGCTCAATGTTGTTCTTATGCAGCTTGTTAAGCTTGTTAAGGACGGTGAGCTTGTAAGAATGAGCAAGCGTACCGGCAAGGCTATTCAGCTTGGCGATTTGCTTGACGAAGTGCCTGTTGACAGCGCAAGGTTCCTCTTTAACACCAAAGAGGCTAACACACAGATGGACTTTGACCTTGACCTTGCAGTAAGTCAGGACAATCAGAACCCTGTTTATTATGTTCAATACGCACATGCAAGAATTTGCAGTATCTTCAAGTCACTTGCAAAAGAGGGCATTTCTCCGAGAGAATGTACAGACGCAGAGCTTGCACTCCTCACAGCTCCCGAAGAAAAGGAACTCATCAATCATCTTGCGTCATACACCAACGAAATCATCAGTGCGGCAAAGGATTACGATCCGACCAAGGTTACACGCTATGTAACACAGCTTGCAACACTTTTCCACAAATTCTACAACGCTTGCCGTGTTAAGGGCGAAGAAGAAGGTCTTATGCAGGCAAGACTTGCACTTTGCAACTGCGTAAGAGCCGTTATCAAAAATGTTCTTGCAATGTTCAACATCTCTTGTCCCGAAAGCATGTAAACCGAGTACCTCGGTGCGTAGTTCGTGTAGATAGTTTTGTTAATGCGAAGCTAATATTTCCCGAGCGTTACTATTGTATATCTCGTGCTTTATTCAACCGAGTACCTCAGTGCGTAGTTCGTGTAGATAGTTTTATTAATGCGAAACTTATATTTCCCGAGCGTTACATTGTATATCTCGTGCTTTATTCAACCGAGTACCTCAGTGCGTAGTTCGTGTAGATAGTTTTGTTAATGCGAAACTTATACTTCCCGAGCGGAAGTTTACAAATTGAAATTTAAAAATTGAAAATGTAAAATGGATGTCGGGAAGACAGTTTGCATAATGCAAAACAATGTCTTCCCGACTGATTTTTATTTATATCCAATTGTCATGCCTTATGGGGGTTAAGCCCTATTAATAATACATATAATTCAAGACATAATAAAGTCCCGAAGTACACACAATACCTCGGGACTTAATTATTATTACTGTGATTATGATTTAAAATCATTCAGTAACAAATTGCTGACCGACTTTTCCGCAACCATCAAGACCTATAATATACTTTTGAATTGAAGTCGCGTCCATAACAGAAATAGCACCGTCACTGTCAACATCTGCAACTAACTTACTGTCTGCTGTAAATTCTTCAAGACCGACAATGTACTTCTGAATATCGGTAGCATCGATTACGGTAATATCACCGTCAATGTTCACATCACCGTAAACAAGAGCATTTTTTGTTTCATCCTCAACCGCAAAAGCGCTGAATACGCTTACTGCCATAAGAACAAACAATGTCGCAATACTAATAAGTTTTTTTGCCATACCAAAATCTCTCCTTAGAACAGTGCATTTTCAACCAATAATACACCGAAATTGAATTTGATAATCAACATTATATAAACATCGAACGAGAAAACAAGAATATACTTTTACTTCTCTTTGTTGTTTATAACCGTTCGGTTATCTTATAAAATATTCTATCACAAAGACAACTGTTCTGTCAATAGCAAATAAACAAAAAGATGATAAATTGTTTTATTATAAACAAATATGAGAATTGTATGAAGATAACAATTTAACAAATAACGAATAACAACAATGTGTTTTTATCACATTAATATCTTCTATACATACAATAAGGTTCACATCACACTAATTTATGTATCACAAATGCAATAACAATACTGAATTTCGCCACTGTTATAACCGTTTAGTTATCATACGAAAATTTCATCGCAAAGAATGTTATTCTGTCAATAGCAAATAAATAAAAAGGGTGATAAAATGCCTTATTATAAAAGGATAAGGGAATTGCGTGAGGATCACGATATGACGCAGAAAGATGTTGCAGAATATCTCGGCATGAAACAGCCACAGTATTTCAGATACGAAAACGGAAACCGTGATGTGCCGTCAGAGGTTCTTATTTCGCTTGCAAAATTGTACAAAGTTTCAACCGACTACATTTTAGAATTAAAAAACAACACAAAATGATTTTTTCTGTATTCTGCATATAATTTAAAATTCTGCAAAAAATAAAACCACCTCACGGAAAGGTGGTTTTTATTTTGAGTTTTTACGACATTGATCATAACGGGAGCAACAGGCAGAATGAAAATTATCCTGTTGAGTTGCCGTCACGAAACAGCAAAAAGGAGATTTCCCCTATTGTTGATGTTACGGAACACGAGGTTTATCCGCTTGAATTTGCAAACTGTCACAGGACAAAGCCTCATTTTGACACAAACGGTGACATCACCGAGATTGTGACTACCGAAACAGAAGCTGAAACGGAAGAGCGAACCACTCACGAACAGCATAAGTAGGGACATACAAAAGCCTTGTGTCGGAGCTTACTGCTCCGACATTTCCTTTTATGCCGAGTTGAGAACAGATTATCCTCGCTCTGAGCTGATGAAAGCCGTCCGTCACAATCGTAATATCGGTATTAAGGTTGTTGTCCTCAATAATTTTCATTGAATTTCTTATATTCTCGGTTGTGTTGGTTGACTTGTCCTCCATATAAAGTCTTGAAGAATCAATTTTCGACTCCGTCAGCACATTGTACATGCATTGTGCCTCACTCATAATCTCGTCGCTTCCCTGTCCTCCGCTGAGAACGGCATTTGCGTTCGGAGAATCGTCAAGATATGATTTTGCGGCGTCAATTCTGCCACGCAAAATTACCGACGGTCCCCACGGCTTAACCTGAGCACCGAGGACAATTGCAGTTGAGTTTTCGGGCGGAGCCTGACAGGTTGCCCACACCATTGCAGAAGTGACAATCGCACCGTAAACGGCAAAAGCGATAAAGCCGATATTCACTACACGAAAAACTATTTTAGTAAACAAATGCTTAAAGCAAAATGCCTTTATTGCGCCGTGAACTGGCGGAATTAACACGCACAAGAGCCATAGGCACAAAATAGTTCCTGCTATATTACCCGGGTTGATAATTCCGTGAGTCATAGGGATTACGAAAAATCCGAGAAACACAACTGCTGCGGCAATGCCGATTATGCGTAAAATTAACATCACCATTTTCAAAATATCACCTGACTTTTTAAATTTCTTTCATCTTGTCAAACTCATTGTACATATTTTCAAGAGTTGACAAACGGTCAATAAACGGAGTGTCAACAGCGCCCTCAAAGCACGATTCTTTCTTGCTTTTGAGAACCTCCATTGCAGATTTGTCGGGATTGTTGATTGTTCCGGCGCCTGCAACACAACCGCCGGGGCAAGCCATACCCTCAAGCAGATAGCCGTTATACTTTCCTGCCTTTGCCATACGCAAAAGCTTTACGCACTCGTCAAGTCCCTGTGCATTGGCAACCTTGACCTCTCTTTCGGGATCAAGCTTGTGGATTGCATTGACAACAGCCTTTGCAACACCGCCGCTTACGGCAAAGCCTCTGCCGTCTGCGCTTGAGAATGAAAGCGGTTTTTCGTCAACCTCAACAGCGTTAAAATCAACCTCTTTTGCGGCAAACATTCCCGCAACTTCTTCAAAAGTCAGCACAAAGTCGATATCACTTCGGATACTTCTGCGGCTTGCCTCAAGCTTTTTAGCGGCACATGGCCCGATAAACACAACTCTGCAATCGGGATAATGCTGTTTTGTAAGTCTGCCCGTGAGAACCATAGGAGTGAGTGCCATTGAAATGTACGGAGCGATATCGGGGAAAGTTTTCTTCGCCATAACGCTCCATGCCGGGCAACAGGAAGTCGCCATAAACGGCTGTTTTTCGGGAACCTCTTCCATAAAATCCTTTGCTTCTTCAACCGTGCAAAGGTCGGCACCGACCGCAACCTCGACAACATCTGTAAAGCCGAGAGCCTTAAAGGCATTTCTGATTTTATTTGACGGAAGTCCCTTGAACTGACCTGCAATTGCAGGTGCAACTGCGGCATAAACGGGTGTGTCGCTGTTGATTGCCATAATAGTCTGGAAAATCTGACTTTTGTCAACAATTGCGCTGAACGGACAGCTTACAAGGCACATTCCGCATGAAACGCACTTGTTATAGTCAATATCTGCTCTGCCATGTTCATCGCTGTGGATAGCTTTCATACCGCATGCGGCGGCACACGGACGCTCCTGCTTTATGATTGCATTGTACGGGCACGCACCCTGACATTTTCCGCATTTGATGCATTTTTCATCGTCAATATGCGATTTTCCGTGTACAATCGAGATTGCTCCCTTCGGGCAAACCTCTGTACACGGGTGTTCAAGACAACCCTGACAGCCGTCTGTCACAACCACCCTTTTTTCGGCACACTTATGACAGGCGAATTTTATTATATTGATTAACGGCGGATCGTAAACCTTTTCGTCAATCATACTTTCTTCAACACCTGTTGAGATAGGCGCTTGTTTTGAAACGGGCAAAAGCGGAAGTCCCATTGCAAGGCGAAGTCTTTCGCCGACAATGGCTCTTTCGAGAAATATACTTTCACGGTATGTTGAAATTTCACCCGGGATAATTTCATACGGAAGATTTTCAAATTTTGAATAATCTCCGCCCTCGTATGCAAACCTTGCAACCTCGGTGAAAATCTGATTACGGATTTTTGTCTTTGACGAATACAGTCCTCTCAAGGCACTCATCCTTTCACTGTGTGTATTTTATTTTCTATTCAATCATTCACTAAATTCAAATCGCAGCAACACTCTGCTTTGCTCGCAATTTGTACTTAGATTATACACTACACTATCCTTGTTTTCAACAGATACAGGCTTATTTTGCAAAAATTTTTGCGATATTATTTACATAATATCAAACTTTATCCCGAGCGATTTTGTCACATTTATTGACTTTAAGTAAATATTGTTATAAAATGGTGTCATACTATCAAAAATTACGAGGTACAAACCTATGAAATGTCCTAATTGCGGTTTTGAAACCGAGTCTGCGTTTTGTCAGATGTGCGGAACGAAAATTTCCGAAGCTTTACATACACAAAGTAATGAAACAACCGAAACTGAGTACACCTCGCCTTTGCCGCAGACAGGCTTTGAACAGGCGGAGTGCTTTGCTCCGCAGATTCAAAATGAAATGCCCGAACTTGAAATAAATCAGCCACCCATTCCCTACATTCCGCCGGCAGAACAGCCGATTGATAAAAAGAAAGCTTTTAAAATCGTGAAAATTGTTGCCGCCTGTGTGATTGGTGCGGTCATTATTGCAGGCATTGCAATCAATGTAACTGCGGCGGTATCGGGCAACAGCAAGTCAATTTTCGGCAACAATTCCATTAGTGACTGGGTGAATCGCCCCGAAATGTACAGCGGGGATTATTAGTTTCAATTGCATAATTGCACAATAATTGCCTTTTATCAATATTTTATAATACAGTAAAGTAAAATAATGTGCTAACTTAGTCATTTTTTGACACCTCACTTGATTTATGGTATAATTTCACTAATAAATTTTTGAGGTGAATAAAAAATGAAAAAATTCTTTTCTGTAGTGCTTGTTTCTGCAATGGTTGTTTTGACTGCGTTTACAGGTTGTTCGGAAAATGACACATCTAACGGCAGTTCACAAACAACAAGCAAATCATCGGATGTTCAATCATCTGCTGTTGCGGATAAAGCTGATTTTGATTCTGAAGAAGTAGAGAAAAATATTAAAATCACGCCATATGTATATGATGATGTCTCAACACATTACTTTGTTGCTGTGTTGAAAAACAATTCAAATCAAGCTTGTACACTCACTATACATTTAGAGTTAATTGACAAAGACGATGATGTCATAGATACCGAAACTGAAACAATTAACGCTTTCGCACCCGGAACAGAGGTTGCAGTAAAGTTTAATCATGATAAAGATGATGAAGAGTTTGCCAGGTACGAATATACACTTTTACCCAAAGAACTTACCGACTATCAGTGTGTAACACAGGATCTTGATTGTAAAGTATCGACTGACACAGATAAAGCTACCATTTCTGTAACAAACACAGGCAACCTTGTTGCAAAATATGTTCAATACACAGCCTTGTTCTTCCAAGGTGATGAATTAGTTTATGCCGACAACGATTATGCTGTGGACAGTGACAACGAAATAAAAGCAGGTCAAACAGAAAAAGCAGAATCTTCATGTAATAAAAAATTTGATTCCGTAAAAGTATATCTTAACGGTTCGGCTTACTGATATAATCAGTGATTAAAATTTCATAAAAATAAAACGGTAGGAAAGGCATTGCAGTTTTGCAAATTGTCTTTCCTACCGTTTTTATGTTTAGATTTAAAATAAATTATTAGGGTTTGCCGATTTTGCGGAAACGCTCATAGCGTGCATTCAAAAGCTCTTCGTCATCAAGGGCAAGATTCTTTTCAAATGTTCTTTTGACGAGCATTTTAAGGCTTTCAAACATAGCCTGATCGCCTGCCTTTGGCTGACGGATGATTCTCTCGATTACACCGAGGTCAAACAAATCCTGTGCGGTAAGCCTGAGAGCCTCTGCCGCATCAGCCGCCTTTGAGCTGTCTTTCCAGAGAATTGACGCACAACCCTCGGGAGAAATTACCGAATAAACGGAATTTTCAAGCATCCATACTTCATCGGAAACTGCAAGTGCAAGCGCACCGCCGCTGCCGCCCTCACCGATAAGAACGGTAAGTACGGGAGTTTTGAGAGTCATCATTTCCATGAGGTTTTCGGCAATAGCCTGTCCCTGACCTCTTTCCTCCGCACCGATTCCGGGGTATGCACCGCTTGTATCAACAAGGCAAAGAACAGGTCGTCTGAATTTTTCAGCCTGTTTCATAAGTCTTAAAGCCTTGCGGTAGCCCTCGGGATGAGCCTGACCGAAGTTGCGTTCAACACGCTCTTTTGTATTTCTGCCCTTTTCAATTCCGATTACAGTAACAGGAGTGTCAAAGAGCATTGCAAGTCCTGCAACAACTGCTTTATCGTCGGCATATCTGCGGTCACCGTGAAGCTCAATGAAGCTGTCACCGAACATATGGGCAATATAGTCAACCGAGGTCAGCTTGTTAGCATCTCTCGCCGCCATAACCTTTTCGTAAGCTGTCATTTTTAAGCCTCCTCACCGCTGTAACCGTGCAATTTAAGCAGTTTTACAAGTGTAGATTTCAAATTATTTCTGCTGACAACCGAATCGATAAATCCCTTCTGAAGAACAAATTCCGATGTTTGGAAATCCTTGGGGAGCTTTTGACGGATTGTCTGCTCGATTACTCTCGGACCTGCAAAGGCAACAAGACAATCGGGCTCGGCAAGAATAATGTCGCCCTCCATTGCAAACGATGCCGTAACACCGCCTGTTGTCGGGTCTGTAAGCACGGTGATGTAGAGATTGCCTGCGTCGCTGTGTCTTTTTACCGCACCCGAAGTTTTTGCCATTTGCATAAGTGAGAGGATGCCCTCCTGCATTCTTGCACCGCCTGCGGCAGTACAAACAACAATCGGCATTGCATTTTCGGTTGCATATTCAAACGCACGGGTGATTTTTTCGCCCGTGATTACGCCCATACTTCCCATCATAAAGGTCGGATCCATAACGCAGAGAACGGTATCAATGCCGTTCATCTTACATTCTCCGCAGATAACAGACTCCTTAGCACCTGTTTTTCTCGCCTTTTCAAGCTTTTCGTCATATCCCGGAAAATCAAGAATATTATGGCTTGAAAGGTCTGCATCAAACTCAACAAAGGTATCCTTGTCGGCAAGCATTTCAACTCTGTCTCGTCCGTTCATTCTGAAATGATGGTTGCACTTTGTGCAGACATGAAGATTTTCCTCCATATCCGTCGTAAGGAGCATAGTGTTGCATTTGGGGCATTTTATCCACATTTCGTCGGGAACGAAGGGAACATTTTTGCTCTCGCCCTCATCGGACTCAAGCTCATTCTTCGGTTTTCTGAAAGCAAACAAATCCATATCTTTTACTTCTTCCTGTCGGCGTGTTTCTCTTCAAACTCTGCCATAAAATCTGTTGTATATTCACCGCTCACAAACTGTTCGTCCGAGAGAATCTCGGCAAGAAGGTCACGGTTAATGTCAATTCCGTCAATGGTAAGCTCGGAAAGAGCCATTTTCATCTTTCTGATTGCCTCGGCACGGCTTCTTGCCTGAACAATCAGCTTGCCGATCATCGAATCATAGTACGGAGGAACAAAATAGTCCTGATAAATCGCCGTATCAAATCTTACAAATGCACCGCCCGGGGTGTGAAGTCTTGTAATTCTTCCGCAGCTCGGTCTGAATCCCTTTTCCGGATTTTCGGCATTGATTCGGCATTCAATTACATTGCCGTGTGTGAAGATGCTGTCCTGAGTGCGGGAAAGCTTTGCACCTGCGGCAATTCTTATCTGCCACTGAACAATGTCAAGACCTGTTACCATTTCCGTAACACCGTGTTCAACCTGCAGACGGGTGTTCATTTCCATAAAGTAGAAGTTGTTGTCCATATCAAGCAAAAATTCAACTGTGCCTGCATTGACATAGTTGACTGCCTTTGCCGCCTTAACAGCCGCAATCATCATCTCTTTACGGGTTTTCTCGTCAAGAGCGGGGCTTGGACTTTCTTCAATCATCTTCTGGTTCTTTCTCTGAACAGAGCATTCACGCTCGCCAAGACAAACGATATTGCCGTATTTATCACACAAGAGCTGCATTTCAATGTGTTTTACAGGGTGAATGAATTTTTCTATGTAGCAGGCACCGTCACCGAATGCCGACTGCGCCTCGCTTGAAGCTGACAAAAATGCCTCTTCAAACTGCTCTATTGAATCGACACGGCGAATACCCTTTCCGCCGCCGCCCGAACGAGCCTTGATGAGAAGCGGAAAACCGATTTTTTCAGCTTCCTCTTTTGCCTGTTCAACGCTTTCAACAATATCGCAGCCGGGGGTTACGGGAACACCTGCGGCACGCATAGTCTTTCTTGCGTTGTCCTTGTCGCCCAAAAGCTTTATCATTTCGGATGAAGGACCGATAAAGTTGATGTTGCACTGTTCACAGAGCGAAACAAACTTGGCATTTTCGGACAAGAGTCCGTAGCCGGGATGAATAGCCTGAGCACCGCTTTCAACGGCAACGGTGAGAATTGCAGGCATATTGAGGTAGCTGTCGGCAACACGGTTACCGCCTACGCAGTAACTTTCATCGGCAAGCTGAACATGCAGGGAGTCCTTGTCTGCCTCAGAATAAATTGCTACTGTGCTGATGCCCATTTCACGGCAGGCACGGATAATTCTTACTGCAATTTCGCCTCGGTTGGCAATCAGAATTTTTGAGAACATTTTTTCACTTCCAGTTATTTATCGCATTACGGCTGTCTGCACCCAAAACGGCACAGACAGCCTTTAAAATCACTTATTTTCAACAAGTGCAAACGAAAGCTCGGCACTTACACAGAGCTTGCCGTCAACATAACCCTTTGCGTCAATAAAGTAGAATGCACCTCTGCTCTTTGTGAGTGTGCAGACACTTTCAAGAGTGTCGCCCGGTTTCACGGGATTTCTGAACTTAACATTGTTCATCTTTGTAAAGTAAGGTGTGCAGTTCTTAACCTTGTCTGCAAGAAGGCAACAGCTTGCCTGTCCCATCATTTCGCAGAGAATAACACCAGGAACAACGGGGTTACCGGGGAAATGTCCCTGTAAAAAGAACTCGTCACCTTTGATTGTATATCTGCCCTTTGCCGTGTTTTCGTCAACGCTTTCAGCCTCTTCAACGAGAAGCATATTGTCACGGTGCGGCAAAATCTTTTTAATTTCTTCCTGATTCATACTGTCCTCCGATTATTTAACCTTGAATAACGGCTGACCGTATTCAACAAGATCTCCGTCCTTAACAAGAACTTCAACGATTTCATAGTCGTCCTCAGCCTGAATTTCGTTCATGCACTTCATAGCCTCGATAATGCAAACGGTTGAGCCCTTGCTTACTTTCTTTCCTACAGGAGCAAAAGGAGCCTTGCCCGGTGCCGATGCGGCATAGAATACGCCGACAATCGGAGCGTTTACAGTCTTGGCATCTTCTTCGGGAACGGCAGACTGGGCCGCAGGAGCCTGTGGCTGAACAGGTGCGGGAGCGGGAACATCTGTTGCAGTCGGCTGATATGCACCGATTGGAGATGCATTAAAAATCTGCTGTGCCGGATGTTCTTTTTCAAGATGAATCTTTGTACCGTCCTCTTTTTCAATTTCAAGAACGCTCAAAGAAGAATTTTCAAGAAGGGAAATATATTCCTTGATTTCTTCAATTTTATTCATAGTAATTCCCTCGCTTAATATTTTTTAAATACAAGACAAGCGTCATGTCCGCCAAAGCCGAGGTTGGTTGAAGCGGCAACATTTACATCACGCTTAACTGCTTTGTTAGGTGTATAGTTAAGGTCAAGACCTTCATCGGGTTCGTCAAGGTTGATTGTCGGCGGAATAACACCGTCATTGAGAGCCATAACAGAAGCGATAGCCTCAATTGCGCCTGTTGCGCCGAGAAGATGACCTGTCATTGATTTTGTTGAGCTGATATTTGCATCATAAGCCTTTTCACCGAGAGCAGTTTTGATAGCCATTGTTTCGGTAAGGTCGTTAAGATGTGTGCTTGTGCCGTGAGCATTGATGTAAAGCTGTGCGTCATCGGCAACATTTGCCTCCTCAAAAGCAATCTTAATTGCTCTTGCAAGACCTGCACCGTTAGGATCGGGAGCTGTAATATGGTGTGCATCACAAGTATTGCCGTAGCCTGAAAGCTCTGCATAAATCTTAGCACCTCTTGCAACTGCGTGTTCATACTCTTCAAGAATGAGCATACCTGCGCCCTCGCCCATGATGAAGCCGTCACGATTCTTGTCAAACGGACGGGATGCGTGCTTTGGATCATCATTTGTTGAAAGAGCTTTCATATTCTGGAAACCTGCAATTGTGAGAGGAGCAACAACAGCCTCTGCACCGCCTGCGATGATAGCGTCAGCGTAGCCGTCCTTAATGCAGTGGAAAGCCTCACCGATTGAATTTGTACCTGTTGCACAGGCACTCATAACCGAAAGAGACGCACCTTTTGCGTTAAAACGGATTGCAACATTGCCTGTTGCGATATTACCGATCATCATCGGAATGAAGAAAGGAGAAACCTTTCTCGAGCCTCCGTTTTCCATGCCCACTGTATTCTTAACAAAGGTCTGCAAACCGCCGATGCCTGCGCCGATATAAACACCGAAACGGTTCTCGTCAATCTTGCCTATGATACCGCTGTCGTCAACTGCCTGCTGTGCCGCTGCGATTGCGTACTGTGTATATGGATCAAGCTTTCTTACTTCTTTTTTCTCAATATACTGTGTGGGATCAAAATCCTTGACTGTACCTGCGATGTGAACCTTGAGGTCACTTGTATCGAAAGCTGTGATTGTTTCGATACCGCAAACGCCGTCAACCATATTTTTCCACATTGTAGGCACATCGTTACCAATCGGTGAAATTGCGCCCATACCTGTTACAACTACTCTTCTGCTCATTATATCCTCCAAATCAATTACATTGCAAGTCCGCCGTCAACTCTGATAACCTCGCCTGTTACATAAGCGGCATCGTCAGAGCAGAGGAAAGCTACTACATCTGCAACATCATCGGGAGTACCGATACGCTTTGCAGGAATCTGTGCTTTCATTGCGTCCTTTACCTTATCGGAAAGTACACTTGTCATATCTGTTGCAATGTAACCCGGAGCAACTGCATTAGCCGTAACGCCTCTGCCTGCAAGTTCCTTTGCAACCGACTTTGTAAGACCGATAATACCGGCCTTTGACGCAGAATAGTTAGCCTGACCTGCGTTGCCGGTAAGACCGACAATTGACGCTGTGCTGCAGATTCTGCCGTAACGCTTTTTCATAAAGTGCTTGTATGTATGCTTAATCATGTTGAATGTACCCTTGAGGTTTACATTGATTACAGCGTCAAAATCTTTTTCGTCCATATTTAAAACGAGCTTATCTCTTGTGATGCCTGCGTTGTTTACAAGAATTTCAATACTGCCGAACTCCTCGATAACCTTATCGACAACCTTCTTTGACTCTTCAAAATTTGAAACATCACAGAAATACTGCTCAACCTTTGTGCCGTACTGCGAAAGCTCTTCCTTAGCCTTAATGCCCTCGTTTTCGTCACCTACATAGAGAATTGCGATATTAGCACCCTCTTTTGCAAGCTTTGTTGCGATCGCAAGACCGATACCTCTTGAGCCGCCTGTTACTACGGCTGTTTTATTTTCAAATCTCATTATATTATACCTCCGAACAGTATCAAAGTTCAAGTGCGTCAATATCAGCCGCAGTTTCAACCTTGAATGCCTTTACATCTCCGTTGATTCTCTTTACAAGACCTGTGAGAGTTTTGCCCACACCAACCTCAATAAAGGTGTCAACGCCGTCATTAATCATATTTTCAACAATAGTCTGCCATTTTACGGGATTCTCAACCTGTGCCTTGACAAGCGTTTTGAAATCGCCCGAATACGGCTGAGCCGTGTAATCGGAATAAATCTGAACCCTTGGCTGAGCAAAGTCAACATTTTCCATATACTTTCCGAGTCCCTCTGCGGCATCAGCCATAAAGGGAGAATGGAACGCACCGCTTACTGCAAGAAGTTTTGCCCTTCCGCCCTCTGCTTTAACTGCCTCGCAGAAAGCGTCGGCATTTTCACTTGTTGTTGCAACAACAGTCTGAGCCGGTGAGTTGTAGTTTACGGGATATGTTTTGTCAAACCTTGAGCAGATTTCTTCAACCTTTTCGGGAGTAAGCTTTAATACGGCAGCCATTGCACCGGGATTTTCCGTTGCGGCTTTGTCCATAAGCTCGCCTCTTTTGCAAACGAGTCTGAAAGCCTCTTCATCGGAAAGGATTCCCGAAAAAGCAAGTGCAGAAATCTCACCGAGTGAAAAGCCTGCTACGCAGTCGGGAGTGATACCCTTTTCAACAAGAGCTCTTGCGGCCGCAAGGTCGGCAGTAAAAATACACGGCTGTGTATTTACTGTCTTTGAAAGCTCCTCCATTGTACCCTCAAAGCACTGCTTTGAAGTGTTTTCTCTTATAGAATCAGCCATTTCGTAAACAGCCTTTGCGGCAGGCGAATTATCGTAAAGGTCCTTGCCCATACCGCTGTACTGTGCGCCCTGACCTGAAAAAATAAATGCTATTTTACCCATTTTGTTGCTCCGTTCAATACTTCTTCTGCCTGTGAGAACATCTCTTCAATCATTTCTCTTGCCGGCTGTTCCTTTTTAACCATACTTGCAACCTGTCCTGCAAGAACGGTACCCTGAGAAACATCGCCCTCTCTCACGGCTCTTCTGAGTCTGCCGAGTCCCATATTTTCAAGCTCCTCATCGGAAACATTAGCCGAATCGTACTCAGCCTTTGTATATTCACGGGTAAACGAGTTACGGATTGAACGAACAGGATGACCGAGTCTTTTACCTGTTACAACCGTGTCAATATCTCTTGCTTTGAGAATTTTGTTCTTATATTCCTGAGAGATAGTACATTCCTTTGCAACGAGGAATCTTGTGCCGACCTGAACGCCCTGAGCGCCGAGCATAAATGCTGCGGCAATCTGTCTGCCGTCTGCAATACCGCCTGCGGCAATTACAGGTATATTTACTGCATCAACAACCTGAGGAACAAGAGCCATTGTTGTGAGATCACCGACATGACCGCCTGACTCGCCGCCCTCTGCGATAACGGCAAAAGCACCGTCTTTTTCCATTTTCCTTGCAAGCGCAACGCTCGGAACAACAGGAATAACCTTGATGCCTGCCTCAAGCCACTTTGCCATGTACTTGCCGGGGTTGCCTGCACCTGTTGTGATGACCTTGATGCCCTCTTCAACTACAACATCGCTTACTTCCTCTGCAAACGGACTCATAAGCATGATGTTTACGCCGAAAATTTTATCGGTCATTGTTTTGCACTTTCTGATTTCCTCACGGAGCTGTTCGCCGTTGGAATTCATAGCTGCAATAATGCCGAGACCGCCTGCGTTTGAAACACCTGCGGCAAGCGATGCATCAGCCACCCAAGCCATGCCTCCCTGAAAAATAGGGAACTCAAGACCGAGCGACTGGTCAATGACAGTAGAAATCATATGTAATATCTCCTTTTCTGCATTTTTACTTGATTTTCAGAAACAGAAAATTTGCAAGATTTCATTATTTTGAAAAATTTACGGCAAATTCTGCACCTGATACCATACTTTATGGCATATCAGTCTGATTTTACTCCAAAAGCGCAGAAAAGTCAATATAAAAGCACAGAAAAGTCAATATATATGAAGAATTATCTTACCATTAAGCCTTTAACTGCAATAGTCCTCAAGAGCCCTCATAAGGTTTTCTTTCCCCTTTATTTCAATTCCTTTTTCAAGGTAAAGTGCGTCGCCTTTCGGAAGATTTGATACTCTGCAGTCGGTTGTCAGATACGCTTTGTCCTCGCCTTTTTTGTACACTACAATATACCCTTTTTCAGCTTTTATGATGTAGTCGCCTTCCGTTGTACCGTTATTCTGCGACGACGAATAATTGCCTGTTGCAGAGGTGTTTTCCGCAGAATTCACGGGAGCAAAAAGCGAGCTTATCATCATACACGCAATCAGAATCACACCTGTTAATCCAACTATTTTTTTCATATTACAGCACTCTTTCCGTCAGTTTTTACTTTTATTTTTTCCCGAACCAATGGTTATATTCATCATTTTTATAAAATTCCAACCAAAAGGCCGCCTTAATTCTGCATATTTTTTAAGAGAAATTTGCATTAATATATTTATTTTTTTCTTTTCAGGTGATATAATAATCAAATGAGTATTTCTGCTTGTAATTTTGAACATATATGTTATTATATAATTTATGTATTACAGCCGACGCACTGCGTTTGTGCAAATCACTCAGACAAATTACAAACCAACGGTTGTTCGTTTAACCGTAAATTGTGAATTGATAAAGGAGATAATATGCGAAACAAGCGTGAAACTGACATCAGTCAGTATAAGAAGGATATTCAGCAAAATGAATTATCCGAAAAAGCTGACGGAGGTGTAAAAGATTTTTCAGGGGTTTTGGCAAGTTCCTGATTACCGTTTGTTTCGGTATGCCTGGTTGCTCTGCTTATTACGGGCATTTCACTTGCTGTCTACATTTTTACCAATTGCGTCCGAGCCTACGGGCATCGACCTCAAGGCAAAGTCTATGAACCAGACAAGCCGAATATATATTCAGAATGAGGATACAAAGGAATTTAAGGAGTATCAGAAACTGTACGATACCGAGAACAGAATCTGGGTTGACAATCAGGATATTCCTCAGGCAATGAAAGATGCGGTAGTCGCAATTGAGGACAAGCGTTTCTTTGACCACAACGGTGTTGACTGGGGCAGAACTCTTTCCGCCGTTGCAAATCTTGCAACCGGTTCGGACTCATACGGCGGTTCAACAATCACCCAACAGCTCATTAAGAATATTACAGATGATAACGAGGTTTCAATTACAAGAAAGCTTCGTGAAATCACAAAGGCACTAAAGCTTGAACAGGAATATACAAAGGATCAGATTCTTGAAGCGTACCTCAATGTTGTAAACTTCGGCAATAACTGTCAGGGCGTTGAATCGGCGGCTCAGCTTTACTTTGGCAAGAGCATAAAGGACTGTTCAATTGCAGAATGTGCGGCAATTGCGGGAATTACACAAAACCCGTCAAGATGGAATCCGCTTGTTTTCCCCGAAAACAACAAGGAACGCCGTGAAATCGTTCTCAATGAAATGTATGATCAGAAAAAAATTTCCAAAGACGAATTTGATGCGGCTATGAAAGAAAGTGCCACAATGACATTTGTCGGCTGGCAGGCATCCGATGACGATGACGACGATGGCGAGGCAGATGTTCAGAACTGGTATATTGATCAGGTCTTTCGTGATCTTCAAAAGGACATTGCAGAATATTACAACATAAGCGAATCTGCGGCATCTTCAAAGCTTTACACAGAGGGACTTAAAATCTACTGTGCAATGGATGAAAAAGCTCAGACCTACCTTGAAAATGCGGCACTTAATATTGATAAATCAAATGATTCCGACCTTCAGATTGCGTCAACAATTATGGGATATGACGGCAGAGTAATTGCAACAGTCGGTTCTTCAACAAAGAAAGAGGGCGCTCTCGGCTGGGACAGATCCTACAACTCCGTACTTCAGCCGGGTTCTTCAATCAAGCCTGTTGTTGTTTACCCTTATGCAATCGAATCAAAGAAGCTTTATTTCTCATCAATGGTTCTTGATGAACCGCTTGACAACTATCGTACAAATGAAAGCGGTCAGCTTGTTTCGGGTCCTAACAACGCATACGGCTACTACAACGGCAATATGAGTCTTCCCGATGCAATCGAGTGGTCATCAAACGCAACAGCCGCTCAGACCATGGAGCTTATCGGCGGTCCGAGCGTTGCATATCAGCAGGTTGTTACAAAAATGGGATTCAAGAATCTTACGGAACAGGATTCACAGAATACGGGTGCTCTTTCAATCGGCGGTATGAACGGCGGTGTTACAGTAAGAGAAATGGCGGCTGCTTACACATATCTCGGCAACGGCGGTCTTTACTACGAACCGTACACATACTACTATGTAACCGACTCAGAGGACAACATAATCATTGATAACCGTGACGCAGTTCCGAAACAGGCTTATTCAGCCGAAACAGCAGGAATTATGAACAGACTGCTTCACTACAATGTTACAAACAGTGCTCACACAAACGCACATTACGCTCAGATTTCAGGCTGGGACATTATCGGCAAAACAGGTACAACCGATGACGATAAGGATTCATGGTTCTGCGGATGTTCGCCATATGCCGTAATGGCTACATGGTGCGGTTTTGACAAACCTAAAACCATTTCATACAGCGGAAGAACAACGGCAACAAAATTCTTTGCAAATGTTATGGGCAAGTACCTTAAAGGCAAAGAAAACAAGGAATATAAAATATCCGATAACCTGATTGAGGCAGCATATAATCCTACAACGGGACTTATTGTTTCAACAGATAATATTTCGGGACGGTATGTGGGCTACTACACCGAGGACAATATGCCGAGTTCGGGAGGTGCATATTACAGCGGTAACTATGAATACGGCTCAGATGTCTCCAACTCCTCAAGCTACTACAATCCCAATTACGGCGGTGACAACAGCGGCAACAATTACGGCGGCGACACAAGCAACAGCGGAGGAGATAATTCAGGCGGCGACACCTCCGGCGGAGGAGATAATTCAGGCGGAGAACCTTCAGGCGGAGGAGATAATTCAGGCGGAGAACCTTCAGGCGGAGGGGAATCCTCAGGGGGAGGCGAAAGCTCCGGAGGCGGTGAATCGTCAGGCGGCGGTGAGGAAGCTCCCCCTGCCGCAGAATAAAATAACAGGTTAAAACCAAAAACTCGAAAGGAAAGGTTTTTAGATATGGTTTCAATAGCAATTATGGGTCACGGTGTTGTAGGTTCGGGCGTTGCCGAAATCTTTACAACACACAAACAGAAGCTTTATGCAAGCATCGGTGAAGAGGTTTATGTCAAGAAGATTCTTGACCTTCGTGAATTTCCCGACAGCCCGCTTGCAGACAGATTCACAAAAAACTTTGAAGATATCATCAACGACCTCGAAATAAGAGTTGTTGTTGAAGTTATGGGCGGTCTTAATCCTGCTTATGACTTTGTAAAGAGATGTCTTAAAGCAGGTAAGAGTGTTGTTACTTCAAACAAGGAGCTTGTTGCCGCTCACGGTGCAGAACTCCTTGAAATTTCAAAGGAAACAAACACAAACTTCCTCTTTGAAGCGTCGGTAGGCGGCGGTATTCCGATTATCCGCCCGATGAGCCAGTGTCTTGTTGCAAACAATGTTGACGAGATTGCCGGTATTCTTAACGGTACAACAAACTTTATCCTTACAAAGATGATTGAAGACGGTATGCAGTTTGACGATGCGCTCAAGCTTGCTCAGGAGCTTGGCTTTGCCGAGAGAAATCCTGCCGCTGATATTGAAGGTCACGATGCTTGCCGCAAGATTTGTATTCTTGCATCTCTTGCATACGGAAAGCATGTTTATCCCGACTCTGTACATACAGAGGGCATTACAAAAATCACACTTGAAGATGTAAGATACGCTGAGGCTTTCCATTGCGTAATTAAACTTATCGGCAGTGTTAAGCGTCTTGCGGACGGCAAGATTGACATTATTGTTGCTCCTATGCTCGTTCCGAACAAGAGCCAGCTTGCTAACATTGACTATGAATTCAACGGCATTATGGTAAGAGGCGACTGCACAGGCGATGTAGTATTCTACGGCAAGGGTGCCGGAAAGCTTCCTACAGCAAGCGCAGTTGTAGCCGATGTAATCGACTGCTGTAAGCACCTCAAGACAAGAAAGTTCCTTTACTGGGCAGACGGAAACGGCAAAAACATTCTTCCTTGGGAGGAGTCAAGCCGTGCCATGTATGTTCGTGCAAACGGCAGTAATGTTGCAGAAAAGGCAGAAAAATTATTCGGTGAGGTAACAGTAATCAATAAGGCTGACGCACCTGCCGACGAAAAAGCATTTGTTGTCAAGGCTATGCCGTACAACGAATTTGCCGATAAGATTGCTCAGCTTGAGGCTGACGGTGTTTCGGTACTTTCAAGTATCCGTGTGGCTGATTTATAATTTTACAGAGGGAGTATTAAGTACATGAGTTTGATAGTTCAGAAATTTGGCGGCAGCTCTGTTGCCAATGCCGAAAGAGTAATGAATGTTGCATCAATCGTAACAGACACTTACGCAAAGGGCAATGATGTTGTAGTTGTTGTATCCGCTCAGGGCGACACAACAGACGATCTCATTGAAAAGGCAAACGAAATCAATCCAAAGGCTTCAAAAAGAGAAAAGGATATGCTTCTTGCCGCAGGCGAGCAGATTTCTATTTCACTTCTTGCAATGGCAATTGAAAAGCTCGGTTACCACGCTGTTTCTCTTCTTGGCTGGCAGGCAGGTTTCAATACCACTTCTGCTCACACAAGCGCAAGAATCAGAAAAGTTGAGCCTGACAGAATTAAGAAAGAGCTTGACAAGAAGAACATTGTAATCGTTGCAGGCTTCCAGGGCATTTCAAAATACGGCGATATTACAACACTCGGCAGAGGCGGCTCAGACACAAGTGCCGTAGCTATTGCGGCTGCAATGCACGCTGATCTCTGTCAGATTTTCACCGATGTTGAGGGTGTTTACACAGCTGATCCGAGAAAGGTTAAGAACGCTAAGAAGCTTCAGGAAATCTCTTATGACGAAATGCTTGAGCTTGCTACACTCGGTGCTCAGGTTCTTAACAACCGTTCGGTTGAAATGGCTAAAAAATATAATATCGAGCTTGAAGTGCTTTCAAGTATGACAAAGGCTTCGGGTACAATTGTAAAGGAGAAAACTAAAATGGAAAAAATGTTAATCAGCGGTGTTGCTAAAGATACAGATGTTGCAAGAATTTCTGTTATGGGTGTTCCGAATATCCCCGGTCTTGCTTTTAAGATGTTCTCAAAGCTTTCTGCTAAAGATATCAATGTTGACATTATTCTTCAGTCAATCGGTCATGACGGCAAGAAGGACATCAGCTTTACAGTTGCCAAGAACAGAGGCGAAGAGGCTGTTGCTCTTATGAAGGAATACACAGAGAACCTCGGTGCAGAGGAAATTCTCTATGACGATAAGGTAGCTAAGATTTCAATCGTCGGCGCAGGTATGGAAAGCCACGCAGGCGTTGCTACAAAGATGTTTGAGGCTCTTTATGATGCTCAGGTAAACATCCAGATGATCAGCACAAGCGAAATCAAGGTTTCGGTTCTTATTGATTCAGCAGACGCTGACAAGGCCGTAAGCGCTATCCACAGCAAATTCTTTGATTAATAATTAATTTCGGTTAATGCAAAAATCCCTGTCCGTTATGGACAGGGATTTTTTCGTAGCGGCGAACCGTGTTCGCCGTTACTGCAAATAATGATAAATATGGTCGGGAACAATAAGATTTGCACTTAACAAAACTTTATTCCCGACCACAATTTTCAATTTTCCATTTTCAACTTTCAATTTTAAAAAATTTCCGTTCTGGCATGATATGTTTTTGTTATATCATACTTTCTTCACGAACGAAAAATGCTTAATGATAGTAATATCCTGAATTGGAAAATTCGTTGAAGATACTGATACCGCAGACTGCAAGTATAATTGAAATAACTACCACAAGCACAACTCCGATAAGAGCCAGGATAAGAGCGGCTCTTGCGTAGTTTTTGAGTGACTTCTTTGTTGATGAGCTGAATGCCCAGACAAAGAGCATAATGAGGTTTACAAGCGGCAGACAGGTTAAAAGCATAACGCCGATCCAACCGCCTATGCTTACAGGCTGAGTATCCGGAGTACCGTATGGCGGTGCAACGGGCGGTACAGGCTGTGAGTTGTATGTCTGCTGATACTGCGTGTTGTACTGCTGATTATAGCCGTTGTTGTAGCTCTGATATTGATTGCCGTACTTGCTTTGATTTGCGCCGTAATCATTGTTCGGTGAGTTTGTAAACTGCTGACCGTATGAAGTTTTGTTAGGCTGCGGTTGCTGATAATAAGTTTGATTTGGCTGACCGTACTGCTGAGAATACGGATTCTGCTGTGGCTGACTGTCGGCAGTCGGCTGTGCGTTATCAACCTCAGGCTGTGCAGTCTGCACATTCTCGTAAGGGTTCTGCGCAGCATCTTCGGTTGAAGCATTTTCAACAGGCTGTGTTTCAGGCTCTGGAGTCTGCTCAACAGGTGTTCCGCAGTAAGTACAGAACATTGCTCCGTTGTCAATTTCGTGATTGCAATTTTTACATACCATATATAATCGCTCCTTGCATAATATTCTATAAATAGTATGCTATCATTTTACACTATTTGCCTTACAAAATCAACAACATTCCACGCATTAATTCAATAATATTACAAAAAGCGACAGTTTTACGGCTGTCGCTTTTTATTACACTCCCCTTTTCATAAGCTTGTGGGGAATTATTTTATTTTCTTTGAGTGACGCTTTTACATCTATAATGCGCTGATTGGACGAGCCTCTGAACGCAAGGCTTATATCGTGAAGAGCCTCAACAAATTCACCGTCAACAAGCACATCAATCATTGAAAGCATTTCATCCGTACATTCACACCTTGCTCTGCTGTCGGAAAGAAGCTCCTTGTCAAACAAATAGCCCGAATAACACCAAATTGTTTTTTCGGAATATTTTTCTCTGACACGCTTTAAAAACGGCACTAAGGCTCTTTGATTTGAAGGTTCAAAGGGTTCTCCGCCGAGCAATGACAAGCCGTCAATATATGACGGTTCAAGCTCTTTGAGAATTTTATCCTCAACCTCTTTTGTAAAAGGTTCGCCGTAATCAAAACTCCATGTCTGCGGATTAAAGCAGTTTTTGCAATGATGCGTACAGCCGGATACAAAGAGCGATACTCTTACTCCCTCACCGTTTGCAATATCGCAGAGTTTAATTTCTCCGTAATTCATCAAAGGTGAAGCACCCTTTCCTCAATTTCCTGAGTTCTGCCCTGATTCCAGAACTGAGTTCCGATATATCCGCAGGTTCTTCTTGCAACATTCATCTTATCCTGATCACGGTTGCCGCAGTTAGGACACTCCCACACAAGCTTGCCGTCATCATGAACGATCTTGATTTCTCCGTCATAACCGCAAACCTGACAGTAGTCGCTCTTTGTGTTAAGCTCTGCATACATAATGTTATCGTAAATGAACTTGATAACCTGTAAAACAGCGGGAATGTTATCCTGCATATTCGGAACTTCAACATAGCTGATTGCACCGCCCGGCGACAAAGCCTGAAATTCGGATTCAAGCTTCAGCTTGCTGAATGCGTCAATATTCTCGGTAACATGAACATGATAGCTGTTAGTGATGTAGTTTTTATCTGTTACGCCCTTGATAATGCCGAAACGCTTTTGAAGACACTTTGCAAACTTATATGTTGTGCTTTCAAGAGGAGTGCCGTAGATGCTGTAATCGATATTTTCCTCTTTTTTCCACTTTGCACAATAGTCGTTCAGCTTCTGCATAATTTCAAGGCCGAGTTCTTTGCCCTCTTTTTCTGTGAGCTTTTTGCCGATAAGGCTGTAAACGCACTCCCAAAGACCTGCATAACCGAGTGAAAGCGTTGAATAACCGCCGTGGAGAAGCTTGTCAATCTTCTCACCCTTTTTAAGTCTTGCCAAAGCACCGTACTGCCACAAAATAGGAGCGGCATCCGAAAGAGTGCCTGTAAGACGCTCGTGACGGCACTGCAATGCTCTGTGGCAAAGTTCCATTCTCTCGTCAAAAATCTTCCAGAATTTATCAAGATCCTTGCCTGCGCTGAGTCCGATATCAATAAGATTTACAGTCACAACACCCTGATTGAATCTGCCGTAATATTTCGGCTTGCCGTTTTCGTCAACATAAGGAGTAAGGAAGCTTCTGCAACCCATACAGGTAAAGCAATGTCCCTCACCGTTTTTATCAATTTTGCTTTGGAGCATAACCTTCTCCGAGATATAGTCGGGAACCATTCTCTTTGCGGTACATTTTGCGGCAAGCTCCGTAAGATACCAATACTTGCTGTCCTCTGTTATGTTATCCTCCTCAAGCACATAAATAAGCTTTGGAAACGCAGGTGTAATCCATACACCCTTTTCATTTTT
>ENA-OQET01000229-OQET01000229.1-human-gut-metagenome-genome-assembly--contig:-NODE-229-length-31302-cov-6.100337_pt1 | contig 31302 bp, 26 predicted proteins | sample MGYA00242800_ERZ504645 | MGnify/ENA primary metagenome ERZ504645 (study PRJEB26092, sample SAMD00036308) | human gut metagenome | host: Homo sapiens | study: EMG produced TPA metagenomics assembly of... | reverse complement strand
CATAAAACTATCCCTCTTTAAGAACACCTGCAAGCGAAAGCTGTTTTTTTCATTTCCTTGTAAACAACAGTGCTTTTAACATAGGGTGTTTTACCTCTGGCAACAAAAACAAAGTCATATCCTTTTTTTATATCGGGATAAAGTTTGTAATAAGCCTCTCTTATTACCCTTCTTGACCTTGTGCGCCTTACGGCTTTTCCGATTTTTTTGCCGGTGGTTATTCCAAAACGCAGGTTATCGGATTTATTCTTTAACACATAAGTTACCAAAACAGGACCAACAAAGGATTTTCCCCGTCTGTAAAGTCCGGAAAAATCCCTGTTATCCTTCAAAGTGATATATTCACTCATAAATTTACCACCTTGCAAACAGGTGCATTAAAAAACGAAAGACCACCGGTTAAAAGTGGTCTTCTCTTTAATAAGACAACCTTTTTCTACCTTTAGCTCTTCTTCTGGCTAAAACTTTCTTGCCGTTAGATGTAGACATTCTCTTTCTGAAGCCGTGCTCCTTTTTTACTGTGGAGCTTCTTAGGCTGATAAGTTCTCAACATAATGAAAACCCTCCCTTCAAAATATAACCTTGCAATATAGCATTATATCTTAATTTCAGCCCGTAGTCAACAAAAATTTTTATTTTTTCATTTTCTAAAATGAAATTTAAAATTTTTCTTTTGATTTTGAAAAACAGCAGCAAATTTATTTTTTCTTTATCGGTAAATACAATATATTGCAACGCAGAATTTACCACACACTATATATCCGAATTATTGTAAAATTTGCACCCTGTTTGCGCACTTTAATAATAATAAAGTATAAATTACAATAAATTACAAATGGCTTTTTGTAATTGCAATTTTAAATTTGTTGCGTTATAATAAAGCAGAATGGTATTTTATCAAAATGGGATAATTATGGAAAATGGGTGCAGTGTGTTGCACCGTGGAAGGGAAAGATTAAATTAATGGACTCCTTTGAAGACGCATGGAAAGTTATAAGCGATTACTGTAAATCTAAAATTACCGACATCGCCTACAATACATGGATCAGCAGAATTCAGCCCGTTGACCTTGACTTTGACAACGGAACCGCTTATCTGCTTGTGCCAAATGACTTTCACGCCCAAACATTGAGGAGATGCTATATGTCGCTTCTCAACGAGGGATTTGAAGAGATTTTCGGAACAAAGTTCAATATTGAGTTCCGCACACCGGCAAATGCGCCGAAAAAATCAAAGCCGTCTGCGGCGGCATCAATCACAACATCGGCGGCAACCGCTCCTCTTTTACAAAGCCCCGACAGCAGTTCTTACGAATACACCTTTGACACATTTATTGTCGGCTCGTCAAATAAGTTTGCTCATGCAGCCTGTCTTGCAGTTGCAACAAATCCGTCACATGCCTACAACCCCCTCTTTCTTTACGGAAACTCGGGACTCGGCAAGACTCACCTTTTGTATGCAATCGGCAATGAAATCAAGAAAAACGATCCGTCAAAGGTTATCTGTTACATAAAAGGCGACGATTTTACCGTTGAGCTTGTTGAGTCGCTCCGTCTTGCCAAGATGAATGAATTCAGACAAAAATACAGACAGGCGGATATTCTGCTCGTGGACGATGTTCAGTTTATCGGCGGTAAAGAAAGTACACAGGAAGAATTTTTTCATACCTTTAACGCACTTTATGACGCAAGAAAACAGATTGTTCTCACATCGGACCGTCCTCCTAAGGAAATCAAAACTCTTGAGGATCGTTTGCGTTCAAGATTTGAGCAGGATCTTATTGCAGATATTCAGCCTCCGGATCTTGAAACAAGAATTGCCATTATAAAAAGAAAGGCAGAACTTGACGGAGTTGAAATTTCGGACGAAGTCTGCGAGTATGTTGCATCTAAAATCAAGGCAAATATTCGTCAGCTTGAGGGAACAGTTAAAAAAATCAAAGCCAAATACTACCTTGACGGTGAAAAACCGACAATTAATTCGGTTCAGGGCATAATTTCCGACATTCTCAACAATGACGCTCCGCCCGAGGTTACCGTCGAACGCATTATTGACGAGGTTGCAAGGACCTACGGCGTTTCGGCAGACGAAATTCGTTCACAGAAAAACCGCAGTGCCAATATCAGCAACGCAAGACATATTGCAATATATGTTACACGAGAGCTTACAACGCTTTCAATGGTTGCAATCGGTGAAGAATTCGGCAACCGTCATTATTCTACCATTATATATACAATTCAGAAGGTTCAGAAGATGATGGAAAAGGACAGAAAGGTCAAAGAAATCATTGACGATACCATCAAAAATATTCGTGACAGATAGACTGAATTATTTAACATATTTTTCAACATTCCATAAACATTCTTCAACCCAATGTTGAAAAATTTTCCAAAAAATATTTTTGTCAACAAAAGCAAACAAATCGAAAAAATCTTTTGTTTATGCTTTTCTTCAGTGTCAATGCGGAATCTCACCGCTTTTTGACATTTTGACATCCCCTACTACTACTACAATAAAAATATTAATAAAAAGACAGGAGAGAATGCACCCGATGAAAATTTCATGTTTGCGCTCCGATTTGGCAACAGCCATATCCAATGTGTCAAGAGCTGTGTCAACAAAGGCATCAATTCCTGCACTTGAAGGCGTTCTAATAAAAGCATACGGTAACACACTGAATATTTCAGGTTATAATCTCGAAATCGGTATAACAACCGATATTGAGGCAACAATCAAAGAAGAAGGCGAAATTGTCGTAAGCGCAAAGCTGTTTCTTGATATTGTACGCCGACTTCCCGAAGAGATTGTCTTTATCGAAACCGATGAGCGTATGGTTACATACATTGCCTGCGGAAAGGTTAATTACCAGATTGTCGGTATGTCATCTGTTGAATATCCCGACCTTCCGTCATTTGAACAGACTGACAGAATCACTCTCAACGCAAAAATTCTGCGTGATATGATCAGACAGACAGTCTACGCAGTAAGCGAAAACACGGCAAAGCCTATTTACACAGGTTCACTTTACGAAATTGAGGACGGTGTATTCAAAATTATTGCCATTGACGGTTACAGAATGGCAATTCGCAGTGAAAATGTAGACAGCGAAAGCAAAAACCGTTTTGTTGTTCCGGGAAAAACTCAGCATGAGGTGCTTAAACTCCTCACCGATGACGAAGAAAATACGGAAATTATCATCGGTCAGCGACATATCACATTCAAAATCAAAAATTACAGAATTATCTCCCGTCTTATCGAGGGCACATTCATAGAATACAAGTCTGCAATTCCAAAGGAGACAAAAACTGAGGTTGTTATCAATACAAGAACAATTATTGATGCAGTTGAAAGAATGTCGCTTTTGAACAACGATAGAATCCAAAGCCCTGTAAGATGCATTTTTTCGGATGATGAAATTAAACTTTCATGCACATCCGCAGTAGGCAGAGCCAATGATGTAATCTCTGTTCCTATCATCGGAGAGTCGGTTGAAATCGGCTTTAACAACAGATACCTTCTTGACGCTTTAAAAAATGCCGATACCGATGAGATTAAGCTTATTCTCAACGGTTCACTTACGGCAATGATTGTAAAACCCGTTAAGGGTGACAGCTATCTGAGCATAGTTGTTCCGATGAGGTTGGCAAATGAAAACTGAGAAAATTAAAATTGACAGCGAATACATAAAATTGCAGGATTTACTTAAACTCGGCGGTGCGGTTGAAACCGGCGGACAGGCAAAAGTTGTAATTCAGAACGGAGATGTTACCGTAAACGGTGAGATCTGCACAATGAGAGGCAAAAAAATGCGTGTCGGCGACACGGCTGTGTTTGACGGTCTTGAGATAATCGTTGAATAACTTTGGGATTGATGAAGTAAGTGAAGGTAATTGCTCTTAAATTTGAAAATTACAGAAATTTAAAGGACAATATAATCACTCCTTGTGACGGAGTAAATATAATTTACGGTGACAATGCTCAGGGAAAGACAAATTTGCTTGAGGCACTGTGGTTTTTTTGCGGAGGTCACAGCTTCAGAGGCTCAAAGGACAGCGAAATTATCAATTGGGATGAGAATTTTGCGAGGATTGAGATGCGTTTTCTCGGTCAGGAGCGTGAGCAAACCGCAAAAATTCTTTTCAGGGGCGGAAAAAAGTCCGTAGAAATCAACGGCGTGCAGAAAAATTCAGCCGCCGCACTGATTGAACGGTTTTGCGCCGTTGTATTTTCTCCCGAACACCTCAGCCTTATAAAAAGAGGTCCGGGTGAGCGGAGAAAATTTGTTGACAGCGCAATCTGTCGTGAAAAGCTCAAAAATGCGGTTGTTCTCTCAAAATACAACAGGATTCTCAATCAACGAAATTCGCTTTTGAAAGACATTTACAGGCGGCCGTCACTTGCGGACACACTTCCCGTATGGGATGAACCTCTTTTGAAAAGCGGCGCAGTGCTTGTAAAAAACAGAATTGACTATGTAAAAATGCTTTCCGACCGTGCCGTTGAGTATCATAACGGAATTTCAAAAGGCAAAGAAGAGCTGAAAATCCGTTATATGTCGGGATATGAAGCCTCCGAGAATGATACGGTCGGTGAAATTTATGAAAAACTCAAGTGTAAGCTTGAAAAACACAAGAGTGACGATATAAGGACGGGTTTTACAAATTACGGTCCTCATCGTGATGATATTGAAATAATAATAAACGGTAAAAATGCCAGAGCTTTTGCATCTCAGGGACAACAGCGAAGTGCGGTTTTGTCGCTGAAGCTTGCCGAGGCGTCTGTATTGCGTGAAAGAATGGGCGAAGAACCAGTTATTCTGCTTGACGATGTGCTTTCTGAGCTTGATGCAAAAAGACAGGATTTTTTACTCAACGAACTTCACGGATGTCAGGTGTTTATTACCTGCTGTGAAAAGTCAAATAAAGAACAGCTTAAAGACGGAAAAATCTTTCTGCTGAACAACGGAGAGGTGAGCTGATGTATCTTCATCTCGGACAGGACACCGTTATCACAACTGAAACGGTTATTGGAATTTTTGATATGGACGAGTGTACCGTGTCAAAAAAGACAAGGGATTATCTTACTGCCGCTGAAAAAAGAGGCAGAGTTGTAAATGTTTCGTTTGAATTGCCGAAATCCTTTGTTGTCTGTGAAAAGAACGGCAAAATTACCGTTTATATCAGCCAGCTTTCATCAAAAACACTCATAAAAAGAAGTCAATCTCCCTATAAGGAGCTTATGTACCGTTGATACGGATATAAAAAGGAGTTCTGTGTATGAAAATGAGAAAATGCCCCTACTGCGGAAGAAGAATTTCATATACCTCATCATTTGCAAGCAGAAGAAAAGCAGAATACATCTGCCAAAAGTGCGGAAAAGAGAGCAAGGTTGCAGTTGATAAGAAGGTAATTTTGTTTTTTATTGTTGCTGTGGTAATCTCTCTTGCAATAATGGCAGGTTGGATTCTTGCAGGTCTTGTGAGCAATCCGCTCGGAATTTTACTTGTTGCGATTCCGCTTATAATTTTTACGGCAGCTTCACCGAGCTTTGTTCACTATGAGCCGTACAAAAAATACCGTAAGTCTATGGAGGCAAAAAAAGCAGGCATCGCTTATTCAGACAATCTTCTTACCTCGGAACTTGACGAGGATGAAAACTATACTTTTCCGAGTATCACTCCTCAGCAGAATGATACCGATGATAATTTTGAAATTAACACGGATGTATTTAACAAAATCAGAGCCGAAAGAAATGCCGCAAGACAAAGACTTGATTCAAATGAGATTTCTTCCGATTCATCGTCTTTTGAAAAGCAGGAATATGTTTCCGTGATTAATAATACAAGTGAGAATCATGCGTCAAGCGGAGCAACACTTAAAAAGCTTCACTCCGAAATCCCCCAACACCATACGGCGAACAGAAGCAGACACTACATAAATTCCGAGGAAGCTTCGGAAAATAAAAAAACGGATGACGGCAACCGTTATTCCGTGAACAGAAAGTTTTAACGGGTGATATTGTGTTCAGACTGCCCGTATGCCCGCATTGTCACGCAATTTATCGTTACGGTGATGCAAGGAAGAGCTTAAATACAAAAATTCACACCTGCTATCACTGCAAAAAGCAGTTCAAAACCTCATTTTCGGGACTTTGGATTTTATTTTTAATTGCAGTTGTGATAGGAATTTTCGTCAATATCTTTGAAATGACAGCTTTTTCAGGCACAAATGTGATAGCGTTGATGATTACAAATATCGTACTTATACTGTTTTTTCTGCTTTTTGTGCCGTTTTTTACAAAATTCAGAAAATTCGGAGCAGACGCTCAAAAAAGCGAAAATATTCAAATATCAAAAAAGCAGCAGAAAAAACAAACGAACAAAAACGCTGTTCGTTCATCGAATAAACGGAGGTAAGTGTTTTGGATAATCTTGAAAACAACGAAAATATGAATGAAAATATTGATGAAAACAACGAAAATATAAACGAGGAAACCATTGATGAAGCCTACGAAAAAGAGATTGAGGCTGAAAAATTGGTTGAATTTGACGGCGAATCCGAGGGTATGGAGCTTTCAAAGGTTGAACAGGAATACGGCGCAGATGAAATTCAGGTTCTTGAAGGACTTGAGGCTGTAAGAAAGCGTCCGGGTATGTACATCGGTTCAACGGGACCGAGAGGACTTCACCACCTTGTTTACGAAATCGTAGATAACTCAATTGACGAAGCACTTGCAGGTTATTGTACAAAAATTGATGTTGTCATCGAAAAGGGCGATATAATCAGAGTAACCGATAACGGCCGTGGTATTCCTGTCGGCGTGAACAGCAAAACAGGACTCCCTGCCGTAACGGTTGTATTCACAGTTCTCCACGCCGGCGGAAAATTCGGCGGAGGCGGTTACAAGGTTTCGGGCGGTTTGCACGGCGTAGGTGCGTCTGTTGTAAACGCACTTTCCGAGTGGCTCGAAGTCAAGGTTTGTGACGGCGAGGATGTTTACTTCCAGCGTTATGAAAGAGGAAAAATTGTAACCGACCTTCAAAAAATCGGCAAGTCTGATGTTAAGGGTACGGAGGTACGCTTTAAAGCCGACCCCGAAATTTTTAAAGAAACCACGGTTTACGATTACAGCGTTTTGGAAAGAAGACTTCGTGAACAGGCATTTCTCAATGCAGGTGTTCACATTGAGCTTCGTGACGAGCGTGACCTTGAAAATATTATTCAGAATAACTTTGTCTATGAGGGCGGTATCAAGAGCTTTGTTGAGTATATTCACAAAAAGCGTTCTCTTGAAGTTATTCATCCCGATGTAATTTACTTTGCGTCAAGAAACGCAGATGACACGATTGCGGTTGAAATTGCACTCCAGTACAACGAAAGCTACAACGAAAATTTGCTCACTTTTGCAAACAACATTCATACAACCGACGGCGGTACTCACGAAGAAGGCTTCAAAAGAGCACTCACCTATGTTATGAATGACTATGCAAGAAAGTTCGGAAAATTGAAGGACAATGATAAGAACCTCAGCGGTGAAGATGTCCGTGAAGGACTTACCGCAATTGTCAGTGTAAAGCTCAAAGAGGCTCAGTTTGAAGGACAGACCAAGGCAAAGCTCGGTAATACCGAGGTAAGAGCAATGGTTGACCGCCTTATGAGGGACAAGCTTTCTGTTTATCTCGAAGAAAATCCTGCAGTTGCAAAGGTAATTTTTGAAAAGGCGCTTGCATCGTCAAGAGCAAGAGAGGCTGCAAGAAAAGCAAGGGAAAATGCAAGAAGAAAATCTCCGCTTGACTCCGCACAGCTTCCGGGTAAGCTTGCCGACTGCCAGTCAAAAGACAGCAGCGAAACAGAAATCTTCATAGTCGAGGGTGACTCTGCGGGCGGTTCAGCAAAGGGCGGCCGTGACAGAAGAATTCAGGCTATTCTCCCTCTCTGGGGTAAAATGCTCAATGTTGAAAAAGCAAGAATTGACAGAGTTTACGGAAATGACAAGCTTATGCCCGTTATCACTGCACTCGGCACAGGCATAGGTGATGAATTTGATATTGCAAAGCTCAGATACGACAAGGTTATCATTATGGCGGATGCCGATGTTGACGGTTCGCACATCAGAACCCTTCTTTTAACTTTCTTTTTCAGATATATGCGTCCGCTTATTGAAGAGGGCCATGTTTACATTGCACAGCCGCCTCTCTTTAGGGTTTCAAAGGGCAAGGAGCATAAATATGCGTATTCGGACCTTGAGCGTGACCAAATTCTGGCTCAAACTGAGGGTAAAACCGAAGTTCAGCGATACAAAGGTCTTGGTGAGATGGACTCCGAGCAGCTTTGGGAAACAACAATGAATCCCGAAACAAGACTTATGCTCCGTGTTGATCTCAGTGATGCAGAACAGGCAGACGAAACCTTCACAATTCTTATGGGTGACAAGGTTGAGCCGAGAAGAGATTTCATTGAGAAAAATGCAAAGTATGTACAAAATCTCGATGTCTGATATATTACGATAAACCAAAATTTTAAAAACGGGGTGATTTTATGCACGCAAGAACAAAAGTTACAGTTCGTTACGCAGAAACGGATAGAATGGGAATTGTACACCACTCAAATTATCCGATTTGGTACGAAATAGCAAGAAATGACTATATCAAAATGTTCGGAATCAGCTACACAGACATGGAAAATGCAGGTGTAATGACTCCCCTTTTGAACCTGAGTTGTCATTTCGGAATCCCTGCTCTTTATGAGGACGAGCTGATTATCCGCACTTGGGTGCAGACTATCACAGCCGCAAGAATTATTTTTACATACACGGTAAAGCGTATTGAAAAGGACGGTTCGGAAACCGAACTTGGCTACGGCACAACCGAACACGGTTTTGTAGATTCCAAAACATTCCGTCCCACAAGCATAAAAAAACGCTTTCCGAAACTCTACGAAGATATTTCAGCCGCAGTAAAACACTTTTGATATTAAATTTTTTAAATTTATTTATCAGTGAAATTCGTTTTAACGGGTTAGTAGGGGTAGCCTTGCGACCGCCGCCGGTGGCGGATAAAGGGAGCAAAGCGCTGTCTGAAATAAAATCACACACTAAACCACCAAAAAACGCAAGATAACACTAATAAATTATTGAACAGACAGTAACAAGAGCTTGAAAAGCGAGGAAAGAATATGGATAACGAACAGAATCAGAACAAGGATTCGAGAATTATTGATGTCGATCTGCAAAATGAAATGAGAAAAAGCTTTTTGGACTACTCCATGAGCGTTATTGTTTCCCGTGCGTTGCCCGATGTCAGAGACGGTTTGAAACCTGTTCACAGAAGAATACTCTATACAATGAATCAAATCGGTCTTGATCCGTCAAAGCCGTACCACAAGTGTGCCGACACGGTAGGTCAGGTGCTTGGTTCGTATCACCCTCACGGTGACGCCTCGGTTTATGACGCAATGGTTCGTCTTGCACAGGATTTTTCCATGAGATATATGCTTGTTGACGGTCACGGTAACTTTGGTTCGGTTGACGGTGATCCGCCTGCCGCTTACCGTTATACAGAGGCAAGAATGAGTAAAATTTCTCTTGAAATGCTCACGGATATCGAGAAAAACACGGTTGACTTTATGTCGAACTACGATGACCGTCTTAAAGAACCGACTGTTCTTCCAAGCCGTTTTCCAAACCTTCTCGTAAACGGTTCAAGCGGTATTGCCGTTGGTATGGCAACCGAAATTCCGCCGCATAACCTCGGTGAAACAATTGATGCAGTTTGTACTCTCATTGACAATCCCGATGCCGAGCTTGCAGAGATTATGGAGTGTATGCCCGGACCCGACTTCCCGACAGGCGGTATTATCATGGGCAGAAGCGGTATTCGTGCTGCCTATGCAACAGGTCGAGGAAAAATCACCGTAAGAGCCAAGACTGAAATTATCGAAGCTAAAAACGGCAGATATAAAATTATCGTTACGGAGCTTCCGTACAAGGTCAACAAGGCAAGACTTATTGAAAACATTGCCGACCTCGTAAAGGATAAGAGAATTGAGGGTATTTCAAATATCGAGGATCATTCCGACCGTAAGGGTATGCACATTGAAATTGACATCAAGAGAGATGCCTCACCTCAGATTGTTCTTAACCAGCTGTTCTCATATACACAGTTGCAGACAACCTTCGGTGCAATTATGCTTTCTATCGTTGACGGCGAGCCTAAAATTCTTTCACTCAAGGAAATGCTCCAATGCTATATTGAATTTCAGGCTGAGGTTATTCGCCGCCGTACTGATTTTGACCTCAAAAAAGCCCGTGACAGAGCTCACATTCTCGAGGGCTTGAAGATTGCTCTTGACTTCATTGACGAGGTAATCAAAATTATCAGAAACAGCAAGGATACTGTAAGCGCAAAAGCAGGTCTTATGGAGCGTTTCAGTCTTGATGATGTTCAGGCTCAGGCTATCGTTCAGATGCGTCTCGGACAGCTCACAAATATGGAGCAGACTAAGATTGAGGATGAAATTGCGGCCCTCCACGCAAAAATTGAAGAATATCTCGAAATTCTTGCAAGCGAGCCAAGACAGCTTGAAATCGTAAAAGAAGAAATTATGCAGATTCGTAATAAATATGCCGACCCGAGAAGAACAGAAATTTGTGCTGTCAGCGGTGAGGTTGATATTGAGGATCTTATTCCGCAGGAGGAGTGCGTTCTTACACTTACACAGTTTGGATATGTAAAGCGTCTTTCTGCCGATACCTACAAAATTCAGCGCAGAGGAGGTCGTGGTGTATCGGGTATGTCACGCCGTGAAGAAGATATTGCGGCTGAAATGTTCGTAATCAATTCACACGATTATGTTCTGTTCTTTACCGACAAGGGCAGAGTTTATCGCCTTAAATGCTATGAAGTTCCCGAGGGAAGCCGTCAGTCAAAGGGTGTGAATATTGCAAACCTGATCCCGATTTCACCCGATGAAAAGGTAACCTCAATGATAAGAGTGCCTGAATTTGACGAGGAAAAATACCTTGTTATGGTTACCCGTCAGGGCATTATCAAGCGTATTGAACTCAATGCATACAATACCGCAAGAAAGGGCGGTCTTATCGCTCTTGAACTTAACGAGGGTGACGAACTTGCGTGGGTAAGAATGACCGACGGTAACAGTCAGGTTATTATCGCCACCAAGAAAGGTATGGCTATTCGCTTTAACGAAACCGATATTCGTGCAATGGGCAGACAGGCTCGAGGTGTTAAGGCAATGGCTCTCAAAGAGGGCGACTGCGTAGTCGGAATGAGTGTTGTCCGTGAGGGCGGTCTTGTTCTTACAGTTTCCGAAACAGGCTACGGCAGACTTTCAAGTCCCGATGATTACCGTGTTCAGAGCCGTGGCGGTAAAGGTCTTACAAACTACCACACGGAAAAATACGGCGATGTTGCCGCTATCAAGGTGGTTAACCTTGACGATGATATTATTATCATCTCGGAAGAAGGCATTATTATCAGAATTGCCGCCGAATCAATTCGTGTTTGCGCCCGTCCTTCAAAGGGTGTAACCGTAATGAAAGTAAACGGTGACAACAGGGTTGTAACAATCGCCCGTGTTCCTCACATTGACGGTGAAGATGATGAATCAGCCGAGAGCGAAGATAACGCAGAAAACGGCGAACCGTCAGAAGCGGTTGCAGAAGAAGTTTCCGAAAATAACGAGGGTGAAACTTCTGATTCAACCGAAGAAAATACGGAAGAATAATTGATAAAAATAAGAAAACTCCACTTTTTTAAGTGGAGTTTTTGACACATACGAAAATCCGGTGATTTGATGAAAAAAACTTTAGTTTTGATTGTAACGGCAATCCTCATGCTTTCACTTTTCGGCTGTTCTGACAAGAAGAATGCCGATGTTTCGGGTGTAGTAGATGCGCCCGATAAATTTTCTACTCTTGATGAGGCAAAGGTAACAGAAAATCCGAACATTCGCAAAGAAAGTGAAAATGTAAACGGAATGTGCTACGCAATCACCCTTGAAGAATTTACATATAATTACAACGAAATGCTCAAAGAGGCGGGTAATCTTGATATGATTAATCCAAAGGGTTGGAAAATGCTCGGCAGTCCTCAGAATGATGCAAACGGAACGGAGTATCAGTATTATTACTACGATGCCGATAAAATCAGCTTCACAGCCTCTGTTGAAACAAAGACAAATTATATTATGAATATCGGTCTCGGAACAACAATGAGCAACTTTGTTTCGATTGAAAACGAGAAAAATAACAGCGATACAATCCTGATGAAAAGTGCCGTAATGGCTGCCGCAGTAAGCGGAATGGGCATTAATAAGGTTGATACAATTCAGGATATTTTCTATCTTACAACCTTTGAAAATACAAATGAGCTGTGGTACAACGGCAATGTCTATGCTCTCAGCACCAATGAGGATAAGGCAGACAGTGAACGCAGTACAATGCTGTTTCGCACCTTTCCTATCTCTGATGAAGTAAAAGAAAACTGGGGCATTGACGAGTATGAAAGCTATGTGGCAAACGCAACTCAGGTAACAACAAATGCAAATTAAAAATGAATTTTACAAAAAGACAAGGCGACTATCGTTTTCGATAGCCGCCTTATATTTTAATCTCTTCTGTTATTTGTTTTACTTTTTCTTTCTGTCAACAGCCGTTGCGGTAATGAATGCACCGCCGCCGGCAATCAGCAGGACAATCCACAAAATCATATTATCGGTATTGCCTGTTTTCGGTGAGGCTGTATTTATCGGTTTGTTTGTTTGGTCAGCAGAACTGCTTTCGGAAGAAACGGTGTTTGTCGGCTTATTTGCTTCGTCATCCGAACTGATTCCAACACCGGTTACAGGAATGTCAACGGAAGCTTTTTTGTAATCGCAGACGGTGCATTCCTCATGCTTTAAGCCTTTTTCGGCAGTAGTGGCTTCCTTGTCAATAATCCATTTAAAGTTGTGAGCGGTTATGTCAGCCTTTTCGCCGTCTTCACATTCGTGCCAATGATTCGTTTCATCATACTTCCATTCCGTACCGTAGTTGTGGTTGTGAGAATCAATTTTCGGAATGTCAACGGCAGCTTTTTTGTAACCGCAGACGGTGCATTCCTCATGCTTTGAGCCTTTTTCGGTAGCTGTGGCTTCCTTGTCAATAATCTGCTTAAAGGTGTGAGCCGTTATGTCAGCCTTGTTGCCGCACTCACATTCGTGCCAATGATTCGTTTCATCATACTTCCATTCCGTACCGTACTTGTGTGTATGTCCGTCTGCGGCAGGAGTCATTGTCAGATCAGTGAGAACCCACATAGTACTGTCAGAACCATCGCTGGCATCGCCTTCATAGCGCTTATAATTCACAAATTCGCCGTTGATCTTCAGCTTGGTGTTGGGTCCGAATACATAAGTGGTATTTTCGCTTTCAACATAGCCCACAGCTTTCACATACACACCGTAATGATAGGTCTTTCCGGCTTCAAAAGAGGTGATTTTGTTTTCATAAGCGCCGCTGAAGAAATCTGCGGAAATCGCACCGGTTTTGCTGTCCAGTTCCCACCACTCGCAATTGTATGCATACTTCACGCCTTCGGGACTCTTGCCGGTAAAAACGGGTTTATCGCCGTCCTTGAAGCTGACAGTGGCGTCATTGATCTCCACCACATCAATAACTTTCACGGTGGTCGGCGTCATGGTCAATACATTCATGAACCAAATGGTTTCGCCGCTATCGTCTATACTGATCTGATCAGGTGTCAGGGTGATTTCTTCACCGTTGATATAGAGCTTTGTGTTCTTATCAAAGCGGTAGCCCTCTTCCATACCCAAGTCGGAAATCTTGAAATATACGCCATAGGTGTAACTCTTTCCGGCTTCAAATTCCGTAATGAGCTTGCCGTTGTAACGCTCGTTCCAGTAGTCGCTGGAGGTAATGCCATAGCCACTGCCGTCCCACCGCTCATGGTCGAGATCAATAAACGGATTCACGGCACTGGTCATAAAGCTCGGTTTGTCGCCGGCAATAAAGTTGATACGAGCATTAAAGTCAATTTTCTCTACAGCCTGACCGGGGCGCAGTTCTGTTACATGTGTAATGAGGCAGGTTTTTCCATCATCCATCACCATGACCCACGCAAAGGACGGCAGACTTGCTCCGTTCAATGTGACATTTTCTGTGTTTGTCAAATTACTGTCGAAGGTATAGCCGTCTTTCGCCTGAAGTTTCACGGAATATTCGTATCTTCCGCCCTTTTCAAAGGTGCTGAATCGAACATCGCCGTCTGAATAGCAGCTTTCATCGGAATACCAATAGCCAACCGTGTGCAGGGTGTCATTGGCATCCTTCTCCAGCTTTTCCCAGCACTCAAAGAGAATATCGTATTTGTCCTGATTGGTGCCTGCCTTCTTGGCCGATGCCTGCGGGGCATCGCCCGGCTGATAGTCGAGTTTCACATTCTCAACATCGATGGCAGTGAGCGTGCTGCTTTGTTTGGTCGGTGTAATCGTTTTAACAGCAGGGACATACAGGTATTCCCCACTCAGACTCGATTTTACGCTTTCCCCATTCACTGTAACGGTGGTTTCGCTGTTGAAGGAATATCCATCCTTCGGCTTCAGCATAAGGGAATACACATAACGCTTGCCGCTTTCAAATTCTGTGATGGTCGGCAGAGAACCATGCGAGCCGTTATCGGAATACCAGGCGGCAACGGGTTCGTTGTTTTCGAATTCCTGCCAGCATTCATAAGCGATTTCATATTTATCGGCATCGGCATTATATACCTCTGCCGTTGCCTGCGGAGCGTCACCCGAACGATAAGCGAATTTTACATTCTCAATGCAGACATTATTTATAGTCGCTTCGTCCTGAGAACCTCCATCAATAGCTTGCACAATCAGGTCGTAGGTTGTCTGATACACTTGATATTGATGAACAACAAGATTCTTATTCACACTTCCGGAAGCTGCGTTTTCGAGAGCATCCTGATCGTCGACGAGTATATTGTCACCCGGTGTCATTCCAATAATATTACTACTCTCAAAATGATCAAGAATAAATGTGCTATTACGGTTTTCAGTGGTAATATTTCCTCGTGAAGAAAATTGTGCAATGATTTCATCATCAATTCTTTTGATTTCTGCCTGCACCGCATCACTGTTAAAATTGCCTTCAACGAAATCCCCTGATTTGGTCACTTCTGTTGTTTCTGCCACATTGCCGTCTGCATCTTTAATGGTGACCTGCGCAGTTGTTTCAACCTTTGTGTGATAGAAATGGCTATAGGTGTTAGTGGTAGTGCCTCCGGTCACATCTGTTACACCGGCATATGCTGTAATCGGCACAATGGATAGTGCCAAGTACAAGGTCAGCAGAACAGTCAACAGATTTTTTTGGTTTTGGTTTTTTTCATATTCATCTTCTCCTTTCAACGGCTAACGCCGCATAAAATGTTTTTTTGGCTGTATCCGTTTGGTATTATTACCGTCCGTTACCGCCATATTGGCAGGTTGGCTGTGATGAACACAACTCCGTATACCTGTCAAAGATTTCACCATTATTTTAGCATATTTTACGCACAATTTTACCATAATTCCAAAAAAGTCAATTGACTATTTTGGAATTATTCTGTAATATACTCTTATAACATTGTTAAAAACAAACTCGATTGGAGTGATATCTATGAAATTTTCTGAAAAATTAAACGATTATATTGAGCAGTTATCCTGTACGGGAAAAGATATCTGTAATTTATCCGGCATTTCTGCGGCATCTCTCAGCCGATACAGAAACGGCGAACGAGTACCCGAATTTGGAACAAAGCCTTTTGAGGATTTATGCTGTGCGCTGGCACAGATTTCCGCACAAAAAGGAGAGCTGCAAATCACCGCTGACGCTGTGAAAAAAGCGTTTGTAAGCTGCGATGATTTTGTATCCACAGACAAGGAGTTACTGCGGAAAAATTTCAACACACTCCTCTCTGCACTCAATGTCAATCTGACGCAGTTGTGTCAGTACACAAATTATGATGCGTCTGCCGTTTTTCGCATTCGTAACGGCTCAAGAAAGCCCGGAGATGCCGAGCGGTTTGCCTCTGCGGTTGCTTCCTTTGTTACAAGAACAATGCAGACGCAGTCCGAAATCGGTGCCGTTGCAGAATTGATTGGCTGTGATATTGATGAAATTTATGATTTGTCGGTTCGATACACAAAAATAAAAAGCTGGCTTTTGAAACAGCCCGTGCAAAAAGCCGAAGGCAACAGCGTTTCAAAATTTTTAAGCAAGCTGGATGACTTCGATTTGAACGAATATATCAAGGTCATCAAGTTTGATGAGCTGAAAGTTCCGTCCGTACCGTTTCAGATTCCGTCCTCCAAGACATATTTCGGTATTAAAGAAATGATGGAGAGCGAGCTTGATTTTTTGAAATCAACCGTGCTTTCAAAATCATCAGCCCCTGTGATAATGTACAGCGATATGCCGATGAAAGAAATGGCAAAGGATCCGGAGTTTCCAAAAAAATGGATGTTCGGTATGGCGATGATGCTAAAAAAAGGACTGCATCTTCATCAAATACATAATCTTGACCGTTCTTTTGATGAGATGATGCTTGGTCTTGAAAGCTGGATACCGATGTATATGACAGGGCAGATTTCTCCCTACTATTTCAAGAATGCTCCGAATGATGTCTTTCTGCATTTTTTGAAGGTGTCGGGAATCGCCGCACTTTCGGGTGAAGCTGTTGCCGGATACCATTCCGACGGCAAATATTATCTGACAAAGGTAAAGCGTGAGGTGGAATATTACCGAAAAAGAGCCGAGGAAATGCTGAAAAATGCCTATCCTTTAATGGAAATTTACCGCAGTGAACGAAAAAATGAGTTGAATGCCTTTCTTCTTGCCGATACAAAAACAGCAGGCAAACGCCGCAGTATTCTGTCCTCTTTGCCGTTGTATACAATAAGCAGTAAGCTTCTTGACCGTATTCTTACACGGAACAATATTAATGCAGAGCTAAAAGAAAAGATAAAAGAGTACGCAAAAACACAAAGACAGCGAATGAATATAATTCTTGAAAATGAAAGAATTGAAGACGAGATACCTGATTTTGTACAGGAAAATTTTACGAAAAGTCCTCCTATGCTGGAGCTTTCAGGTGTATTTTGTGAAGAGGATATTCCGTATAACGAAGAGGAATATACTGCCCATTTGAAAGAATCAATGGCCTTTGCAGAGCAGAATCCGAATTACACATTAAAGTGCAGTACGGCGCACGCATTTCATAATCTGAAAATTATAATTCACGAGGGACAATGGGTGATGGTGTCCAAAGGAAAAACTCCTGCAATCCATTTTGTCATTCGTCACCCCAAGCTTCGCAGTGCGATAGAATGCTTTATTCCGCCGATAACGGAAGATGAGTAAGTCGGCAAATCAAATATAACAAACATATAAATACCGCAACAAAACAAGCGACAGTTTAATTTCTGTCGCTTGTAATTATATTTTATTCTGTTTTATACTATATACATCATTTACCGAGTTCAAGAACTACAAATTCTGCGGACATAGGCGGAATTGTGAGTATACCGTTCTCAAGCTTTGAACCAAAAACAGGCTTGCCGTCTGCATATCCGGGCGGCATTTTTGCCTCGACTTCATAATCATAGAGATTGAATGTGCAGAAAATAGCGGAATCTTTGTCGTGGCGGATGTATGAAATTCTTCTTTCCTCCGAAAGAACATTTATAAAATCGCCGTCCCACAATGCCGAACAGCTTTTTCTGACATCGGCAAGCTTTTTGTGCCATTCAATGAGTTCCTTATTTTCTTTGCCCCACGGATAACAGCAACGGTTGAACGGATCACGATATCCCTCCATTCCTGCCTCGTCACCGTAATAAATACACGGAAATCCCGGGAGAGTAAACTGCATTGCGCTTGCAACCTTGAGCAGCTTTACACCGAGTTTTTTATGCTCGTCATCAAGCTTAGTGTCAGCCTGCCATTCTCTGTCCTTGCCGTCAAGCGGTTCGCCTGCCATAACTGTGATTGCTCTTTCGGTATCGTGAGTCGAAAGTGAATTCATCAGCACTCTGAGAACAGGACGGGGATAATTTTCGATTACGCTCATAATCAGATCCATTGTGTATTTGCCGTGCTGACCTTTGCAGAAGTTGAGAATTGCATCCCTGAACACATAGTTCATAACGGAGTCAAACTGTTCGCCGAGCAAGAACTTTCTTCTTGCACCGTAGCTTTCCTTGTTGCTTGCGTCCTCCCACACTTCACCTACAAGAAAGGCGTTCGGATTTTCGTCCTTAACTGCTTTGCGTAGATTTTCAATGAACACATCGGGAAGTTCATCTGCAACATCAAGTCGCCAACCCGAGTTGCCGCATTTCATCCATTTTCTGACAATGCCGTCTTTGCCGTTGATATATTCGTTGAATGACGGAGTTTCCTCAATAACTTCGGGCAGAGTATCAAAGCCCCACCAGCTTTGGTAATTGTTCGGCCATTCGTTGAATTTGTACCAACTGAAATACGGCGAGTTTTTGTCATTATACGCACCGCCCTTGCCGTATCTGCCCGAACGGTTAAAGTAAACGCTGTCACTTCCCGTATGAGAGAACACACCGTCATTTATGATGTGTATTCCTCTCTTTTTAGCCTCTGCGCAAAGGTGCTTAAAATCTTCCTCCGTTCCGAGAATCGGATCAACCTTTGAGTAGTCGCCCGTATCATAGCGGTGGTTTGAATATGCTTCGCTGATAGGATTAAGGTAAATACAGCTTACGCCGAGGCTTTCAAGGTAATCAAGCTTCATTGTAATTCCCTTGAGGTCGCCCATAAAGAAATCATTGTTCTTAATCGTTCCGTTTTCATCGGGTTTCCAATCGGGGAGAGCATACCAATCCTTGTTGCGTTTGAAGTCGGTACGCGTTATATTCTTTTCTTCACCGCTGAAATAAAAACGGTCGGGAAATATCTGATACATAATTCCGCCGACAAGCCAGCCGGGAGTTTTAAAGCCTTTTTTGTAGCAGGTAATCTGCCAGCTTCTGCCCATATAGTCTTCAATGGTGCTGAACTTATACGGATCGGACGGAACAACATACCTTGTTTTATCAATGGTAGTCAGCTTAAAGTTATACCAATAAAGTCCGATTTTTTTCGGGGTAAAATCGCACTCCCAAATTTCGGTATCCTCGTCAAATTTACCGCACCAGATAAGCTCGGTAAATTCCCAATTGCAGTCATAATCATATTTTACACACAAGTGTGCTTTTTGTGTATGCTCCGCCTTAGGCAAAAGAACCCTGAAATGAATCTCGGTACCCTGTTCAACCGCACCAAACGGCGAACGATAGTAAATTTTTCGTGAATCAAACGGTACGGGCATATAATCACTTCCCATAATAATATATTCCGAAATGTCAATTTTGTTTTGGCGGTTATGCCCTGTTATTCGGAAAATAAGACAAATCCGCCAAAATGACATAAAGATTATTTTATCATAAGAGAATAAATATTTCAACCGATATAAGTTGTAAACAGCATAAAATCGCCAAATTTGTCTACGAATGAAAAAATATTTAAACAATATTCTCTTTGCTCTTTTATTATTTCCGATTTTATATTATAATGTAAAATGATTATGTATGCAAAGAAGTCAGATTAGGACGAAAAAGCTATAAAAGGGAGATGCATTTCCTATGGAGAAAAAGAGAGTAAGCGTTCAGATTGAGGGAAGAAGTTATTCACTTATCACAACAGATGATGAAAAATATGTTCAAAAGGTAGCAAACGAGGTGCTTTCTCACATAAGAAAAGCCGCCCAAAGCACAAAGCAGCTTGATACCCGTGATTGTGCGGTTCTTGCGGCACTTAACTTCTGTGATGACCGCAACAAGGCTCTTAAAAAGAACAAAGATTATGTTGAAAAAGCCGACAAAATTATTCAGCAGACAAATGATCTTAACAGGCTTTGCAAGGAATACAGAGAAAAGCTTACGGAGGCCATGAACGATAACACTCGACTTATAAATAATAATAAAGAGCTTGAAAAAAGACTTGCTGTTCTCGGACATGAGGTTTCACAGCTTAAAGAAAAGCTCGAAAGTGTTGAAAAAAGCAAAGAAAAAGCCGAATCTGAAAAATCAGAGCATGAAAAAAATTCAGTTCCAAAGGAAAAAAAGACTTCAGATGCAAAAAATAACATGACAGAGCAGTCAGATGATATACCGGTGAATGTTCTGTCAAACGAGGCTAAAAAAACAGAACAGGAATTGCGTAACGAAAAACTTCTCGGTTATGTTCCAATGACGCAGTTCTCTCTGTTTGATGAAGATAAGAAATGAAAAAGATAGAAATACTTGCTCCGGCAGGAAGCTTTGACAGTGTAATTGCCGCCGTAAGGAGCGGAGCAGACGCAGTGTATCTTGGCGAAAAGGCATTTTCCGCCCGTTCATCTGCCAAAAATTTTGATGATGAAGAACTAAAGAAAGCAACGGCATACTGTCACATTCACGGTGTAAAGGTGTATGTCACAATCAATACGATTGTGTTCGATGACGAGCTTGAAAAGCTGAAAAAAGCCATAATTTCAGCCGCAGAGGCTGATGTTGACGCACTCATTGTTCAGAATATGGGTGTAGCAAGGCTTGCACACAGGCTTGTTCCTGACCTTGCACTTCATGCGTCAACCCAGATGAGCATTCACACCGCATCCGGAGTAAAGGCACTTTATGAAATGGGTTTCAAGCGTGTTGTTATTGCCCGTGAAATGAGCAAAAAAGAGATTGAAAAATGCTGTGAAATTCCGGTTGAACTCGAAGTTTTTGTTCACGGTGCATTGTGTATGTGCGTTTCGGGACAATGCTACCTCAGCGCAATGATTGGCGCAAGGAGCGGAAACCGTGGTTCCTGTGCCCAGCCGTGCCGACTGCCGTTTTCTGTAAACAATCAAAAAGGCGGTCACGCTTTAAGTCTTAAAGACAACAGTATTGTAAATTACCTCGATGAACTTCAAAATATGGGGGTTGCCTCGGCTAAAATTGAGGGCAGAATGAAACGCCCCGAGTATGTTTCAGCCGCAGTAAGAGCGTGTGTTGAACAGCGTGATTTCGGCTTTATCAGCGACAAAACCCAGAAGATGCTCAGAGGGGTTTTTTCACGAACAGGCTTTACAGACGCTTATTACATCGGCAAAACGGGAAGTCATATGTTTGGCACAAGAACAAAATCGGATGTTGTTTCTGCCGATGAAAAGCTGTTTTCGGCAATCCGTTCTTCCTACAAGGACGAAATCGGAAATGTTGAAATAACTTTTGATTTTACGGCAAAACTCGGCGAAAATCCCGTTTTAGTCGTTTCTGACGGAGTTCACACCGTCAAAAAGATTGCGGATACCGTAACCGAAAAAGCAATCAACAGACCGATTGATGCGGAAAAGTGCAGAAAACAGCTTGAAAAAACAGGCTCAACGGCATATAATCCCACCAATGTGAACATAAATATTGATGATGACATTTCTATTCCGCTTTCAATTATCAATTCCTTGCGCAGAGATGTTCTTGCCGAACTCGACACGGCGAGAAGTGTTGTTCACAACTACAAAATCAACCGTGATTACGAAATAACTTTTCCAAAATTCACACCGCCTGTGGAAAAATCCACCCGTGCAAGAGTGCCTCAGACAAAGCTTTCCGATGCTTTTAAAAAATGCGAGCTTGTTTTTGTTCCTCTTTTTGCCGACAAAAGGGAGCTTGTAAGACTCAAAAACGAGAGCTTTAACATCGGTGTTGAAATTCCGAGAGGAATGTTCGGACGGGAAGATACGATTGCAAAAAAGCTTTCCGAGATGAAAGAAATCGGCATATCCGATGTGTTGTGCAACAATCTTGGAGCATTATACATTGCCAAAAATCTCGGTTTCACACTTCATTCGGGTTTCGGAATGAATTTTGTAAATACTCTCGACCTTTTGTGGGCGGAGGAATACGGAATCAAGGACGCAGAACTCAGTTTTGAACTCGATTTTAAGCGAATTAACGCACTCGGAGGCAACATCCCGAGGGGAATTATCAGCTACGGCTACCTTCCTCTTATGCTTTGCAGGAGTTGCCCTGTCAAGGGTGCAGGTATAGACTGCAAAACTTGCAAAAATCATTCAAAAATGAAAGACCGACTCGGTAAACAATTTTTACTGAAATGCGACGGAAACTGTACCGAGGTTCTGAATTGTGACTTGCTTTTCGTTCCTGATAAACAAAATTTAACACTTTTAACATCTTTCAACATTTTAAGATTTAGTGTTGAAAACTATGTGGAAACCGTGGAAAGTCTTAACGAATCAAGCCTTTATCCGATGTTGAAAGATAAATTAACATATGGATTGTACCGCCGAGGTGTTAATTAGATTGTTGAAAATGTTAAAATAATCATTATTGTTTTGTGGAAAAAGTGATTTTTCCGTTTAACAGAGATTTATAATTACATTTTTGCAATAAATAATTTTTTTAGAGAAAAATAAAAACAGTAATGAATAATTCCTGCAAATTTTTGCAGGAAATGAAGGATGGTAAACTATGACTGTTAAAATAAAAAAGGTAAAAGACAATGCAAAAATCCCGAAAAGAGCCACAAACGGTTCTGCCGGTATGGATTTATATGCTTGCATTGACGAAAAAATCACAATCAATCCGGGTCAGCTTGTGCTTGTTCCGACAGGTATAGCAATTGAACTTCCCGACAACAGCGTTGCCGCATTTCTCTATGCAAGAAGCGGTCTGGGAATCAAGCACGGCATCTGCCTTTCAAACGGTGTGGGTGTTGTTGACAGCGACTACCGTGGAGAAATCTGCGCAGGTCTTTGCAATGTTTCGGACAAGCCTTATGAGATTGAGCCGTTTGAAAGAATCTGTCAGATGGTCATCGCTCCTGTTGTTCCGTGTGATGTTGAAGAAGTTACGGAGCTTGGCAACACAGAGCGTGGTGAGGGCGGTTTTGGCTCAACGGGTAAAAAATAATAGAATTTCGACAATTTATCATTGCCCTTATTTGTGAAAAGATATATGATAAAAATAAACTGCCTGAGTAAACTACATTTGGGTATTACAGCGTAAAAGGAGGCTGTGGGATGTTTTCGTTTTCAAAGGATATAGGAATTGACCTTGGAACTGCAAACACTCTTGTTTGTCTTAAAGGAAAGGGAATAATTTTGCGTGAACCGAGCGTTGTCGCAGTTGATATGCGTACCGACGAGGTTCTTGCAGTCGGCTCACAGGCAAGAGAAATGATTGGCAGAACTCCCGGTTCCATAGTTGCGGTTCGTCCGCTCAAGGACGGTGTTATTGCCGATTTTAAAATAACCGCAAAAATGCTTCAGCACTTTATCAAAAAGGCGGTGAAACCCGGAATTTTCAGCAAGCCGAGAGTTATAATCTGTATGCCTTCGGGTGTTACCGAGGTTGAGAGAAAGGCTGTTGAGGACGCCGCATATCAGGCAGGTGCAAAGCCTCCCGTTGTTCTTATTGAAGAACCAATGGCTGCCGCAATCGGCGCAGGTATGCCCGTTGACGAACCGTGCGGAAGTATGGTTGTTGACATCGGCGGAGGCACAAGCGAGGTTGCCGTAATTTCTCTCGGTGACATTGTTACAGCCTGTTCCGTAAGAGTTGCCGGAGATAAGTTTGACGAGGCGATTTCAACCTATGTCAAAAGAAAATATAATCTTCTCATCGGTGAAAGAACTGCCGAAGACATCAAAATGAAAATCGGCTCCGCATATCCGGGTGAGGAAGAAAAAAACCTTGTTGTCAAGGGCAGAAATCTTGTTGACGGACTTCCAAAGGATATTACAATTTCCTCAGCCGAGGTCAGAGAGGCTCTTGCCGATCCGCTTGCAACAATTGTTGAGGCAATCAGAACCACTCTTGAAAAAACTCCGCCTGAGCTTTCTGCCGACATAATCGACCACGGTATTATGCTCACGGGCGGCGGTGCGTTACTCAAGGGACTTGATATGCTTGTTATGCAACAGACGGGTATGCCTGTTCACATTGCCGAAAGACCGCTTGACTGTGTTGTTGACGGTGCAGGCAAAAGACTCGGCAAACCGCTCGGTGTTCAGTACAAGCACGACAGATAATAAAGATCGACAAACTAAGGTCGGGCAGATTGAAAAAACACCGCCCGACCGTATTTGTAATATAAATATGAGATATGAGAAAATTTTTACATAATAAAAACTCAAAAATTTTGATAATTACACTCGTCATACTAACTGTGATGAGTGTTTTCTCTCATAACGGCAGTAACATTTTTTCGGGTGCGGTAAACACGGTTACAAAAGGACTTTCAACGCTGACCGCAGGTGCGGCGTCTTCCGACAAGTCAAAGGAAGAACTTGAAAAAGAAAACGAACAGCTTAAAAAGGAAAATGCCGAACTCCGTGAACAGCTTGTTGACTACCTTGACGCCAAGGAAGAAAATGCAAAGCTGTGGAAATATTATGAGCTGAAAAAGGAAAATCCGTCATACAACATTCTTCCGGCAGGTGTGTTGAGAAGGGATGCGAACGATGATTTCTATTCGTTCACTCTTGACAAGGGTTCAACAGACAATGTGGGAAAAAAATGATCCCGTAATCACGGAAAACGGTCTTATCGGTTGGGTGAGTGATGTTGAACTCACAACCTGTAGGGTAAGAACAATTCTTTCGCCCGACACCAAAGCGTCTGCAATTGACAAAAAGACTTCCGACAACGGAATCATAAGCGGAAACGCTGAATATTGTGACGACAATCTTACCTGTCTGACAAAGATTGCAGAGAACAACAAAATCAAAGTAGGCGACATTGTTGTAACTTCGGGAACAGGCGGAGTTTATCCGAAAAATCTCATAATCGGCAAGGTTAAAGAACTGAAGTTTAATTCCTATGACACAACCCGTTATGCTGTTGTTGAGCCGTATGAGGACATCCGCACCGTGACCTCTGCCGCAATTATTACCGACTTTGACGGCAAGGGCGAGGTTAAAAAAATGATGAGAGCTTCAAGAACATTTTTTTCGATTTTTCGGTTATTCCCTGCTGTTAATAATTCTGTATGTTTTTCAGGGTTCGGGTTTTATAATTCCCGAAATTTTCGGCGGCAGACCGCTTATGTTGATTTCACTTGCACTCTGCATTGCTTCTTTTGAAAACACTTTGCCGTCGGTAATTTTCGGTGCGTTGTGCGGTGTGCTGACGGATATTTCATTTGACGGCAGTATCGGCTATTTTGCCTTTGCACTTACGATTGTCTGCTATGCGGAAAACTTTGTATTCAGCAAATATTTTGTACCGTCATTTGTTACCGTTATCGTGTTTTCATTTGCGGCGGTGATGACGGTAATGTTGATTTATTATCTGCTGTTCGTCTTGATTGCAGGGCTTGACAGCGGTTGCGTGTTGTTTGTACGGCACTACATTTCAAGAATACTTTACACATTCGCCGTGACAATTCCGCTGTATTTTCTCACGGCATTTTTAAACAAAAATCTTTAATCTTTGTGAAAGGGAGGTTCGGTATGAGATTCGGCAAAAGCAGAAAAAACGGCAAAAAAAGTAAAAAGAGCAGAGCAACAGTCTGCATAATAATAACAGCCGCAATTTTTGCAGGCTTTGCGGTAAGGCTTGTCGATTGGCAGCTTGTACAGGGAAAAAGCTACAAGAGTCTTGCCGCAAAATCAACGGGATATACCGAAAAAACCGACGCAACAAGGGGCGAAATCGTTGACCGCAATGGTGTAGGTCTTGTTGTAAACACCACAAAGTATAAAATAGTTCTCAATAAGCTTTATATTGAGGAGGACAGGCTTGACGGAATTTTACTTGAGCTTGCTGATATTCTCACAAAAACAGGAGACGCAAGAACAGATTCATTGCCGATTTCGGTCGGTTCGGACGGCAGTTGCGTTTATAAAACAAGCCGTGAAGAAGATGCGGAAAAACTTCTGTCATCGGATTTTCTTGATATGGACAGGAACACAAGTGCCGATGATTGCTTTGACGCACTTTTAAAACGCTACAAAATTTCCGACAGGTTAAGTCTAAGTCAAAAAACAACGCTCGTTTCAATTCATTACAATATGGAACTTGAAAATTATTCAAATTCAAATCCGTATGTTTTTGCCAAAAATATCAGTCGAAGTGCCGTGAATGCCGTCAGCGAAAATACTCAGGGTGTGAGCGGTGTTGAAATTCAGACCTACCTCACACGAGGTGCTTCGGACCCGGACCTTGCACCGCACATCCTCGGCGCACTCGGTTCGTTGTCGGAAGATGAATACAATGAGCTGAAAAAACAGGGCAAGAGCTATTCCTATGATGATAAGATAGGCAAATTCGGAATTGAACTTGCCTGTGAAGATGACCTCAAAGGCAAGGGCGGAACAAGGGTTATTCAGCGAAATGCCGACGGAACTCTTGTTGAAAGCATTGAAACCGAGAGTGCAAAACCGGGTAACACGGTCTACCTTACAATTGATTCAAAATTGCAGAAAACCGCCGTAAAGTCGCTTGAAGAAAATGTCAAAGCGGCAAAGCAGGCAGGCAAGGAATCGGGACAGAAAAATAACGGTGAGGACTGTGAAACAGGTGCAGTTGTAATGCTGTCGGTCAAGGATTTTTCGGTACTTGCGGCGGCAAGCTATCCTACATACGATTTGAACAGGTACAGCGAATACGGATCGTACTATGTCAAACTTTCCGAAAACAAAAATTCCCCGATGTATAACCGTGCAACAGTCGGAACATTCGCCTGCGGTTCGGTGTTCAAGCCGTGTGTTGCGGGTGCGGCTCTTGAGGAGAAAATCATAACCGACAAAACGAAAATCTACTGCAAACAGGACTATGATTTTTACCCCGCCAATGTGGTAAGGTGTATGCACTATCACGGCAGTCTTGATGTTACGGGCGCAATTGAACAATCGTGCAACTACTTTTTTGCCGACACGGGCAGAAGGCTCGGAATTGAACCGATGTATCTGTATGCGCAGAAGTTCGGGCTCGGCGAATATACGGGTGTTGAAATTGAGGAATCAAAGGGAACTCTTGCAGGCAGAGACAGCACAGATTGGCAGGTCGGCAACACGGTTTCAGCCGCAATCGGTCAGTCCGACAACGCATTTACTCCCGTTCAGCTTGCAACCTATGTTGCGACAATCGCCAACAACGGTGAGAGGCTCAAAACACACATTGTTGATAAGGTTACAAATTATGAGCGGACAAAAACCGTAAAATCGACAGATGTTGAAAGCTACGGTGATTGCGGAATTTCAAAGAAGAATCTTGATATTGTTCGCAAGGCGATGCTCGGCGTTACTCAGAACGAAAACGGCACGGCAAATTATATGTTCGGTGATTATAAAGTTAAGGTTGCCGCAAAAACAGGTACGGCTGAAAACTCGGGTTCAGACCATACAACATTCATTTGCTATGCTCCGTATGAAAAGCCCGAGGTAGCAATTGCCGTTGTAATCGAACACGGTGCAAAGGGCAGATATTCAATGCAGGTTGCAAAGGATTTGCTTGACGCATATTTTAAATAAAAATTGAAATTACGGTTGTAAATACACTGTGTTAAAACAAAACCAAGAATTTTTGACCGCATAATGTGGCTGAGTGCCTAAATAATAAAAAACTTATTTTTTGCTTTTAGCATTAAAAATCAATGAAATTATTGTGCAAACCGTTAAAAATGAAGAATAATTTTATTAACTATCACTAAAATATCAACAAAAATTTTGGCTGATAAAAATAATGTTCGTTTCTTGCTCTTTAACGGATTTTGTGATAGAATATAGCAGAGGTAGAATTTATTATGGATAATGTTATAGTTGTAGCGTCGGGAAAAGGCGGAACGGGTAAATCAACCGTCTGCATTTGTCTTTCCGTTGCTCTTGTAAAGCAGGGCAAAAGAGTCTTGCTTATTGATTGTGACTGCGGAATGCGTGGTCTTGACATTATGCTCGATATGGAGCAGGACATAATTTTTGATGCGTCGGATGCCGTATGCGGCAACTGTACATTCGGTGAGGCTGTTTACAAAAGCAAAAACAATGAGAACCTCTACCTTATGGCGGCTCCCTTTGACACCGAAAACGAACTCAGTCCCTCGGTGTTTACTCAACTTGTCAACTCAGTAAAGGACAGCTTTGATTTTGTTCTTATCGACTCCCCTGCCGGAATCGGTTCGGGCTTTGAAACTGCGGCAGCTCCTGCCGACAGAGCCTTGATTGTTACCAATGCAGAGCCGACGGGTGTGCGTGGTGCGGTTAAGGTGAGGAGAAAGCTTGAGTCAATGGGAAAAACAAATATCCGACTTGTTATCAACCGCTTTGACCGAAAGCTTTTTACACAGCTCGGTTTTTATGAAGACCTCGACAGCGTTATTGACGCAACACAGACACAGCTTATTGCGCTTGTGCCGTTTGATATCCGTATTTCGGTAATTGTTCAGCGTGGTGTTGCCGGACTTAACTGGAGTGCGGCGGCGTCCGTTTTTGATTGTCTTGCACAGAGGCTTGAGGGAAAACATATTCCCCTTGCGTTCAAAGGGTAGTTTGTGCGGGGTGTTTTGAGTTAAAGTTTTGAAATTAATTTGATATGAAATAAATGTCTGGAGGAAATGTAAATGAATATAGCCCTTATAGCTCATGATGAAAAAAAAGAACTGATGGTGCAGTTCTGCATTGCTTACTGCGGTGTTCTCAGCCGCAACAACCTTTGCGCCACCGGCACAACAGGCAAAATGGTGTCAGAGGCAACAGGTCTTACAATTCAGAAATTCCTTGCAGGCTCTCAGGGCGGAAGTCAGCAGATTGCGGCAAGAATTGCGTGCAATGAAATTGATATGCTTCTCTTTTTCAGAGATCCGCTCAATCCAAAGCCGAACGAGCCTAACGATATGAATATGCTCCGTCTTTGCGATATGCACAACATTCCGGTTGCAACAAACATTGCAACTGCCGAGGTGCTTATCCACGGTCTTGAAAGAGGCGACCTTGACTGGAGAAATATTCTCAAATAATTTAATTATTTTCGCTTTACATATCGGGTGGTGTAATACTGCCCGATTGTTGTGTTTTTTAGGGAAATTTTTTCGTTTCCCTTTTCTATAAAAGATTGTAATTTTCGGAGGGAAAAATGGCACTTATAACCAAGAAAATCAAGGGTACGGAAGATGTTCTTCCGAAGGAAAGCTACAAATGGCAGTTTGTTGAAAAGATTATGCGTGAGGAGGCTCGCTCCTACGGCTTTAGAGAAATCAGAACTCCCGTGTTTGAACACACAGAGCTTTTTGCCCGTGGCGTTGGTCAGACAACCGATGTTGTTCAGAAAGAAATGTACACATTCGACACAAAGGGCGGCGAAAGCGTAACACTTCGCCCCGAGGGTACATCCGGTGCGGCAAGAGCCGTTCTTGAACACGCTCTTGAAAACGAAGGACTTCCGATTAAGGCAAGCTACTTTGTTTCATGCTACCGCTATGAAAAGCCACAGGCAGGCAGACTTCGTGAGTTCCACCAGTTCGGTATTGAGGAGTACGGCACACAGGACCCTGTTGCCGATGCAGAGCTTATCAGCCTTGCAAGCTCCGTAATCAACAGACTTCAGCTTGACAGCGTTCATCTTCAGATTAATTCTATCGGCTGTCCGACCTGCCGTGCGGAATATCACAAGGCTTTGAAATCATATTTTGAGGGTTACAAGGACAAGCTGTGCGACACCTGTCTTTCCCGTCTTAACAAAAACCCGATGAGAATTCTCGACTGCAAAAGTCCTATCTGTTCCGAGATTGCAAAGGACGCACCTAAGATTACAGACTATCTTTGTGACGAGTGCAGAAACCACTTTGACGCAGTTCAGAAATATCTTGATGCCGCAGGCATTGAATACACGGTTGATCCCACAATTGTAAGAGGTCTTGATTACTATACAAAGACAGTATTTGAGTTTGTAACCGATTGTATCGGTGCTCAGGGTACTGTTTGCGGCGGCGGTCGTTATGACGGTCTTATCGAGGAGCTCGGCGGTAAGCACCTTCCCTCCCTCGGTTTCGCAATGGGTATGGAAAGACTTCTCATGGTAATGGATAAGCAGGGCATTGAGATTCCCGACAATGACGAGTGTATGCTCTACATTGCAACAATGGGCGATGCCGCAAAGGTTAAGGTTTTTGAGCTTATCAAACAGGTTCGCAGCTGCGGAATGATTGCCGAAACCGATGTTATCGGCAGAGGACTTCGTGCTCAGATGAAGTATGCCGACAAAATTGACGCAAGATATTCAATTGTTTTGGGTGACAATGAAATCGAGCAGAACACAGCCAAGGTCAAGAATATGGAAACAGGCGAAACAGCCGAGGTTACTCTTGACGGGCATTTCATGGAGAAGTTCATCGAAATTCAGCTTTCCGACGAACAGAAAAATAAGTAATAAAAGAAAATTTTCGGTCGGTCAGGCACCTTAAAAATGCCGACCGATTCATATAAAGGAGCATATACAATGGCAGAATTTATGACAGGAATGAAGCGTACCGATTATTGCGGAGATTTGCGTATCGGTGATGTCGGCAGAGAGGTAACTGTCTGCGGTTGGGTACAGCGTTGCCGTGACCTCGGTCAGCTCATTTTCATTGACTTGCGTGACCGCACAGGCATTGTTCAGCTTGCATTCAATGACAAAACAGACAAAGAAATTTTTGATAAGGCATTTTCATGCAGAAGTGAATTTGTTCTTGCCGCAAAGGGTGTTGTTTGCGAAAGAAGTTCAAAAAACAGCGAAATCCCCACAGGCGATATCGAGGTTGTTGTAAGCGATATGCGTGTGCTTTCAAAGGCACAGACTCCGCCTTTTGAAATTGTTGACGATACAAACACAAACGAGGAGTTAAGACTTAAATATCGTTATCTTGACCTTCGCCGCCGTCCTCTTCTCAACAATCTTATGATGAGAAGTAAGATTGCAAAGGTTGCAAGAGATTATTTCCACGACAACGGCTTTGTTGAAATTGAAACTCCTATGATGATCAAGTCAACTCCCGAGGGCGCAAGAGATTACCTTGTTCCGTCAAGAATCCACAACGGCAAGTTTTATGCTCTTCCTCAGTCACCGCAGATTTACAAACAGCTCCTTATGCTTTCGGGCTTTGACCGTTACATTCAGCTTGCAAGATGTTTCCGTGACGAGGATCTTCGTGCAGACCGTCAGCCTGAATTCACACAGATTGATATGGAGCTTTCATTTG
>ENA-OQET01000227-OQET01000227.1-human-gut-metagenome-genome-assembly--contig:-NODE-227-length-31353-cov-4.371966_pt1 | contig 31353 bp, 34 predicted proteins | sample MGYA00242800_ERZ504645 | MGnify/ENA primary metagenome ERZ504645 (study PRJEB26092, sample SAMD00036308) | human gut metagenome | host: Homo sapiens | study: EMG produced TPA metagenomics assembly of... | reverse complement strand
AAACCATAATCCAAATTTTAAACCTAAATCATGAATTCTCTTTGATAGCCCACTAATTCCATGAGGCAGTTTATCTAAATTAGGGTACCAATCTCCTAATCCTTGATGATCATTATTTCTATTACCAAACCAACCATCATCTAATACAAATAACTCAATTCCTAATTCTTTTGCTGTTTTAGCCATTGAAACAATCTTATCTTCATTAAAATCAAAATAAGTTCCTTCCCAATTATTCACTAAAATAGGTCTTACTTGATCTCGATACTTCCCTCTAGCAAGTCTTTTTTGATAAAGTTGATGATAGGTTTGAGACATCTTATTCAATCCTTGATCACTATAAACCATCACAACTTCAGGGCTTTGAAACGAATCTAAATGATCTAATAGATATTCAAAACAATGAGGGTGAATTCCCATAGAGACACGTGAGACATGATAATTATCAACTTCTACTTGGGCTAAAAAGTTACCACTATAAACCAAACTAAAACCTAAAACTTCACCACTTGTTTCTTTACAATCTTCTCTTTTTAAAGCAATAAAAGGATTAAATTGATGTGAAGAACATCCTCTTAAAGAATAAATACTTTGAATACCTTCTGTAAGTTTTCTTGTTTTAATAGAACGTTCTCTTGCCCATGATCCTGTAAGTTCAATCATTTCATAATCTTGATCAGGTAAGTCTAAAGACATAGACATCATTTGATTAAGTCTTAATTTTTGTTTCCCCTCATTAACAATAAAAGCATTTCTTGTAATTACAGGAAAATCTTGATAAATAGTATAACTTAATTGAAGCTTTGTTTCAATGACTCCATCATATAAGGTAATGATAAGAGTTTGGGCTTCGTTTTCATTTTCTACATAGGTAGCAGGAAGATCTTTTAATTTTGGTTTTCCTTGTATGATTTTATGACTTACATATTCAAAGTTTAAAATATGACTCCCATTTTCTTGTAAAATATCGATAGCAGGATGACGTAAATCTCCTGAACCATAAACAGGATATTCTTGTTTAATATGTTCTAATGAAAAACTTAAATCCCCTTTATAGCTACAAGATGACATAGGACGAGGAAAGAGTTCTAATAAATGATCAAAGTCTTTACGATCATGAATTCTTTTTCCATAATAGAGTTGTCCTAATTGATTATTTTTTAAGATTTTAAACACATAACTGATTTCATTATTATACAAATGAAAAGTTTCACTTTCTTCATGAAATACAATCATAGATTTCTCCTTAATCACTAAATAGTATTTTTAAAATATCTTCTAAACCATCATCAACAACCGATTTACAAATAATATTTGCTTTAGCTTTTAATAAATCACAGGCATTTCCCATGGCAACCCCTACACGACAAAATTCAATCATTTCTAAATCATTTTCTCCATCACCAAAAGCGTATGTGTCATCTTGATTTAAATGATAATAATCAAGAATTTTTTGAATACCTGTAGCTTTTGAAATTGTTGGTGAATAGAATTCAAAAGCATTATCACTGCCATGTTCATCAAAATTAATAACATAACCAAAATCATTTTGAATATACTTTTCTATTTTTTCACGATCTTTATTTGTAACATTTGCTTCTATTTTAATCGCTCTTTTTAATACCTCATTACGATCAAACTTTATTGTAAATAGATCTTCAAAATGTCCCTTTTGAACAAAGAAGTTATAAAGTTCTTTATAAGAAGGATCAATGTATAAATGATTCGCTGTCGCAATCATATAATCACAATGAAGTTCTTCTAACATATTTGCTGTCTTTAAACATAACTCATAATCCATTCTATTTTCATAAATAGATTTTCCATCAATTTCTACATAACCACCATTATTTAAAATATAACCGTCAAAAGTTCCATCGAGCCATTTTTCATCTAACATGGCTTTGGGTCTTCCACTACAAATAAAGAGTTTATGTCCTTGTTTCTTTAATCTATTTAATTGTTGTTTTACACCTAAAGGTATTTCATAAATTCCCATTTGTGAGCATACTAATGTCCCATCTATATCAAAAAAATAATACTTTCTCTTTCATAAAAAATCTCCTTTAGCTAATTATATCACAAAGTCCCTTTCTATGATTTTCAATAAAAGAAAATATAAAAAGTACGTATGATAGTACGCAAGATAATACGTATGAAAAAAGGAATCTTTCGATTCCTTAACTAGTCATCTAAAATAGAGAATCCATTAGTCGCAATAACTTCTTTATACCAATCATACGATTTCTTTTTAGAACGTTTATAAGTTCCATTACCATAATCATCAACATCTACATAAATAAATCCATAACGTTTAGACATTTGATTTGTAGAGTTAGATAATAAATCAATTGGTGCCCAAGTTGTATAACCCATTAATTCAACACCATCTTCTTCAATAGCTTTATACATTTGTCTAATATGTTCTCTTAAATAATCAATACGATAATCATCATTAATAGACCCATCTTCTTCCACTGTATCTTTTGCTCCTAAACCATTTTCTACAATAAATAATGGTTTTCTATAACGATCATATAAATCAACACATGAAATTCTTAAACCGATAGGATCAATTTGCCATCCCCAATCAGAACTTGGAATATATGGATTTTTAATAGCTGTTTCTGTATTACCTGCACTCATTTCTAAGCCTTTTGTATCAGCAGCTACACAACTAGATGAATAGTAAGAGAATGAAATAAAATCAACAGGATATTTTTTCATGATTTTTAGATCTTCATCTGTCATTTTAATATTAAATCCTTTATTTTTATACATTTGTAATAAGTATTTAGGATATTCACCATGAACTTGTGTATCACTATAACAATAGATTTGTCTCATTCTTTGTTGTTGTTCTAATACATCTTCTGGTTTACATGTATATGGATAATAAGTTAATTTAGTAAGCATACATCCTACTTTAGCATCAGGAATGTTTTCATGTGTAATTTTTACAGCAAGTGCACTTGCTACAAATTGATGATGCATTGCTTGATATTCTACTTCTTCAAATTCTTCAGGTTTGAATCTTGATTCAATTAATCCACCTGTCATAAATGGATGTCTAATGATTGAATCAATTTCATTGAATGTTAACCATAATTTTACTTTATCTTTATATCTTTTAGTAATAACATCCACATAACGTGTAAAGAATTCAATCGAACGACGATCATACCAACCATTATAGTCCATACAGAATGCTAGTGGTGGTTCATAATGGGACATAGTAACTAATGGTTGCATCCCATATTTTAAACATTCATCAAAAACGGCATCATAGAATTTTAAACCTTCTTCATTTGGTTCTAATTCATCCCCTCTAGGGAAAATACGAGACCAAGCGATAGACATTCTATAAACCTTAAATCCCATTCCTGCAAGTAAAGCAATATCTTCTTTATAATGATGATAAAAATCAATCCCATGACGTTTTGGATAGTAAACTTCATCATCAGTACTTAAAGCTTTTTCAATCATTTCATCAGAAATATCACATAACCCATGAGTATTTAATAAATCTTTCATAGATTTAGGATCAGTAAATAATTGTACATCACTACAACTTACTCCTTTTCCTCCTTCTTTCCAACCACCTTCATATTGGTTAGCGGCAGTAGCTCCACCCCATAAAAAACCTTCTGGAAATTGTTTCATATTATTGTTTCTCCTTATTTTTTTATTATCAAATTCATTATATCGATATTATAGAATATTTGTTTGTTTTTTCATAATATAAAAACTAATTCTACTTATAAGAGGTGTTGTTTTCTATTTAAAATGATATGATTTGATTAAAGGAAGTGGTCATATGGATCTTATCAAAATAGGTAAATATATAGCTTTTAAAAGAAAAGAACAAGGATTAACACAAAAACAGCTTGCTGAAAAGTTAAATATGTCTGATAAATCAGTCTCTAAATGGGAAAGAGGTATATGTTTACCGGATGTCTCTGTTTATCTAGAATTATGTAAAATACTAGATATAAGTATTAATGAGTTTCTGGCTGGCGAAGATATACCTAAAGAAACAATTGAACAAAAAGCAGAAGAAAATATTATTCAGATTACCAAAGATAATAAAAATAAACAAAAGTATCTAAAGAAAATTATAAAATTATTAATAGTTATGCTTATTGTTTTCATATTTATTACAAGAATATTTATTTACAAAAAACTAACACTACCACAAAACTATATAGAACCTTATTTAGAAAAAAGCACAGAAATGCAAACAGCAAATATGCTTTCTAATCATCCAGGTGATATTTTGTTATTTCATTATAATTCAAAAAAAGATTTTGATTCATTAACTATGTATTTAACCCAATATCAAAAAGGTAAAAAAGATATCTGATAAAGAAATCTGTACATTTTATAAATAATCCTTCAAAAGGAACAAATGCTGGAAATATTGCTTTAGTAGTAGATCGAGAAGCATCTACTTTGAAGATTATAGATGCTTTTGAAGATGGGTATTATATAGCTGAAGGTATTTCATTTTTAGAAAACATTAGTAACTATGATGTTTGGGATTATGATAAAATTGAAGAAAAAAACAGCTATTAAATATAGTAAAAAACAAATGTTAGTGGCATTATCTTATGGAAAAAATCATGTCACATCTCTTCCTATAAAAGAGTTAGAAACAAACAAAAAGATAAAGAATGATTATACATGTATTCTTTCAATTAAGTTTAAGTAAAAACGTCATCACTTGGATGACGTTTTAATAATCAAATTTATTCTTTTTCTTCATAATGATAAAAATACTTACACAAATCATTGCTGATAAAATAGAACCTAATGCTGGTGTAAGACCCATAGGAAGCAAAGTATCAGGGAAAAGCTTAGAAGTTATATAAGCTCCAGGTATTCTTATTAAAACAATAGAGATGACATTATGAATAAATGAAATCATAGAATAACCATAAGCAGTAAAGAAACCACTAAAACAGAAATGAATAGAAGCAAACATACAATCTAAAACATATCCTTTTAAATACTGACTTCCATACATAATAACGATAGCTTCACTTGTAAATAACGAAAGAATTTCCTTGGAAATAAATTGACAAGTAATCGCAAAGAAAACACCAAAACCTAAAGCAATAAAACATCCATAGCGTAAAGTTTGTCTTGCTCTTTGATGTTGTTTTGTTCCTACACATTGGGCACATATAGCAGAGATTGCTGAAAGCATACTTGATGGTACTAAGAATAAAAAGCTAATGATTTTTTCTACAACACCAACTGCTGCGGCAATATCAACACCACGCATGTTTGCGATAATCGTAATAATAATGAATGATACTTGAATAAGACCATCTTGCATAGAAATAGGAAAACCAATTTTAAAGATATCTTTAATAATTTTTTTATGTAATTTCAAATGGTATCTATGGATGACAATCAATTTTCTTTTAATAATTGCAAATAAAGCAACAATTACACTAATAAGTTGTGAAATCACTGTCCCAAATGCTGCTCCAACGGCATGCATATTGAAATAACCAATGAAAATAAAATCTAACACGATATTAAAAAAACAAGCAACTGCCACAAAATACATAGGACTTTTAGAATCCCCTAATCCTCTAAAAATAGAACTAATAATATTGTAAGCAGTAATAAAAGGAATTCCAATAAAACATATTTTTAAATAAAGTGTTGTTTCTTGAATCGCTTCTACAGGTGTAGACATAATAGAAACAATCGGATTAATAAAGAATAATAAAATCAAAGTAACAATCAGAGATAAAATCATAAAGATTATGCTTGTATTTCCTACAGTCATCCTTTTTTCTTCTTCTTTTCTTTCACCAACATAACGACCAATCATGACCGTTGAACCCATTGCAATTCCTACAAGCATAACAGTAATCATATGCATGACCTGACTTCCAATAGAAACCCCTGATAAAGAAGCAGCTCCATTGTATTGACCGACAATAAATAAATCAGCCATACCATAGAATGTTTGTAAGAAATTAGCAAGTAAAAATGGTAATGAGAAAGTAATAATATTTTTTAAGGCACTGCCTTTTGTTAAATCTTTTTGCATAACATCAACTCCTTGCTTTGTATTATATAGGATAAATGTTAAAAGATAAAACGAAAAAAATGCTTAATCTAGCACTTTTTTTCATGTATATGTTGCAATAATAGATTTAAGTTCTCTGATTTATTTTGTTTTAAATAAACAAGATTTATTTTTCAAGATCAGCAAAGTATTTACTAATATCCTCTAAATAGAACTGATCTCTATTTTCTACTTCTTTTGTAGGAAGGATTGAAAAACCTCTAGATAGATTAAGTAAAAGAAGTTGTTTGGGAAATTCTTTAACGTATTCTACTTTATTAAAAGTTGTATGATAAATTTTATAAAGTTCATCTTTACATAATTGATGATAGTTTTGATCTGTTGCTTTTGTAATATAGGGAACAGATTGCATGACCTTTTCTATTGTATGATATTTATGGATCAGTTCTTTTGAACAAACAAGAGAAACGTTTTCTTTAGATAAGGTTGTTGTTTCAATTGGATTATTTTTGTAGAAAGAGAGCATACTTGGAGAAATTAACGCATCGAGTTGATGCGCTTTTAGGCCTTCCATCAATTCATTTTCTTCAAGATAAGAATAAGAAATAGAAAGATGTGGGTATTTCTTTTCAAAGCTTTCAAGAATTTCAAAGTCTGTAAAATCTGTTGTTTTCATGCCTATATGTAAAGTATTCGTTTGTTGAATATTTTGACATAAAGTTTGATAAGAAGCATAAATGTTTTTCATTCCTTCATAGAACTGTTTTCCTTGTTTAGTAAGAGTTAATGTTCTATGTTCTCTTATAAATAGCTGTGTTTGGAGTTCTTGCTCTAAGACAGCAATGTATTTAGACATGGTTGTTTGTCCAATATGACAAGCGTTAGCTGCTTGCGTAAAGTTTTTATATTCAACAGCTTTAAAGAAATAATGTATTCTATTTAGATCCATATTATCACCTCTTTCATTATAACAAAAAAAAGGAGCAATAAAGCTCCTTTACTCAATATTTATTTACGTTTGAATAATGATTTTAAACCACGAGAGATTACTTGAAAGAAACTAAGAGAACGAACCATATTATTTGGATCAACATAATTTCTAACAGCTCTTAATGTCTTTTTATTATCTCTTGTCGAAAAGATAAAGTTTCCGTTGTTTTTCGTAACAACTGCAAAACGAGGAATCCATTTTCCTTTAAACATGACACTTGCCATGATTTCTGTTACTTCAGACCAAGGAATTTGAATATAATCATTGACGTTTTTATCATTGTAATATTCAAAAGCTTCATCCCCGACTAACACTTTACCATAGTTTGCCATTCCTAAATAAGAAGTAGCATTAATTGTTAAATCGACTTTTTTATTTAATGATTGTACCATATATTCCCTCCATAAATATTGAACTTTTTAAATTACATAATTCCAGCTAAACGAGCTAAGATACCAACGATAAATAATGCAACGATAATAACGATTGGTGAAACTTTTTTCTTTAATAACCAGCAGCAAAGTAATGTAAGTAATAATGCTGCAAGTCCAGGAATTAATTGATCTAAGTTTTGTTGTAAAGTAGTAACTTTAATTTTATCTAATCCATTAGCTCCAAGAGAAGCATATTGAGATAAAGCTGTTTTAATACCTTCAGCTCCACCTTTGATTTGACTCCAATCAATATAAGCACCTTCAGATTGAGCAACTCTAGAAACAACAGGAGTAAATGAAATACTTACCCAACGTTGAACTAAAGAACCGATAATGAACATACCTAAAATAGAAGCACCTTGAGTAATTTTACCTAATAAACCACCAGATAAATCTTTTGCGATAGAAGTACCAACTTTATATCCAAATTCTTGAGTATACCAAATAAATGCCATACGGATAATATTCCAAGCAAAGAAGAATAATAATGGACCAACAATACTTCCACCTAAAGCAAGAGAAGCACCTAAAGCACCTAAGATTGGTCTTAAAGTGAACCAGAATACTGGATCTCCAACCCCTGCAAGAGGTCCCATCATACCAACTTTAACCCCTTGAATAGCTTGATTATTGATTTCCGCACCATTAGCTCTTTCTTCTTCTAAGGCTAATGTAACACCCATAACTGGAGCTGAAACATAAGGATGTGTATTATAGAATTCTAGATGTCTTTTTAAAGCATCTGCTCTATCTTGTGGATCTTTGTATAATTTTTTGATAGCTGGGATAATTGAATAACACCAACCACCATTTTGCATACGTTCATAGTTCCATGATCCTTGAAGGAACTGATGACGCCAAGCAACTGATAAACGATCTTTTTTAGTTAATTGAATTTTTTCTGCCATATTTCTTTCCTCCTTCAAGATTAATAGTCATTTAAAATATCACCTAATGGATCACCAGAACCAGTAGAACCACCATTACCAGAACCACCGTTTTCTTTTAATCCTAAGTAAATTAAAGCAATAGCAACACCTAAAGCACCTAAAGCGATTAATGTTAATTCACTTAATGCAGCTAATACGAAACCGATAGCAAAGAATGGCCAAGTTTCTTTAGTTGACATCATATTAATAACCATTGCATAACCTACAGCGGCAACCATTCCACCACCAACAGTCATACCACCTGATAACCAAGCAGGCATTTGATTTAAAACACTAGTTACTGCTTCAGCAGGAACGATACATAGTGCAGCAGCAGGAACTGCGATTCTGACACCTTGTAATAAGATACCTAAAATTTGATAGATTTCAATTTTACGGAAATCTCCTTTTTCAGCAGCACCATCCATTAAGTGAACTAATGGGATAGCGATTGTACGACAAATCATAGTTAAGAATAAACCAGCTACTGATAAAGGAATTGCAACAGCAATTGAAGTAGAGATAGCTGTTTGTGTATTAACAGTACCACCATTTAAACCTAAAACCATGATAATTGCAGAAGCAACAGAAGCTAAAGCAGCATCTGGAGCAACAGCAGCACCAACGTTTGCCCATCCTAAGGCAATCATTTGTAAAGAACCACCTAAGATAATACCTTCACTTAGATGTCCTGAAACTAAACCAATTAAAGTACACGCTACTAGTGGTTGATGGAATTGGAATTCATCTAAAATCCCTTCCATACCTGCTAATAATGCTACTAAAATAATTAACATAATAGTAATTGCAGACATTAAATTTTCCCCCTATTTCATATTTTGAAGTTCAGTCTTTGCTTTTTTAAGAAGACTGTCCATATTTTCTTTAGAATCAGCAGGTACTTTACGAACATCGAAAGTAACACCCATTTCTTTTAATTTTTCTAAAGTTTCAACATCTTTTTGATCCATAGCGATGGCTTTATTAACAACCACTTTACCAACAGAGTGAGCCATAGAACCAATATTTAATTCTTTAATATCAACTCCACCTTCAATAGCTCTTAAAGCATCTTGAGGAGTTTCAAATAACAATAAAGCTTTAGTAGCACCAAAACGAGGATCTTTAGCGACTTCAATCATCCTTTTTGACTGGTACAACATTTGCTTTAACACCTGGTGGTGCAGCTTGTTCAATCATTTGTTTACGTAATGCATCTTTAGAAACAGCATCAGATACAACAATGATACGAGTTGGTTGAGTTGATTTTGTCCAAGTAGTAGCTACTTGACCATGTAATAAACGTGTATCAACACGAGCTAAGACATATTTAATATGTCCATCTCCAAGAACAGTTCCTTCAGGAATAGCCCCAGCAGGTGCTGGGTTTTCAGCTTTTACTGCTTCTCCTTTTTAGGTTCTAATTCTTCTGGACGAATGTTAACTCCGTCTCTAGCAACTTCACAGATATGAGTTGCGATTTCATGTGCGCTGTCAGTAGACATACGCATTGCATATGCTTCAATAAGCATTGGTAAATTTAACCCAGTAACGATAGCCCAATGATCTTCATGACCGTTAAGTAATAAGTTAGCTTGATTAAATGGAGTTCCACTCCATAAATCAACTAAGAAAAGAACTTCGTCTTGATTTTCAAAAGTGGAAATAGCTTCTTCCATTTTTGCTCTTAAATCATCAGGACCTTCACTTGGTTGTAAAGTCACAGCTTTTACATCTTTTTGTTCACCGAAAATCATAGAACCAGATTGTAAAATTCCATTAGCGAATTCACCATGACTTGCAAGAATAATTCCTACCATATTTTTCCTCCCTCTCTCTAATTAACATTGAATAACAAAAAAAGTAGGCCAACTATTTAAAAGAAGATACAATAAAGCTATTGCTCTTTTTTAAAATAGTTAATGCCTACTTAAAGTTACACACTATTGAATATTCAATTTAATTACAGTGATATACTAACATCAAAAAATGTAAGCGTCAATCATTTTTTTTACGTTTTTATGTTCTTTCATTATTTTTTGATATAAAAAATAATGAAAAAGATAATATATAATATAAAACAATCACAATTTATCAATAAATAAAAAAGGGGTGATCCCCTAATTTTGAAATGCACTTGATAAAATTCTTTCCAAATGTAAAGCAAGATAGCCAATTTCTGATTCTGGTAATTCTTTATGAAGTACCTTTGATAAATTATCACACATCCTTATTGCTTGTTCATAAGCAAAAGGAAATTTATTTTTGGTAAATTCACTAATATCCATTTGCAATTGTTCATTAGTATTTAAACGAATGATTAGGAATTTAATATGATTCATTAAACGGGCATAAGAAATTGATTCAACATCAATTTTCATATTTAAATCAGTTTGTAATTTAATAATACTTTCATGAACAACACGTGCTGCTTCCATAGATTCCCCTACTTTATTAGAAGAAATTGCTGAGTGAATATGTAGAGTAATAAAACCTACTTCATCATTATTGATTTCTTTATTGATAAAGCTTTTTATGATTTCTTTTGATTTTAAAGCAACTTCATATTCATCGGGAAATAAAAGTCTAATATCATAAGTAAAGGGATTTGTAGGCATGATGTTTTCATCCATACGTTTAATCGCAAAATAAATATGATCAGCCAGTGGAATTAAAATATCATGATTGACTTGTTCAAATTTATTTGTTGCTTCTTTAATGATTTCAGCTGCGATTTCAAGATAAACAGGATTGATATAGTCAATGACTTTCTTTTGTTTATCTTTAGCTTGATAGTTCTTTTGCATCATGTATTTCTTGGCGTGAGGTGGAATTTCAAAATGTTCATTTACTTTTTTACCAAAACCAATTCCTTTTGCCATAACTATTATTTCATTATCATCTTCTTTAGCTAGAATGGTATTATTATTTAATACTTTTAAGACTTGATACATTTTGTTCACCTCTTTATTTTTAAAATCGTTTCTCCACTTTTTTTTAATGACCATAGTTCTTTTCTAAAGGTCCTTGACCTTTAGTGATAATCATTAAAAGACAATCATCGATGGCATTTTCTTTAATATAATTCAAATCTGCATTCCATAACAGATCTCCTTTTTTAACCTTCTGATTCATTTTAACAAGAAGTTCAAACCCTTGTCCATTTAATTTTACAGTATTAATACCAAAATGAATCAATATTTCCATACCATTTTCTAATTCAATCCCTAAAGCATGTTTTGTAGGATAAATCATAGAAATCGTTCCATCACAAGGAGCAACAACCAAACCATGTATTGGACGAATCATGAGACCATCTCCTAACAACTTATGAGCAAAGATATCATCGCAGCAATCTTCAATAGGTAAAACCTCACCATCAACAATATTTCCTATTTCTACATCCGTTGTATGATAATCAATTGTTTTTTCTTCATCATAAGAAGCAGGAACGTTATTTAAATAATCATTAATCTTTGTTTTTAAAGAAGAAGCTTTTGGACCAAAGATGATTTGAATAGCATTGCCCTGTAATAAAACAGCAGCTGCCCCTGCTTGTTTTAAAGAACCTTCGCTTACAAGACTTGGATCTTGTAAAGAAGCACGTAATCGTGTAATACAACAATCAAGGTCACTAAAGTTATATCTTCCTCCCAGCCCTTTAATAATCATTTGTACTTGGGGATCAAGTAATGATTGGTCAAAAGAGTAATCCATTTTCTTTTTATTAAAAATCGTTAATTTATTATCATCTTCTCTTCCTGGTGTTTTTAAATCAAATTTCTTAATTAAAAAACGGAATGAAAAATAATATAAGAAGAAATACATAACTCCACCAACAATAATAAAAACCCAATGAGTTTTACTATTACCTTGTAATACACCAAAAACAAGAAAATCTATTAAACCACAAGAAAAAGTAAACCCAATCGTCACCTTTAAAACATGAGCTAAAACAAAAGCCGTACCCGCTAAAAAAACATCAACGACAAATAACATAGGAGCCACAAAAATAAAAGCAAATTCAATGGGTTCTGTAATTCCTGTAAGCATACTCGTAAGGGCTGCTGATAAAAAAAAGACTTCTTACAACTTTTTTTGATTCATCTTTAGCACTGCGATACATCGCTAAAGCTGCTCCTGGTAAACCAAACATCATAATCATATATTCACCAGAGAAATATTTAGTTGCTTCAACACTAAAGTGCTTTAAATTTGGATCAGCAAGTTGAGCAAAGAAAATATTTTGGGCACCATCAATTAAAACCCCATTGACTTCCAAAGTACCACCAATAGCAGTTTGATAAAAAGGCATATAGAAAACATGATGTAAGCCAAAAGGGACAAGGGCTCTTTTAACAATTCCATAAACAAAAGTTCCCCCATAACCACTGCTAGCAATCCATTGTCCAAATTTAAAAATCCCGTCTTGGAAAGTAGGCCAAATATAAAACATCAAAAATCCTACCAAAATATAAACAATGGTAGAAATAATAGGAATAAATCTTTCTCCTTCAAAGAAAGATAAAAAAATCAGGTAATTGAATTTGATAAAAGTGATTATGTAAAAAACTCACACCTAAACCAACAATAATTCCTCCAAATACCCCCATTTGTAAGGATACTTGCCCACATACATTTATAAGTGTTCCCTCAACAACATCTTTAATAATTTTATTACCTTCAATAACTCCATCAAAAATAAGCAAACTATGAATCGTTGAATGCATCACAAAAAAAGCAATTATAGAAGATAACACTGCTACTTCTTTTGATTTCTTTGCCATTCCTAAAGCAACAGATGCTGCAAAAATCAAAGGCAGATTATCAAAAATTGTTTGCCCTACAGACATTAATAAAATCAATATATGATTTAAAGTTGTTCCTGTACCTAAAATACTCTCTAAACCAAGAGAAGCAATCGTTGCTTCGTTAGTAAGAGAACTCCCAACACCTAAAAACATTCCCGCAATTGGTAGTACAGCAATAGGATAACATAAAACTACGTCCTATTCTTTGTAAACCCAAAAATTTTCTTTTTCATTTTCTTCCCTTTCATTTATAAAAAAGTATAGAATTTTATACTTTAAAAACACAATTTTTCGCATTTAGTGTATCATAAAATAATCTATATGTACATTTGTATAGATGAGTTAGATTATAGATATCTTTAATGGGTAAGATACTGTATAATATTTATATATAACTAAATTCAAGGGAGGAAAAGCATATGGAAGAGAAAAGATTGTTGAGTAAAGATGAAGTCTATTTTTTAGTATTTTTTTCTAATTTCTTTATTGGATCAATCATATTGTCTAATAGGTATCACTTTGATTCAATACGTTCATTTTTTATATTTGCTGGAGAGGATCCCTTTCCATTTACTTTATTTTTCATAGTGTTCTTTTGTTGTCTTTATTATCTTTTTAAAATTTTGATAAAAAATACCCACTAAGAAATTTTATTAAGAGTATGTGATGTCTAACATCAAAAATGGAGAGATATTATGGAAGAAATTTAAACAACTTAGTCTATAACTATGCTAAAGCAATACACACACAAAATGAAAAAATGATTTTAAAGCATTATGGTCATCTAAAGAAAATACTTTGATTTCACTTACGAATCAATTTGATGGGATGATTCTATTTATAATGATTTTTTAATAGGTGGTATTCAAAGTACTTTATGAATCAATTTGATTTAATTATAGAAGGAATAGAAATACATCAAATAGATGATAATAAAGCATTGCTTGATAACACAAGAGCACAAACAAGTAAAATTGTTCCTACAACATTAATAACAGCATAGATTGCAGTTGGTTTAGCTCCATAAAATGTTTCAACAAGATGTTTTACTTCCAAATTTACTCATAATTAAATAAGTTATTGCAAGCATAAAAACTAAAACACTGATACTAATAATGACAATTTGTAGAGCAGTTAATGATTGACTTGATGAAGTCATTTCTTGATTCATTTGGTCAGGTTGATTGTTGTTTTGTTGATTTTGTCCTGGGGAATCTTGTTGATTATTAGGTGCTTGTCCAGTAGAATTTTCATTTGTTTGATCATTTAAATCTTGGTTTTGTGAATTTGATTGATCATTGCTACTTTGGTTGTTTTGAGATGAATCTTGTTGATTAGACTCATTATTTTGACTATTTTCTCCTTTATTAGGTATTGAAGGAGGTGTTCCTCCTGCTTGTTGCATCATAGATGAAGTATTATGGTTTTTAGCATAATACAGAGTTCCTGAAATCGAACCTAAGGAAACGATAATACAAATTACACTGATTATAACGGATAATTTCTTTTTCATGTCTATCTCCTCTTGACACCTATATAGTACCCATTCTTTAACATATAAGAGTGTGAGTAGTGTGTAAAAATATGGTAAACTCATATACAATTTTGAGATATGAAAAAGATGGAGTTAAGCGCTTACATGTGTTACTATATATCTAGGAGGATTTTTTATGGGAAAATTGGATAATAAAGTGGCAATTATTACAGGAGGGAATGCCGGCGTTGGTAAAGAAATTGCGAAACTGTTTGCGAGTGAAGGAGCAAAAGTTGTTATTTCAGCAAGACGTCAACAAGTCTTGGAAGAAGCAGCAAAAGAAATTGAAGCAGCAGGAGGAACTGTTTTATGTGTTCCTACTGATATTTCTAAAGTGGATGATGTTAAAAACTTAGTAAGTAAAACAGTTGAAACTTTTGGTCAATTAGATATTTTAATTAATAATGCAGGTGTTTTAGATAAAGGATTAAATGCAATTGATCAAATTGATTATGATGATTTAAATAGAGTTATTGATATTAATCAAAAAGGAACAATGTATTGTATGTCAGAAGCTTTAAAAGTGATGAAAAGTGGAGCTTCTATCGTTAATATCTCAAGTGTTGCTGGTCAATATGGAGCAGGTGGTGCTGTTTATGTATCTACTAAAGCAGCAATTATTGGGGTAACAAAACATGCAGCAATGCGTTTTGCTAAAGAAAAAATTAGATGTAATGTTATCTGTCCAGGAAGTATTACAACAGATATGGCAGCAGGATTAACACCTGATACAATGGATATGAAAATGATGGGCGCTATGTCAGCTCATAGTGATTTAACACTTCAACCTTGTAGTCCTTTAGATGTTGCAAAAGTAGCACTTTTCTTAGCAAGTGATGATGCAGCACCACTTACAGGACAAGTTGTTGTAAGTGATTATGGAGTAGATTTATAATATAAAAAATAAAGAGATTTCATTTATTATTGAAGCAGTCAATATTAGAAATCTCTTTTTTATTTTCAAAAAAATTTAATCATTATCTAATTTAACGGATACATACACAAATAAAAGATATGTTTATTATTATAAAGATAACCATAATTTAAAGGAAAGATATAAACACTGCCTTAATCTATAAAACCTAAACGGCAACATTGATTATTTTCAATGATTTCTTTTATTTAAATCTGTAATTTCTCGTTCTGTTCGTCGCATAACTATGCTCCAAAATGATGTTTTTTAAATTGTTTGTAATAAACAATAAATAAGAATGATGTCGTAAACCAAGTAATTGGATAAGATATAACAACTCCCTTTAATGTTGGATAGTGTGGTGAAATGAAAGTAACCCAAGCTACACGTAAAACACAAATTCCAAGACAGACTAAAAGCATTGGTTTTAATGATTCCCCACACCCTCTCATTGTCCCTGAAAAGATTTCTACACAACAGTATGAAAAATAGAAAGGCATTAAAAAGAGTATTAAACTTTGACATTGATTAACGATGGCTGGATCAGATGAAAAGAGTTTTGTAATATAACTTCCCCCAAAACATAAGATCACACTTAAAGAAACTGCTATTGTTAAGGCAATCGTTAAAGCGGTTCTTGCTCCTTTTTGGATACGATCATAAAGATGAGCACCATAGTTTTGTCCTACAAAAGTTGTAATGGCGGCTCCAATAGCAGCCATGACCATCCAAAATAAAGCATCGATTTTCACATAGACTGACCATGAAGCAATCGTTTGTGTTCCAAAAGAATTAATATGTGTTTGTAAGACGATATTAGCGATACTATACATTGTTGATTGAATTCCAGCAGGAGCACCAATTTTAACAATTTTCTTTAATACAGGTAAATGAAATTTAATTTTTGATAATGTAAGTTGATAAACATCTTTAGAAAATATCAATTGAAGTGTGACTAAAATAGCACATACTGTTTGGGCAATAAATGTTGCAATCGCTGCCCCAGCAATACCTTTATGTAAAATAACAACAAAAACAAAGTCAAAAACAACATTAACAATACTACAAATAATTAAATAATAAAGAGGTCTTTTACTATCTCCTACAGCTCTTAAAATTCCTGAACCAATATTATAAATAGCTCCAGGAATCATCCCTAAAAAGTAAAGTTTCATATAAAGACTGGCATCATTTAAAATATCATGAGGAACACCTATCGCATCTAAACATTGATAAGAAAAGAATAAACCAAAAAGCATCATGATAATTCCACTAACAATAGCAAGCATATATGAAGTATGAACCGCTTGATGAATCTTACCTTTATTATGAGCTCCATAATATTGAGCAATAACAACAGAAGCTCCAGTTGATAAACCAACATAGAAGTTAACAACTAAGTTTGTCAAATTCCCTGTTGAACCAACAGCAGCAAGAGCATTTGTCCCACAAGCTTGACCAACAATAATGGTATCAACGGTATTATATAGTTGTTGAAAAAAGCTCCCAATTAATATTGGAAAAAAGAAAAAAAGTAATTGTTTCCAAATAACTCCTTTCGTAAAATCTTGTGTTTTATTCATAGATTACCCTCCCTATAATAAAAAACACCCAAAGGTGCATTGTTTGAAATAATGGTATCACATAATTTTTGACAAAACAACCAAAGAAGAAACATCAAAAAGTTAAATCAAGTTCATATTTCTTCTTTATGATAATACACGAAAGGAGGAACAGGAACTTACTTAAACGAAACTTAATTATAAACTTCCCTTTTTAAAAAAATAATAATAGATAATAGTAAAAAGCAGATCTTTTCCCTTCCCTTTGATCTGTTTTTTTCGTTGTTTCTATAAAATTGAAAATGATAAGGTAGATAGAGAGAGGTGCAAATCTATGTTATTTAAAGATAAATTAAAAGAACCTGTTATTTATAAAGGGAGTAATTAGGCAATAAATGAACTAAATCAAATACAAGAATATTTAAAAACACATACAAGTAAAGAATTAGAAAAGAAAGCAAGATTTATTCAGTATGGTATTGAAGGAGAAGAGAATGTTCTATTTGAATTAAAGAATAGTCATTTTCCAATGTATGTTTTACATGATATTTATATGGTAGATCATGATTTGAGTGCGCAAATTGATTATATAATTATTACGCCATCGATGGTTTATTTTATAGAATGTAAAAATCTTATAGGGACAATCACGATAGATTCTATGGGAAATTTTACAAGAGAGTATAATTATAATGGGAAAATAATTAAAGAAGGTATTTATTCACCCATAACACAAAATCAAAGACATTTAGAGTTATATAAAATGTTACGTGAAAAGGATAAAGGATCAGTAATGAAATTTCTTTATAATAAGACCTTTTTAAGTGGTTTTAAATCACTTGTTGTCCTTGCTAATCCAAAGTCTATCTTAAAAAGTCGTTATGCTCCTAAAGAAATAAAAGAAAAAGTTATTAAAGCAGACCAACTGATAGATTATATAAAGAAGCATGAACAAAGTGCTTTTAGAAATCAAAAAGATATGATTGCTATGGCTGATGGACTTTTATCTTATCATCAAAAACAAGAAATACCACCAATTCAAGAAGAAAATACATTTGAAAGTATAGCAATTAATAATGATGATCATTTAATTGAATCATTAAAAAAATATCGTATGAATAAAGCGCAAGAAAAGAATTTACCACCTTATTATATATTTAATGATATTACTTTAAATGAAATCGTTGCTTGTAAACCAACAACAATAGAAGAACTCCTTTCGATAAAAGGATTTGGACCAAAGAAATGTGATTGGTATGGAGAAGATATTTTAGACATAATAAGAAGTTTGTAAAAAACTTCTTATTAATCACATAATTTTCGACAAAACAACCAAAAAAGAAACATGAAAAAGTAAAATAAAGTTCATATTTCTTCTTTATGATAATAGACGAAAGGAGGAACAAGAACTTACTTAAACAAAACTTAATCATAAATTTCCCTTTTTAAAAAAAGATAATAATAGATTAAAAAACAGATTCTCCCCCTCCCTTTTGAAATCTGTTTTTTGTGCAGAATATATAAACAACATTCATTGATTATGATACAATAATTAAAAGAACATTTTGAATATGAAAGTAAATTAAAATGAAAGAATTTTTGTATGTATAAAATATTAAAAAGATACAAAAATTGCAAATTCTAATGACTATAATAGGAAATGTTAATAAGAGAAAATGATGAAGTTAGAGTTTTAAACATGATATTATTTTCAAGATGGGAGAAAAAATTATGAGTAAAAAAACAGTTCAAAAAAGTAAAAAAAGAACAACAAGAACGAATAAAAAAAGAACATCAGGTGTAAAGGCCAATACGGTTGTTGAACCAACACCAATCACAAGTGAAAAGACAACTGATGTTAAACCAGTAGAAGTGCCTAAAAAAACTGCTACTGTTCAACCAAAAGAAACAAGTGAAAAAGTTGTTGCTGCTGAATCAGCACCAGCTGTAAAAACAGCGCCTGCTAAGAAAGCGACTACTAAAAAGGCTACAGCTGCTAAATCAACAACAGCTACAAGTAAAAAGGCAGCTACTGCAAAATCAGAAACAACAACTGAAAAAGTTGCTGCCAAAACAACACCAACTAAAAAAACAGCTTCTACTAAGAAAGCAACTACTAAAAAGACAACAACTGCTAAATCAACAACAGCTACAAGTAAAAAAACAACTACTGCTAAACCAAAATCTGTAAAAAGTGAAACACCTGTTGAGGCTAAACCAACAGAAGTTATTCAAGAAGTTCCTGTTGAAAAACCTCAACCAATTGATTTAGGACCACGTAGAAGTGTTGCTTTTATTGGTTCAGAATGTTATCCATTTGTAAAAACGGGTGGATTAGGGGACGTTATGTCAGCTCTTCCAAAGAGTTTAGCTAAATTAAATATGGATGTTAAAGTTATTATTCCTAGATATAAATGTATTCCTCAAAAGTTCCAAGAAAAGATGGAATATAAAGGATCATTTTATATGGATTTATGCGCAGATGGTAAACAATATTATGTAGGTATTATGGAATATCAAGAAGATGGTGTTGTTTATGATTTTATCGATAACGATGAATTCTTCTCATGGGGTAATCCATATACTAATCTTATCGATGATATTCCTAAGTTCTGTTATTTTAGTAAAGCAGCTCTTGCAGCACTTAATTATTTAAATTGGACACCTGATATTGTACATTGTCATGATTGGCAAGCAGCTTTAGTTCCTCTTTATTTAAGAACAATCTTTAAAGATACAAATGTAGGACGTGCAGGTGCTGTTCTTACAATTCATAACTTAAGATTCCAAGGTATCTATGATCGAAAAACAATTCAATATTGGTCAGATCTTCCTGATTATGTCTTCAATAAAGATTGTATGACACAAAATTGGTTAGATGCGAATATGTTAAAAGGTGGTATCACTTATTGTAATAAATTAACAACAGTAAGTAATACGTATGCTGGAGAAATTCAAACAGAAGAATATGGTGAAGGTCTTGAAGAACATTTAAGATATCATAGTAGTAAGATTTTAGGAATTGTTAATGGTATTGATACGGATATTTGGAATCCAGCAACAGATAAACTTTTAGCTGCGCAATATGATAGTCAATCTGTTATCAAGAATAAAAAAGCAAATAAAAAAGCACTTCAAGAATCATTAGGATTAGAAGTTGATGATCATAAAATTGTCATTGGACTTATTTCACGTCTTACAAATCAAAAAGGTCTTGATCTTGTCAATGATGTTATTCCAAGTATTATGGATGAACATACACAAGTTGTTGTTTTAGGTACAGGAGATGCGATGTATGAAGATGCTTTCCGTTATTATGAAAATAAATATAAAGGAAACTTCTGTGCATATATTGCTTACAATGAAAACGTCGCTCACAATATTTATGCAGGATGTGATGCTTTACTAGTACCATCAAGATTTGAACCATGTGGACTTACACAACTTATTAGTATGAGATATGGTTCTATCCCAATTGTAAGAGAAACGGGTGGACTTAAAGATACTGTTCAACCTTATAATCTATTTGATAATACAGGTAATGGTTTTACATTTGATCGCTATGAAAGTGGACTTCTTTATGATGCAATCAATCGTGCTAAAACACTTTATTTTGAAAATAGAAAATATTGGGATGAAATGGTTGTTCGTGATATGAATAAAGATGTCTCTTGGCAACAAAGCGCAAAACAATACAAAGATATGTATGTAGAATTAACACCAAAATATTAAAGCAATTTAAAAATGCAATGTTATTTAACGTTGCATTTTTTTATCCCATAATTTTTGACAAAACAACCAAGAAAGAAACAAGAAAAAGTTAAATAAAGTTCATATTTGTAATTTATGATAATAGACGAAAGGAGGAACAAGAACTTACTTAAATTCAAAACTTAATTATAAATTTTCCCTTTTTAAAAAAAGATAATAATAAATTAAAAAAACAGATTCTCCCCCTCCCTATGAATCTGTTTTTTGTTGTTTCCTACTAGAAGAAATGATACTCTAAAAATAGAGAGGTAAGACAATATGTTATTTAAAGATAAATTAAAAGAGCCGGTTATTTATAAAGGAAGTAATAAAGCAGTAGAAGAATTAGAACAAGTACAAGAGTATTTAAAGGAACATAGTGATAAAGACTTAGAAAAGAAAGCAAGGCTTATTCAATATGGAATAGATGGAGAAAAGAATATCTTGTTTGAATTAAAAAATAGTCATTTTCCAATGTATGTATTACATGATGTTTACATGGTCGATCATGATTTAAGTGCACAAATAGATTACATCATTATTACACCTTCAATGGTTTATTTTATTGAATGTAAAAATTTAATAGGAACAATTATGATTGATGCTATGGGAAATTTTACAAGAGAGTATACATATAATGGAAAAATAATTAAAGAAGGCATTTATTCACCAATTACACAGTCACAAAGACATTTGGATCTTTATAAGTCATTACGTGCAAAAAGACAAGGAACAGTCATGAAATTTATTTATGATAAAACTTTTTCTAATAACTTTAAATCACTAGTTGTTCTTGCTAATCCAAAGTCTATTTTAATAAGTCGTTATGCACCAAAAGAGATAAAGGATAAAGTGATTAAAGCTGATCAACTAATTGATTATATAAAAAGACATGAACAAAGTGCTTTTAGAAATCAAAAAGATATGATAGAACTAGCTGATATATTTCTTTCTTATCATCAAGATAAAGAAATTCAATCAATTCAAAAAGAAAATAATAGTGTCATAGAAGAAAAAAACGATTCACTTATTGAACGATTAAAAAATTATCGTTTAACAAAGGCCAAAGAAAAGAATTTACCACCCTACTATGTTTTTAATGATGAAACACTCAATGAAATCATAAGTATTAAACCCCAAACAATTGATGAACTCCTTACAGTAAAAGGTTTTGGACAAAAGAAATGTGAGTGGTATGGTAATGATATTCTACAAATAATAAGAAGTTTATAACGAACTTCTTTTTTTGTTGTAACATAAAAAATTTCATTGTAACAATGCTTTTGTTACAATGAAATTAATTGTGTTACAATCTAAAATACCAATAAAATCAAATGATAAACAACAAAGGAAGCAAGCCAAGCAATAAGACATTGTCCAAAGACAACAATCAATGCCCATTTACCATTAAGTTCCCTTTTGATTGCTGCAATAGCAGCAATACAAGGTGTATAAAGTAAACAAAAAATAAGTAACGATAAGGCTGCTGGTGTTGTAAGTGACATAAGTAATGAATGTGTTGAACCATAAAGAATAGATAATGTGGAAACAACACTTTCTTTAGCCATAAATCCAGAAATTAATGCCGTAGAAATACGCCAATCACCAAATCCTAATGGCTTAAATATTGGAGCAATATAACCAGCAAGAATAGCTAGAATACTATCTTTTGATTCAGTAACAATATTAAATCTTAAATCAAAAGTTTGTAAGAACCAAATAACAATGGTTGCAACAAAGATAACTGTAAAAGCTCTTTGTAAGAAATCTTTAGCTTTTTCCCATAATAATTGACAGACGTTTTTAGCGCCAGGCATACGATAGTTTGGAAGTTCCATGACAAAAGGAACAGGTTCACCTTTAAAAAGGGATCCTTTTAAAATAAGAGCAAAGATAATTCCTGTTAAAATACCAAAGATGTATAAAAATATCATGACTAATGCGCCCTTACCTGGGAAAAAGACAGAGGTAAAGAAAGCATAGATTGGAAGTTTTGCTGAACATGACATAAATGGTGTAAGGATAATGGTCATTTGTCGATCTCTTCTTGAAGAAAGTGTACGACTTGCCATAACTCCAGGAACGGTACAACCAAAGCCAATTAACATAGGGACAATACTTCTCCCAGATAACCCTATTTTTCTAAGTAGTTTATCCATGATAAATGCTACACGAGCCATATAACCACTATCTTCGAGAATTGATAAAAAGAAAAATAAAGTAACGATAATCGGTAAGAAACTTAAAACAGTTCCTACCCCATTAAAAATCCCACCAATGATTAAAGAATGCAAAGCAACATTAATTTGAGCATTTGTGAGTAAAGTGTCAACATAATTTGTGACAATACTCACCCCACTTTCTAAAACTCCTTGTAAAAAAGCTCCAATAACATTAAATGTTAGAAAGAAAACAATTCCCATGATTCCAATAAAAGCAGGAATTCCTGTATATTTTCCTGTTAAGAATTGATCAATTTTTTGACTTCTTAATCTTTCTTTACTTTCATGTGGTTTTTTTACAGTTTGTTTACAAATATCTGTAATATAATGAAATCTATTACTTGCTATAGCAGCAGAACAATCAAGATTACTTTCTTCTTCTAATTGAATACGAATATGTTCTAAAGTTTCTTTTTCATTTTGACTCAGATCAAGTTGTTCTAATAAAAGTTCATCTTTTTCAACAAGTTTACTTGCTGCAAAACGTAATGGAATCTTTGCGTTTGAGGCATGATCTTCAATTAAATGTTCAATTGCATTTAAACAACGATCAATCGCTTTATTTTGTTGATTATCTATATGTTGATAAAATTGAGGTCTTTCTTGATAATAAGCAACATGTAAAACATGGCTGACGAGTTCATCAATACCTTCCCCTTTAGCAGCTGAAATAGGAATAACTGGAACACCGAGATATTCTTCTAAATCATTGATTAATACAGTTCCTCCATTACCTAACATTTCATCCATCATATTTAAAGCGACAACCATTGGCATATTAAGTTCTAGAAGTTGCATTGTAAGATAAAGATTTCTTTCAATGTTTGTAGCATCTACAATATTAATAATAGCTTTAGGTCTTTCTCTTAATAAGAAGTTTCTTGTGACGATTTCTTCACTACTATAAGGTGACATAGAATAAATACCTGGTAAATCAGTAATCAGAGTATTTTGATACCCTTTAATTCTTCCATCTTTACGATCAACAGTAACTCCAGGAAAGTTACCAACATGTTGATTTGAACCTGTAAGTTGATTGAATAGTGTGGTTTTACCACAGTTTTGATTTCCTACTAAAGCAAATGTGAGTAAATCACTTTCATGATAGATTTGATGATCATTCATTTTATGATAACTTGATTCACCATAGCCAGGGTGATCTTTATATTGAAAAATGAATGAATCATTTTTATTTTCTGTTTTTTTAGTTATTTCTTTAATTTCAATTTTATGAGCATCTTCTTTCCTTAAAGTAAGCTCATAATCATGTATTTTAATTTCCATAGGATCACCCATCGGTGCATACTTTACCATGGTAACCTCTGTACCTTGAATTAATCCCATATCTAAAAAGTGTTGTCTTAAAGCTCCTTCTCCGCCAACAGAGAGAATAACAGCACTTTTTCCAATAGCCAATTCCTCTAATTTCATAATTTTCCTTCTTTCCTTTATAAGGATAACTTTTTAATAAAAGAGTTGCAATGATGAAACACTTTTTTAACATAATTATTCCATTTTATTGTTAAAGTATCTCGGTATATTAAAGTCGGAGGTAGAAATGTATGATAAAAAATGCACTATTAAGTTTAAAGAAAAATATAGGAAAAACGATTTTATTATTTGTAATTATTGTTGTAATTACAAATCTCGTTATTGCTGGTTTATCTATTCAATCAGCAACAAAAAAATCAATGGATCAAATTCGTAGTAGTTTAGGAAACGATGTAACTCTTTCTGTTGATTTTAGAAATATGATGAAAAACAGAAAACCTAGTGAAGCCGTAAGTAATGAGACATCATTAACAACAACCATGGCAGATAGTTTAAAAGATTTAAAGTATGTAAAAAATTATAATTATCAAATATCTACATCAGCTAACAGTAATTCTATTTCAGCGGTAGAAACTGCATCAGATAATAGTAATAATCAACCAGAACAAGCTTCAAATCAAGTTGATTTTACAATCAGTGCCAACACCACAATGAAGTATTTAGATTCTTTTACCAATAACAATTATAAACTTACAAAAGGGCGTTTACTTACAACAAAAGATCAAAATACAAATAATTGTGTTATTGAAACCAATCTTGCAAGTGATAATGATTTAAGTGTTGGTGATACTTTTACTATTACAACAACGGTTAATGATGAAATAATTACTCAAGAACTTACAATTGTAGGTATTTATGAAATTCAATCAACAAATGAAATTGGTAGTGCTCATTTCAATAATCCAGTAAACACAATTTATACTGATTTATCAATTGGACAAACACTTACTGGAAGTAGTGAAAATATTACATCAGCAATTTATTATTTAGATGATCCAGAAAACGCAGAAGCTTTTGTAGAACTTGCGAAAAAGAAAAGTGATATTGATTTTGATACGTTCTCATTAGATGCCAATAATCGTCTTTATCAACAAAATGCTTCTTCTCTTGAAAGTATGAAATCATTTGCAAAGATGTTTGTATGGATCGTAGTGATTGCTGGTAGTGCAATTCTTTGTTTAATCTTAGCTCTAACAATTAGAAATAGATATTATGAAATTGGTGTTCTTTTATCACTTGGACAAAGTAAAGTTAAAATTATTGCTCAACAACTTATTGAAGTAGGGTTAATTGCAGTAGTTGCTTTTGTGATTTCTTTAGGTACAGGACAATTAACATCTCATTATATGGGAAATATGTTAGAAAGTAGTTCTTCTTCAAATGTCATGCAAATGGGTCAAAAAGGAGATCAACCAAATGACAATCAAAATCAATCAGATAGTAATCAACAAAAAAACAATACACAAACAAAAGAAAAATTTCTTAGGAAAATATGATGCAAGGACCATCAAATCAGGAATTAGATGTTTCGATTACAGGTGAAAAATGTCATTCAAACTTGCTGGTGTTACAGCAGCAATCTGTATTGTTTCTATTGCTGTACCTGCAGCCTATGTATTAAGACTTACACCTAGACAAATCTTATCTAGAAAGGAAGGTTAAGATGGAAAAGTTATTAGAATTAGAAAATGTAAGCTATAGTTATCAAGATGGCAAAGAAAAAAATCAAATTTTAGATCATGCTTCTTATTTGTTTGAAAAAGGTAAAATCTATGCAGTTGTTGGTGCGAGTGGAAGCGGGAAAACAACAACTCTTTCTCTTGTTTCTGGTTTAGATAAACCTGATGATGGAAAAGTTTTGTTCAAAGGAAAAGATATTCAAGAAATAGGTTTGAATAAATATCGTCGAGAAGATATTTCAATTGTCTTTCAATCTTATAATCTTATTTATTATATGAATGCTTTAGAAAATGTTATGTCTGCTTTAGAAATTGCGGGAATCAAAAGAAAAGATAAAAAAGAATATTGTTTATCTATTCTTGAACAACTTGGACTTTCCAAAGATGAATGTAAAAGAGATATTCGACAATTATCAGGAGGACAACAACAAAGAGTTGCAATTGCACGTGCTATTGCAAGAGAAGTCGATTTGATTCTTTGTGATGAACCCACGGGTAATCTTGATGAAAAGAATTCAATAGAGATCATGAATACTTTCTTAGATTTAGCACATATTCATCATAAATGTGTTATTTTGGTAACCCATTCACCTACTCTAGCAAAGATGTGTGATGTGTCTTTAAGAATTAAAGAAGGAAAAATAGAAGCAAAACGTTAGAGTTTTGCTTTTAAGTGGTTATAGAATTTAATTAATAAAAAAATCAGAATGGGGTTGGGCTTTTGTCCTAATGGACTACGTTGGGTATTAAATGAAATCTATGGACGTTACCATATTCCATTATTTATTGCAGAAAATGGTTTAGGTGCAATTGATAATGGAGTAGATTTGTTTGGTTATACTTGGTGGGGACCTATTGATTTAGTAAGTTCTTCAATAGGAGAAATGAAAAAAACGTTACGGATTCATCTATGTAGATTTGGATAATACTGGAAATGGAACGTTAGAAGAAAAAGAAAAGATTCATTTATTATTATAAAAAATTAATTGAATCAAATGGAGTGTGTGTTTTTGATGAATAAAAAAGCAATTTGTTTTAAGACGATTGAAACACATACTTTAGGAGAGCCTACACGTATCGTTGCTGAAGGCTTTCCTAAGTATGCAGCAAAAAGTATGATGGAATATAAAGAGTATTTAGAAAATAATTATGACCAATATCGTTCAGCACACATGTGTGAACCTAGAGGTCATAAAGATATGGTTGGAGCACTTCTTGTAGAACCAATTTCAAAAAAAAGCGGATATAGGTATCATTTACATGGATGCTAATCGATGAATAAATATGTGTGGGCATGCAACTATCGATGTGTCTATGACATTGGTTAATGAAAATATAGTTAAAGTTGTAGAACAAGTAACAAAATGTCAATAGTTTTTCAATCCCTTTTTCAAAAATGGAAAAAAATAGAGCATATAGATTTCTCTATACACTCTATCTTTTCATTTAATATTAAATTTTTGAGTTCGAAAAACTGAAAATTATTTATCGTCTGTGTTTTCTTTATTGTTTTCCTTTTTCTTGTGAGTCGAACCTAAGCAAAGGAACGAGGAACCAAGGCATAACCACACTATAGTCATAGAATTTTCATTTCTACTCGTAAAGCTAATAGCGATGCTATGAAAAACAAGACTGATGCAACATAAAATAAGATTGATTTGTTTATTCCTTTTTTCATAAATAAGTGCCTTCTGCGAATAATAATTTATTTTAATAAATATTTTTCAAACGCTTTATGATTATCAAAGTGTACTTCTCTAAAAAACAGAATTAACCAAATAATATAGGCCGGTATAGCCATATATGGGGTTAAAAAGCAGGATAATAACGCTCCTGCCAACATTATAACAGTCCATATGAAACACTGATTTCTTATATCACGAGAGATCTGAACTTTATCATACAATGACTGTTCTTCTTTAGAAAATGAATTAAATCCTGAAACAAATTTTGCTGCTTTTTCCTTAAAAATTGCAAATAACACACCTATAATTACAAATAGTATAGCCAAAATTATACATGACCCAAATCCTATATTCATAATACATACCTCCTTCAAATCTCGATTGTGTAATCACATGATATTATATTTTTTCTTCAATTACATCCACCTAATTTTAATACATTGCCATTCGACTTACTTCTGTAACCAGCATCCGGTTGATTTCAGGATAGAACAAGTTGACAAAAATTATTCTTACATAATTTTTTTTAGATATCACAAATTTTTATAGCCTAGATACAGGTTCTTTTGAAGTACGTCAAAAACAAGACGACAAGCCAAAATATTTAGGGCAAAACATAACATAAATAGAATTATCTTTTGTACAATATCATCTTAACTTAATGACATTTGTTTTCTGTACAGCCTTTTTATTCATACATTGGAATAAGTTTTTCAGTATGCTTAACAATACGATGACATGAATCATTAACATAATATCAGGTGTTGTAAAGAATCTTACCTACTAAACGACTCTTTCTAAAACTTAATAGATTAAATTTTCATTCATTTTCAAATAACTCTTTTATTAAAAAAGATGATCTATAACTATAAACGTAATCCTTTAATATCTTTAATACGTGAAAGAATAATATTACAACTACAACTAATAACCCCTGGTAATGTATCAATAGTAGTATGTAAGAAATCCTCCATTTCACTATTAGAAGCAGCAACAGCATGTACATGTAATTTGTTTTTTCCTGTAACACGATAAATTTGAGTAACAATATTATTTTGGTTTAATATTTCTATAACATCAGTAAACGAATTTGATAATGTTTCAATTTCAAAATAACAAGATATAGCACCACTTATTTTTTGAGGATTGATAATTGTCGTATATTCTTCAATAACCCCTTTTTTTTCTAATGCTTGAATTCTAGCTTTTACAGCAACTCTAGAAATCCCTACCTCTTTTCCGATATCAGAGTAAGAAAAACGTGCATTTTTTATTAATAATTGAACAATTTTTTGATCTAATTCATCAAGCCCATTTAAATACATAATCATTCCCCCGTTAATCATTTATTTAATACTATCATGCTCCTTATTATAAGTAAATCTTTTAAAAATTAGAGATATTGACTGAAAATAAATATTTGATTATAATACTTACAAAACGTAAGATAAATATTACGAAAGGAATATAAAAGATGAATAGAGATTTAACAAAAGGTTCAGTTTTAAAGTCTATGCTTCTTTTTCAATTCCAATGATTTTAGGTGATTTACTTCAACAATGTTATAACATTGTTGATACATTGATTGTTGGTCAATTTCTTGGTAAAAATGCTCTAGCAAGTGTTGGCTCATCGTTTACCTTAATGACCTTTATAACATCTATAATCCTTGGTTTATGTATGGGAAGTGGAGCGTTGTTTTCAATTAGATATGGACAAAAAGATGAAAAAGGATTACAGGAAGATGTATGTGCATCATTTTTCTTTATTGCACTCGTCACGTTTATACTAACAGTAATATCTTATATTTTTCTTAATCAGCTTTCTGATTTTTTTACATGTTCCACATGAAGTGTTGGGGAGATATGAAAGGCTATCTTATTGTTATTTTTATAGGAATACCAGCTATTTTTTATATAACTATTTTGCTTCTTATTTAAGAGCTATTGGTAATTCAATGACGCCACTTATATTTTTAGCTGTTTCGGCAATACTTAATATTGCATTAGATTTATTTTTTGTCATTGTATTAAAATTAGGAGTTGAAGGTGCAGCTATTGCTACGGTTATTTCCCAGTATCTTTCAGGTATTGGCATCAGTATTTACTCACTTATAAAAAATATACAGGTACGAGCAATTACAAAATTACAATATTTTCATTTAAAGAGGGTTCATAAAGTAATCTCATTTTCAGTTCTTACATGTATTCAACAATCAGTAATGAATTTAGGTATTTTAATGGTACAAGGGTTAGTAAATAGTTTTGGAACTGTGGTTATGGCAGCATTTGCTGCTGCTGTTAAAATTGATGCTTTTGCATATATGCCAGTACAAGATTTTGGGAATGCATTTTCTACTTTTATTGCTCAAAACTATGGCGCAAAAGAAAAAATGCGTATTCAATCAGGATTAAAATCAGCAGTTTGTCTTTCTATGGGATTTTGCATAATTATTTCAACTATTGTATGTATTTTTGCTAAAAATTTAATGACTATTTTTATAGATGCAAAAGAAACAGAAATTATTATGGAAGGTGTCAAGTATTTAAAAATTGAAGGTGCTTTTTATTGTGGAATTGGTTGTTTGTTTTTGTTGTATGGTTTGTATCGTGCTTTAGGTAAACCTGGTATGAGTGTCATTCTTACAATATTTTCTTTAGGTACACGTGTTGTGTTAGCTTATGTTTTATCCGCAATTCCAGCGATTGGTGTTACTGGTATTTGGTGGTCTGTTCCTATTGGATGGGCACTTGCAGATTTAATAGGATTAATTTATTATAGGCGTAAAAAAAAGGAATTGCTTTCTTTCAATATTGGGTAGGAGCTGGGCATATAGGAAAAAAATGTGATAAAAATTGCTCAGGCGTTAGATATGGATATTATGGTGTATACAAGAACGTCTAGAGAAGATCATGATGGAATTCATTATGTATCATTGGATACTTTATTAAAGAATAGTGATTATATTTCTTTGCATTGTCCATTAACTAATCATATGTTTGTAGTTTGTCTTTTCTATATTTTCTGCTTTATAGGAAATGCTTTTGTAGGATCCTATCGAGGAATCGGTAAAGTAGATGTCCCTTTTAAAGGAACAACGATGTATGTTATACATTACGTGTTATTTTATCTTATTTACTTATTCATCAATTAGGTTTAGTAGCAGTGGCTTTAGGTTGTGGTATTGGTTGAATATTTGTGAATATTTATCAAATATTTGCGTATAGAAAATTTAAAGCTAACCGCAAAAGGGTAGTTTAAATGAGAAAGTTTTGCGGTTTGGAAATCGCAAAACTTTCTAGAAATTATATATATTGCTACAATAAAAAGTAAAAAATTTCCTTATAATAAGATAAAGAGGAGATGTGTCTATGATCAAAAAATGAAAACCTTACCAGAATGTCCTGTAGCAACAACTGTTTCTTTGATAGGAAGTAAATGGAAATTGTTGATTTTAAGAGA